>Ga0123356_10002130_pt1 | contig 21359 bp, 19 predicted proteins | sample TergutEmb28metaG_2_FD_92546 | JGI IMG/M metagenome (GOLD analysis project Ga0123356, IMG submission 92546) | Embiratermes neotenicus P3 segment gut microbial communities from Petit-Saut dam, French Guiana - Emb289 P3 | ecosystem: Host-associated > Arthropoda: Insects > Digestive system > Gut ... | reverse complement strand
GATAGTTAGTCACTACGATGTTAAAGGCACATCTGATGAAGAATGTTTTGTTTATTGGAATCATGATTTTGGTCTCGTTGCCTTATATAACTACCCTTGGGGAGCATTGATTTTAATTGACAAAGAAACGAAGAAAGGATTTGCAAAAGAAACTTTTTATAAATACTTTGTAAATAGAGAGAAAGAGCGAGCAAGATTAATTTTTGAAGGGTTAGAGCCTCTTCCATATCGCTTTTAACAAAGTAAAATTCAAAATAAAAAGATGCTAAAACCAATAAAATTACTATTATTAACCCTGCTATTTATTAGCTCTCATATAGCAATTTACGCAAGTTGCAAGTTGTTAAGTATTGGCGAAGCGAGGCATATCAATAATAAAACAAGCGATGTTGTATTTTTAGGAATACCCATAGAAATAGAAGACAACTCATGCGATTTTATTGTTATTGAAGAATATAAAGGAAGTTATGATAACTGCTATTTTGTATTTTTTTGAAATTATTAAAAACAAAGCAATGCAGCGAATTCGGTAAAATCAATAGAGGTATCTACAATTGTAAGAGAAAAAAGTAAAATATAGTTCTTTGACATCTTGAAAGAGACAAACAAAATAGGGTGTTTTTTGCTGTTTTTTTAAGAACGCAAATGACGCGGGTGGCACGAATTTTCGCAGATCACAAATAATTTTAATGCAATACACGCCTATTTATCAATAACATAAAAATCTGCGCTTATCAGCGCCATCCGCGTCATTTGCGTTCTTAAATTACAATCAAATATTTCGGCTATTTTTGCAGAGTTCAAAAAAAAACCGAAATGCACGCCGTAACCTGCAACTTCTTTAACCAGCCTTCCCAAACCGGTGCACCTGAGCCCCAGCACCCGCGGGCGGCAACGTCGGCAGGCGGTGCGGACGCGGTTGTGCGGTGGGATTCCTGCCTCTTCTACCAAGCTGCCATCCCTGGCGGGATGATGGGCAAAAAAGGTTTCAGTTTTTTTTGCAAACCATCCGGCAAACCGAGCAAACGGAGCAACCCAATCTCCCCCGCCGGCGGGGGATTAAGGGGGTGGAAGAGACTGAACCACCCTCCTGCCACCGACAGTATGTACTACGTTCACACCGATCACGTGGGCAGTATTTGCGCCATTACCGATACCGGAAAGCAGGTAGTGCAGCGCAATTATTTTGGTCCCTTTGGCGATTACGGAGGCGCATATTACGAACCCTTTGCCGTTGTTCGGCAAGACGAAGACACGCTCAAAGCGCCGGGTATTCCTCCCAACTTATCCTTTCCCCTCACCACCCGCGGTTTCACGGGCCACGAGCACTACCCCCAGTTCAAGATCATTAATATGAACGGAAGATTGTACGATCCGGTAATTTGCAGGTTCTTCAGCCCCGACAACTTTGTGCAGGCGCCGGAATTCTCGCAGGACTATAATCGTTACTCTTATTGTAGGAATAGCCCACTAAAATATACGGATCCGGATGGAATGACACCTTTTTTAGTAGTTCCTCTAATAAAGGGAATCATTGGTGCAGCTGTTGATATAGCAGCACAAGTTACCATATCAAGGGCAAATGGGCAAAGTTTTGGTCAAGCCATGTCAAATATTGATTATACAAGCGTAGGAGGATCGTTTGTACTTTCCGCGCTTGGAGCGCCGAAGATGTCCACTATTGCAAAAGCTGCTATAGCTAGTGCTGTGGCTATTGATGCAGCGTTGGATATGAATTTTAATGGCGAAATGAAATCAATTGCCGGAATTATAGGTGATCAAAAGCCTGCGAGTAACATCGTTATTGATGCAGCCGCAGCAATTCTTCCAGGAAAAGCCATTGATGGAATTACTTCTACTTTTAATAAGGCTGTTACTTCCGATTTAACAGTAGCGGCGGCGGCAACACTAACTAAGGAGACCAAAAGTGGATTGAGACAGGCACAAGCGCTCGCAAACAGTACAACTGCTCAAACAAGTGCAAAAGCTATTGCTGATTTTATAGGAAAAACTATTGGAGATCAAATGAAAGCATCAATAACAACTACCGATAACACAACAATAATTCCCAAAATTGGTCCCGATCTCAACATAAGTCCAGTAATTCAACCATCTGATGCCACTCGGTTACAACAACTTATTTATTCTATATATCCATAAGCAATTATTCTATACAAATGGCACAATTTCACCGCTAAAAAAATCTTTGTATGAAACAAAAAAGTGAAATACCAGGCAGACTTGTAATAAAAAAAACCAAATTTGGTGAAGATGATTATTATTATATTTTAGTATTATTTTTTGCCGTAATAGCCATTATATTTGAAATGAAAGATATAATGATAAAAATGATCTTACTCACTTTTATCTCTGTTTTTGTTTTTTATATTATCAAACGCAGATTAAATGATAATAATTGCCAAACGTGAAGGTTTTGCTATCCACGCTTCTGGCGATGTTTCGATAACAGGCGGAGTAGTGTTTGCCATAAACAATAATATTTCCAATGTAATTTCTTGCCCTAATTTCACAGCAGTTGCCGATACGGGTATCCTTCTTGCATGGAATAAAAACGCAGGCAATACCAACTATGAAGGATTTACTACCAATGATATCCTAAAATTACCGGATTTTGCCACTGCACACTGGGACAGGAAAGGAGGCCAACATGGTATTTTTTATGCAAACGGCGAAAATAAAGGATTTATTCCTTTGAATGTAAGCGTATTATCTATTGAAGAACCTCTCTTGCCAAACCTTACAGTATATCCCAATCCTGTTTCCGGCATCCTGCACATTGAAACCAACAATATGGCTCCTGAAATTAAGGTCTATTCCATTCAGGGCGTTTTGTTGCTTCAAACCAAAGGCAATGAGATAGATATGTCTTCGTTGGCTAAAGGAATCTATTTTGCGGAGATTGATGGGGTTTGCAGGAAGGTGGTGAGGCAATAGGTTGTGTAAGGAAATGCTTTGTTCAAAACAGTTACCTTGTCAAGTTGTCAATTCGTTTGGTCTCAAAATTTCACCAATGGACTCAAGCAATTTTTAAAGAACAGTTTCTATAATTTTTCCAAAAACTGATACGCCGTTAAATGGAGTATTTTTCGATTTTGATACCATAGTAGAAACATCAATCTCGTATTCTTGTTGCAGTTCGGCAATGACAAACTCGGCGTTCATTCCTTCCACAATTTTGCCCTTATTCAGTTTCATCATGGCAGAAGGGTTTGTGGAGATCAGTTTCACTAATTGTGAAAGGGTTAAAAAACCGCCTCTCACCAATTTTGTGTAACACAAAGGAAAAGCCAACTCTAAGCCGATCATTCCGGGAGCGCCTTTCTCCTTGTCTTCGGCAGAATGTGGTGCATGGTCGGTAGCAATGGCAAACACGTTGCCCGTTTGCATCGCTTTTATCAAAGTATCAATATCTTTCTGTTGCCTTAAAGGTGGATTTACACGATAATGGTTTGCAGCTTCACCGGTAGCAAAAATATGGTGCGGGGTAACCTCACAAGTAATGTTAAAGCCTTCTTCTTGCGCCTTTACAATCATCTCCATCGCCTCTTTCGTACTCACATGACAAAAATGCAAATGCCCTTCATCATCTTCTGCTTTCTGCCTTCTGCTTTCTGCCTTCTGCACTTTGTCTTCAACCTGTTTGAACAAGCGAATATCCCGCGCCGTCATCTCGTTTTCCGCCTGTCGCATATCGGTGGCGCTGTATCTCGCATCTTCTGCGTGAGACATCACTGTGATGTTTTTCTCTTTACATATTTCAAAGATACGTTTCATTACGGTATCATCCTGAACGCCTTTACCGTCATCGGTAACAAAAAGGATATCGTCTTTTTGCAATGTTTTCAGATGGTTAAAGTCTGCGCCTGCCAGATCTTTAGTCATGCTTATTGTTTGATTTACCTTAATATCGGAAACCTCGCCGGCTCGTTTTTCAATTTCGCGGGCTTGTTCCAAAGAGTTGCAAACGGGTTTTGTGTTTGGCATCAGATTAACAGCGGTGTAACCTCCTTTGAGGGCGGTTTGGCAGCCGGTTTCCAAATCTTCCTTATAAGTAAAACCCGGATCACGGAAGTGTACGTGCAAATCAGTGAAAGCAGGCATAAGCGCCACCTCTTCGCCGGTAAAATCGCGCACAACAAAGTTGCTGTTATAGACCAAGTAGGCTCCCAAAATTTCAAAAGCCGGTTCATCAATAGCTTCTGCTACTTTGGTAATGACGCCGTTTTCCACGAGTACGCAACCGATAAAATCTTGGCTGTCGTCAACAATACGGATGTTTTTGTAAAGGGTTTGCATGGGGAGAAATTAATATGTAAAAAAACGTGGATTTTGGTTTTATATTTTTTTTACACTACCTTTTCTTTAAGCCTTAAGCCGTTTCTTTTTCTGTACGCCCAATAGAATACTAACGGCAACACCATAAACGACAGTATCATACAGATAATCATCCCGCCTACAATCATAATAGCTAACGGTTTCTGTATTTCGGAACCCATGCCGGAGGAGAGCGCGGCGGGGAGAAGCCCCATCGAGCCCATCAAGGCAATCATCAACACCGGACGAATTCTGTCTTTTACCGCAGTATCAATAGATTGTCGCAGGTTGCGTGTTTTCTGATAATTGCTTTTCATTTGAACGATGAGCAAAATGCTGTTTATTGCCGTTGTTCCGAAAAGGATAATAAAACCAACGCCTGCCGAAATGCCAAATACTGTTCCGGTAATCCACAGAGAGATAAAACCGCCAATAAAGGCGTAAGGAATGGTGCTTGCCGCAATGAGCGTGTCTTTTACCGTGCCGAAATTCATGTATAACAGGAACAGAATGAGTAACAAAACGGTAGGGATTATCACCATTAAACGTTTTGTGGCGCGTTGCTGGCTTTCAAACTCTCCTGCCCAAACCATCTTGTTCTCAGGGTTTAGCTTTACGGTTTCGTTCACTTTTTTCTGCGCTTCGGCGATAGTAGAGCCCAAATCACGGTCGCGGATGCTAAACCCAATTCCAACGTAGCGGCTACTGCCATCTCTATATATAAATGTAGGTCCTGTAATAAACGAAATATCGGCTATCTCTTTCAAAGGTACGTATTTATTATCCATAGTAGGAATTAAGATATTGCCGATCTTCTCTTCGTCGTCGCGATACTCTTTTTGAAAGCGGACACAGATGTCGAAAGTGCGCTCTCCTTCGTAAAATTTGGTAGCCGCCTTTCCTCCGATAGCCATCTCGATAACTGCCTGAGCATCTGCCTTAGAAACGGCATAGCGCCCCATGCGCAGTTCATCCAACTGTATCTGCAACTCAGGCAACCCGATACTGCGGAACACATTCACATCTTCCACACCGCGAACATTTCTTATGGCTGCCGCCGTTTGGTCGGCAAAAACCTCCAACTCCTGCAAATCATTACCATAAATTTTGATAACCAACGAACTTTTCACGCCGGCAACATACTCTTCCACATTGTCTTGTATGGGTTGGCTAAATCCAAAAATAACGCCCGGATAAATATCCAACGCTTCCTGCATCTCTTTTATCAAATCCTCTTTTTTAATTTTTCTTTTCCATTCTTTGTTGGGTTTCAACTGAGTATGAAATTCTATATTAAAGAAGCCGGTGGGGTCGGTGCCGTCGTTGGGGCGTCCTGTTTGCGTAAGCACAAACTGCACCTCCTCAAAATTTCGCAATTTGCCTTTCATGTCCTTGGTAATCTTCACGGCTTCGTCCAAGTTGATGCTGTTGGGCAAGGTAGCACGCACATATACCGCTCCTTCGTTCATGGAAGGGATAAACTCGCTGCCCCAAAAACTGAAACGCAGGAAACATATCCCCAAGAGCACGCAAAACACAATTAGAGTTGCTTTTTTATAGCGGAAACTGAAGCGATATGCCCTGTCAACCGCCGAAATGGAGAATCGGGTTATGAAATTCGTTCTTTCTTTTACAGGTTTGGTTAATAATAATTTACACATTACCGGAACGTAGGTAATAGACAAAATCAAGGATCCTAAAGAGGCGTACCCTAACGTAAAAGCCAAAGGCGCAAACATCTTTCCTTCTACTTTTTGAAACGAAAATATGGGAAACAGGGCAATGATTAAAATGATTTGGGCAAGAAAGATGTTTGAAGCCACACTGCCAATGCTGTTCTTAATCAAACCGCCCTTGCTGATGTGGGTAAAGCGACTTCCCAACTCCTGCGATCGGAGCGCCATCGCCACAAAAATAATTTCAACAATCACAAGCGTACCGTCCAACAACAATCCGAAATCTAATGCGCCCATTGAGATGAGATTGGCGGGCAAACCCTGTATCCGTAACATAATTATAGCGCACAAAAACGACAAGGGGATGACCGAGGCCACGATAAATGTTGTACGCCAATTATATAAGAAGATAAATACGATGAGTGAAACCAATAAGATACCTTCCAATAAGTTTTTAACCACCGTTTTCACGGTTGCGTTCACTAATGTGGTGCGGTCTAAAAAAGGTTCTATGGCAACATTTTCGGGTAAAATTCGGTTGTTGAGTTCATCAATTTTTAGTTTTAGATTTTTGATGACCTCTCCGGGGTTCTGTCCACGCAGCATAATCACAATACCTTGCACCAAATCATCTTCATCGTCCAATCCCACCTGCCCCAATCTCGGTTTTGAGGAAACAGATACTTCGGCAACCTGCTTTACGCGAATGGGGGTGCTGCCGCGCACTTCTATCAATGTGTTTTCAATCTCTTCAACACTTTCAAGCAAACCCAAACCTCTCACTACAAAAGCCTGACTTCCTTTCTGGATAACATCTCCGCCCACATTGATATTGCTGTTTGCCACAGCTTCAAACACTTCCAAAGGCGACAGGTGGTAATTGATGAGTTCGGCGGGGTTCACCTTTATTTCGTAGATTTTCTCTTCGCCCCCGAAAGAGGCAATGCTGGCAACACCCGGAACAGAGAGCAGTTCCCGTTCCACCACCCACTCATTAATGGCGGCAACTTCCCGAATGGGCAAATCACTTCTTAATATATAACGATAAATCTCTCCGGTTGCTCCCGATGGCGGCTCTATGGAGGCATCGGCGCCTTCCGGCAAGTTTAAATCCTGCATCCGGTTGGAGGCGTACTGCTGAGCAAAGAAATCATCCACATCATCTTCAAAAATAACGGTTACCACCGACAATCCGAAGAGAGAGGTAGAGCGCACATCCGTTTTGCGGGGAATCGTGTTCATAACCCGCATAATGGGCAGGGTTACAAACTTTTCCACCTCTTCCGCGCTTCTCCCCGACCATTGCGTAATAATCCGCACCCGTGTGTTGGTTACATCGGGATAGGCTTCAATGGGCGTATTAAAGTAACAAACGATTCCCGCAACAAACAGAACCACAGTGAGAAAAAGAATCAATATGTGATTTTTGAGCGAAAAGGCTATGATGTTTTTTACGAACTTTTGCATAATGTTATTTACTTTCAATAAGTTTTTTCAATTCTTCCTTGCTTGGTAAAACAGTTTGATAGCGACTGGCAAAAATCTGCTCATTGTCTTCAGGAAGTGTAATTTTTACAAGGGCTTCGTTTTTGTCTTGACAAAGAATGATACCTATTGTTTTGTTTTCGTGTTCCAAACGCACAAATCTATCGTAATAATTGACATACATTTGCATTTGACCAATATCTTGATGGGTTAAATTTCCCATTTTCAAATCCATAACTACAAAACACTGTAAGAGACGATTGTAAAAGACGAGGTCAACTCTAAAATGCCTCTCATCGAAAGTAAAGCGGACTTGTCTTCCTGCGAAAGTAAAGCCTTTGCCCAGTTCGAGCATGAAATGCTCCAATTTATCAATTAGTTTTTGTTCTAATTCTGTTTCCGAATAACTTGAGTTTTCGGGAAGTCCCGTAAATTCAATAATAAAAGGGTCTTTAATAGCGTCTTCCGGCTTTTCGATGACTTGTCCTTTTTTCGATAGTTCCAGTATTCCCTGCTTGTCTTTACTTAACGCCAACCGCAAATATAAAGCGCTATCGTACTGACGTTGCAATTCTCTCAAACTCCAATTATTATTAACAGTTTCAATTTCGTAAAACTGTCTTTCGGCAATATCTCCAATCCGCATTAATTTTAAATAATGCGACCAACTTAATTGGAATTGAGGTGATTGTAATTTCGTCAACGCTGTTGACGAAATTGAATAAGTTTGGTAGAAATATCTCATTCTGTCCAAATTTTCAACTGAAAATCCTCGCCCAAACTCTTTTGTGAGTTGTTCCGATAAACTTATCAAAACTTTCTTGCCATATTCGGCACGATTTTGTCCTTTTTGTTCATCTTCCACAATCATACGCCCTATTTCATAATAGGTACAGGTCATCGTTTGGTTGATGTTTCTTACAATTGATTTTCTTGCTTCGGTAAGCAAAACTTTAATGTTGTCAAACAGTTCGTTCCTGTCTGTTTTTTGAAGTGCAATACTTTTCATACTGTGTGTTTTTAATTTAATGATAATAAGTGGTATCTGTGTGATAACTAAGAATTGCAAAATTAGATTTTTTTTAATTATTCCTCCTTTAAACCGGTATAAATTAATAAATGATTTTTAACTACCACCTTCTCCCCTTCCGTTAAACCCGATGAGATATAGGATGTTTTGCCGGTATGACCTTGAAGGACTACGTTTCTAATCACAAAATTTCCAATAGATTCTTCCACAACCACAAAATATTGATTATCGTCAAAAATAAGCGCAGCGGATGGGATAGCGAAAGTGTAGCGAGTTGTTTTATCTTTTAAAGTAATGAGCATAGACATCTCCGGTTTCAACTTCAAGTCGCTGTTTTTCATTATTATTCTGGCTTTTAAAACTCTTTCGTCGGGGTCAAAGACTTGAGATAAAGCATTGATTTTACCGTAAAACTTTTCATTGGGATATGAAAATGTGGTCATTTCCACGTCCATCCCTTCGCGAACAAAAAGCAAATCGCTGGCATACACATTTACGGTTACCCAAACGGTAGAGAGGTCGGCAATGGTGAAGACGGCATCGCTTTCCGGCGAGATTGTGCTTCCGTGAGAGGCTTTTTTATGTACAATATGCCCGCTACTAAGGGCGTTCACGGTAAATATTCCGTTTCCTTTGTCGGTTCCGTAAACATCCATATCGGCGTTAATTTTGTTAAGGGCTGCCTGAATTTGTTTCAGCTTGCCCTTTGCTTCCAGTAACTCTTTTTCTGAAAGCATTTTATCATCAAACATAGATTGTACGGTGATCAACTCCCGCGCTGCCACTCTCTCTTCGGCTTCAAGCGATACCTTTTCCATTTGCAAGGCGCTCAATTCCGTGCTTCGAATATCTAACAAAGGCTGCCCTTTTTGAACCTTGTCGCCCAACGAAAAATAGGATTTATCAATTACTCCGCTAATTAACGGCGTGTAACTGATGATTCGGTCGGGATCATACTCCACCTTGCCGGTTAAGATCAATTCCTGTTCTTGATTACTTAAAGCAGCCGGAACGGTTTTTACGTTTTCGAGAAAAGCAGTTTTGATTGTGTTTTTTTCAGCATTCTCTATTTTTTTGCTGTCATTGCAAGAGAATAAAATTATTATACTGGTAAGAATTATTATTGGTTTTTTCATATTTTTTTTGTTTGGGTTAATTATTTTTCTTTGGTTGCATACCTAACGGCATGCTTGTTTTATATCATCTGCTCTGTTTCTACCAAGCGAACATCCCTAACGGGATGAAAAATTTCTTTCTGCTTTCTGCCTTCTGCTTTCTGCTTTCTGCCTTCTGCCTTCTGCCTTCTGCTTTTTTTCCATCTTATCTAATCTCATTGTTAATCGAAAATTGCAATTCCGCAAAGCTCGTGTCAAGGTTTTTCTTAGCGATTAGAATCGCTTGCTTTGTGGTTTTATAGGCGTACATAAAATCAATATATTCAAGCATATTGATATTTCTATTAAGGAAGTTGCGTAAATGCGCCTCCAGCATGTTGTCTAAATCATCAGAAAAATCATTATCCATAAGTTTATTATAGAAAAGATAATTCAATTTATAGTTATTGAAGTATTCTACAATCTCATGTTGTATGCTATTTTTTTGATGTTCAGCATCATAATTGCTTTGTTCAATTTGATATTTTGCCATTTTAATATTTCCTTGATTATGGTTAAACATCGGAATATCAAGGCTGATGCCCATGCCGAAAAAGTTTTTCCACACGCCGCCATAGCGGTCGTAATTAACACTGAGCGCAATATCCGGCGAGCGTTGCGATTTTTCGTACTTCAAAAGTTTTTCATTATAGCTCATGTTTAATTCAGACAATAGAAACTCCGGACGGGAGGTTTTTGCCGTTTCAAATAGATCTGCTATAGATATCTCTTCCGGATCTTTGGTAGTAGAATAAGTCGGCAAAATCGAGAGTGCGACTTCTGGATTTATATTGAGTAAAATTTTGAGTTTCTTATGCTGTTTGAACAATTCTGTCTGCACTTCGTTTGCCTCTGTTTCCAACTCAATTAAAGAGGATTGCAAGCGTATCAGTTCGCTTTTGGCAATATTACCCCTACTGAGGTTTGTTTTATAAATTTCTACTAAATTATCTAAGGATTCATGCTGTATTTTTATCACGTCTAAGTACGATTGTAGATAGATCGTTTCATGCAATATGGTTCTTAACTCTGTTCTCAAGCCCAATAAAAATATTTCAAACTCCTGAATAGCAATCTCTTTTGATACTTTCCCCAAATCCACAAGTTTTCTTCTTTTTCCTGCGGTTCTGATCATTTGTTCAAGTTCAACACTAAATTGCGGGGGAGGAAAGTATTCCGCCCCAGCCCTGAGATTGGGATTCCAAAAATTAATATCCCCCACACCAATAGTTGGATTATTCAAAACTTTTGCCTGCACAATGGCGGCATCGGCAATAGCAATGTTGCAGCGTTCCGCCAATAATTGCAGATTTTTCTCAAAAAACTGCTTCTCCGCCTGTTCAGTGGTAATTGTTATAATACCTTGAGCCAATATGTTGTGCCTGCATAATATAATCATAATGCAAAGCAGCATTGTATTAATGATTCTCATTGATTTAAAAATTTAAAGATTTAAAGATTTAAGAATTTAAGGAGGATTATTCAAGATGGAAATTAAAAATTGAAAAATTAAAATTTTGAATCAAGGATCTCTTTTTTAGAAAACCCTAACTTTAAATTCTTAAATCTTTAAATTTTTAAATCCCTGCTATCCTTCCGGTGGTTGCTCAATTTGTCAATAATACTCATTTATGGGAAGGTCTTCCTGAATAGAAAAACCTGATTTTTATATGTTCTTTGAAAACAAGTTCATCAACTCCATCCTTTGGGCAAGTTGCTGAGAAAAATCGAGATGAACTGTTTTTGCACTATTACAATCGGTTTGTGAATCACCATCTTCATCAATATCATTACATTCGCCGGTAATACATTCTACTAAAAATTCAACTACGCTATTTATTTCTCCGTTAGAATTATTTATTTCATCTGCGGAAGAGATAAAAAAACCTCTGTTGATATACAGCAACAGTAAAAAGATCGCCAGAAAATGTCTTACAACAGTTTTTTGCATTTAGCTCAATTTCTCTGGAAAACTCCAAATGATAGAAAAAATTGTATAGGCACGAATTTTTTACTCTTTCGTGGATTGTTTTTGCAGCAAGTCTCTAATTTCGGCTAATAGTTTTTGTTCTTCCGAAACTGCAGGAGGGGCTTGCACTTCCTCATTTTTCTTTTTCATTTTATTCATTGCTTTAATGACCAAAAACATACAAAAAGCAATAATAAGAAAATTGATAAGCACTGTAATAAATTCACCATACATAATCACAGCTTCTGCGGCAATTACTTTTCCGGTTTCATCTACTTTGGCATCGCTTAATACAATTTTAAGTGAATTAAAATCCACTCCGGCAGTAAGTTTTCCAACTAAAGGCATTACCATACCTTCAATAAATTTGGTAACGAGCGTTCCGAAAGCCGCGCCCATAACAAAGGCAACCGCCATATCAATCAGATTGCCCTTCATTGCAAATTCTTTAAATTCTTTGAAAAAATTGTTCATAATATCTATTGGTTTAAGGTTTAAGGTTTATATATTCCATGTTCAATATTAAATAGGCATTAATTTCATTATGTTGTGTTACAAAAGTTTCCGCCTTTTCTTTTCCCATCACCATGAATGCGGTGGCGTATGCATCGGCGAGGGTGCACGTGGAAGCTAATACGGTGGCGCTCAGCAGATCATTGGTTTCGGGATAGCCGGTGCGGGGATTTATGGTATGCCCCAGTCGTTTCCCGTTTTTTTCAATGTAGTTGCGGTAGTTTCCTGAGGTGGCAACCGCAATATCTTGAAGTTCCATAATCTCTTCTGTTGCAATATCATCTTCTTTGTTCTCCGTAGGTTTTTGGATGCCCACGCGCCATTTTTTATGAGGGGCGCGTTTGCCGAAAATGCTTAGTTCTCCGCCAATATCCACTAAAAAGTTTTCTACTCCTTTTGAGGTTAAAAAAGTTGCTACTAAATCCACGCAATAGCCTTTGGCAACTGCATTAAAGTTAAGCTGTGTTTCGGGATTTTCTTTGATGATTCTATTTTCTTCTATTCTAATTTTTTTGTAACCCACTGTTTCTAATGCTTTTTCAACATCTTCCTGCGTAATCTCTTTTTCGGGATCTTTTCCAAAACCCCACAAATTTACCAAAGCGCCCACGGTAAAATCGAAAGCGCCATCGGTTTCTTCGCAAACCTGCAACGCTACTTCTAAAATTTCTCTCAAAATGAGATTTAATGTATCCGTTTCATTTCTGTTAATTCTCGAAACTAAAGAGTTAGGATTAAAAATGGAGGCAGTAATACTCAACACCTCAATTACAGAATCAATTTGCGATTGGGTAATATTGTTTTTATCCGCAATAGTAATTTTGTAGTAGGTGCCAATCCCTTTGCCTGTAATGCGGGTAATGGATGGCTGTGTGGTGCAAGCGCAAAATATGAGGCTAAGTCCAAGAAATAAAATGGTTGTTCTACTCATAAATAATCCTTTTTTTTATCAAAATAAGTGATCTATCCGTATAGTTTTGTTAAATCAGCGCCACTATCTTTTCCAGATACATAGCATCTGTTTCATCAAAAGCTGCAAGTTTATCACTGTCCACATCTATACATCCGATAATTTCATTTTTGCTGTTTCGTAACGGGATCACAATTTCCGATTTGGAGCGGGAATCGCAGGCAATATGTCCCGGAAATTGATGCACATCGGGAACAACCATCGTTTTTTGTTCGTTGATAGCCGCCCAACAAACCCCGCTGTTTTTTTTCAATACCTGACAGGCTAACGCTCCCTGATAGGGTCCAACTGTTAATTCATCATTCACCAATAGATAAAATCCTACCCAAAAGAAGTTATCCATTTTGTTGTATAGTAATGCATTAACTGTAGCCATTCGGGCGTATGGAAAATCTGTTTTATGCAACAATTCTTCTAATTGTGTTATAATTCTTTGGTAACGAACTGATTTTTGGGGCATAATGTTTTTTTAAGTATCAAAAAATCAATCTTAAATTTTAAATGATAACTGCATCAGCCACAATTTCCGCCACCGTTTTAATTTGTATTCCCAACTTATAGGTGGCATTGAGTTGCGTGAGTTGATCTACACAGTTATGGCAAGGAGTAATCACAACTTTTGCACCGGTAGCTTTGATTTGGTCGGCTTTGAGCTTGCCTGTTTTGAACCTTCGCTCATTATACTCACTCATAGAGAGTTGTCCGCCGCCGCCGCCGCAACAGAACGAGTCGGCACCATGCGGGTTCATTTCCACCACATTTTCAACACATTGGTTAATCACAAAACGCAATTCATTCGTTAGCCCGCCGTTTCGAGAAATATTACAAGGGTCATGAATAGTATAGACTTTATTATTCAATGATTTATTCACTTTTATACGATCTTCGCGGAGGTAATTTCCCAGCAGCTCCAGCAAGTTTAGTGTTTGAAAATCGAATTTGATTCCCAGCCAGTTAGGGGCTTCCCAGCGCACAGCCCTCGCCCCATGCCCGCACTCGCCCAGCACCAAAACTTCGCAACCCATCTTATTTACCTCATCTTTTAGACGTTGGGCAATAATCTCTGCTTTTTCATTATCGCCCGAAAAAAAGGCGTAATTGGTAATGTCGTACATGGCTGTTGAGATCGTCCAGCTCTCTTTCGCCGCATAGAATATTTTAGCTACTGCGCTGATAGATAGCGGGAAAAATTTTGGCTCACGCGGGTTGAGTGTATAGAGCAATTTCTTATTTGAGGCATCCAACGGAATTTTTGCTTCCGGATCGTTCAATTCATCCTGCAATTCTTCTTCCATCCATTGCATGGTATCTACAAACTCCGGTGTTGGGATAGCCATGTTGTTGCCTGTTTCAATTGCTGAACGTACAGTGGCTTGCAGCGAATCCGGCACACAATCCATAGCGGCGAGCATCATGCGCCCCACGCGAACAATGTAGGGAATATCTACGCCTATGGAACAATGTTTTACGCAACGCCCGCACATTGTGCAAGAACCGAAGAGGGCATCTGTCATTTCTTCAATGGTATAGTCGTTTATTTCCCGTGCTTTCACCCAAGTGGGCAGAAGTTTACCGAATGTGGTGCAATAGCGGCGATAAATGGAAGCAACAATATCCACTTTATAGGCAGGCATCATTTTAGGATCGTCGGTTGACAAATAATACATGCAACTTGTACCGCACAGTCCGCAACGCACGCATGCGTTCAAGTGCGTAAGCAGCTTGCTGTCTTTGTTTTGTTTTAAGATTGAAAGGGCTTTTTCGAGGTGCTGAGGGGTGATTTTTTTCATAAAGAATAATGAAGTAATTTAGCCTCAAAAATTTGGCTAATAAGTTATTAAACGTACAAGAATAGATTTTATTTTAATGAATTGAGCTCTTTTTTCAAACTAAACAAAAACTCCAGCCCTCCATTGTCTTTGTTCCTTGCGCGAATAGACCCATTATGAAAAGCTACTGCATTTTTAACAATAGATAGTCCCAGACCGGAGCCGCCCGATTCGCGGGTACGTCCTTCGCCAATACGGTAGAAACGCTCAAAAAGCCGGTCTAAATGCTTTTCGTCTGAAATGCCGATGCCATTATCTGAAAACGAAAAGTGACAGAAATGTTTATCATAAAATCCTAAAATTTGGATATGTACATTTTCTCCTGCATAACAGATCACATTATCCGTAAGATTTCGGAAAATGGAGTAGAGTAGGTTATGATTGCCATAAACAATCAGATTTTCAGGGATATCCCACTCCATTTCAATCTCTTTTTCTTGCAAAGCCACATGCAGGTCTGTTTTCAGAGCTTTCAATAAGTCGTTAATAGAGACAGAGGTAAGCTGAAAACTGTTTGGAGCTTCTTCTATCTTGGTAATCAGGCTCATATCACGGATCAATTCAGAGAGTACTACTGTTTGGTTGAATGCCTGCTTGATAAAATAATGCTCTTTTTCGGTGTCAAGATCTTTTTCTAAAACAGTTTCAAGATACCCGCGAATGCTGGTAACGGGAGTGCGCAATTCATGGGCAATGTTGCCGGTAATTTCCTGACGATACTTATGATCTCTGAACTGTTTTAACGATTTTCCATAACTTTCTGTAACCAAATGAATCAATAACAGCATGGATAGAAACAGCGCAACGATAAAGTACAGAAACAGGTTATCGGCTTTTAAAAAGTTTTGAGTTTGAATGTTATAAGGCAATGCTACCCGAATATAGTCATCGTTGATTTTTTTTGCATAATACAGATATTTTATATTATTAGAATGAGAAACTCTGATATTCATGCCATTCCCATTTTTTTTGGCTCCTACAATTTCAGGGCGTTTAAAATGATTTTCCAAAGAAGCGATTTCCGAAATGGCATTATCATAGCTCACATGCCCATTTTTACAAATGAGCGTAGTCCGAATATTATCAGGGAAAAGTTTTATCAACTTGTCTAAATTTTCTGAGCCATTTTCAGACAAATGGGTATGAATGATTTCGATGTAGGCATCTAATTTCTCTTTTAGGGTATCTGTTTTGAATTTAACCTCCCGCGTTCGCTCAAAAATGACCACCCCCGTTGTAAAAAGAGCAAAAATGAAAAATAAGTATAGGAACAGTTTTGGTTTATAAGCGAATGTCATCGGTATCAAATTTATATCCATAGCCGGATCGGTTAACAATTACAGAGGCATATTGTCCCATTTTTTTTCTCAAACGGGTAATGTGTACATCCACTGTTCTTTCAGTAATGAAGGGCGTTTCGTGCCAAATAATCTCAATGATGTCATCGCGGGATAAAATTTTATCGGGATTTTTGGCAAGCAACTTTATCAGTTCAAATTCCGTTTTGGTAAGTACAATACGTTTACCTTCAATAAGAAGCTCTTTTGCTTCGAGATCAATGATAATATTTTTGAAAGCAATTTGCCCTGAATGAGCGAAGTTTTCTTTTTTCTCTGCAAGGATAGCCCTTTTCATAATAGCTTTTATTCGGGCAATCACTTCTTTAATAGAGAACGGCTTTGAAATATAATCGTCTCCACCTACCGAAAATCCTGTAAGCATGTCGTTTTCAGTATCTTTTGCGGTGAGAAAAATAATTGGGATTTGGTTGTTTTCTTTGCGCAGTTTTTCAGCCATTTTATATCCCGACATGCCTCCCATCATCACATCGAGTAAAATTAAGGAGTAGTGGGAAGTTATTTTTTTTAGCGCATCTTCCGCAGAGTAAGCACATTCAACATGATAACCTTCATTGCATAAATTAAATTCCAAAATTTCGCAAATGTTACGGTCATCGTCAACGATTAGAATTTTTTCTACCATGGTTTTTTATTTTGGGTGCAAAAATATGGAAAGTATAATAAGGATAGGTTAAAAAAAAGTTGCGAAAAGGTTAAGGTTAGTGGTTAGTGGTTAATTTCTTGGATTACTTGTTGGATTATTTCTTGGATGATGTTTTCATCTACTTGTTTTATGTATCCTTTCTCTTGCAGCAGTTTTGTTAACTTCTGTGTTTCGCGGATCTCATTTTTTGCAGCCTCATACACTTGTTGCCAGGTAAGGTTTTTGAGCGCCACTCCCTCTTTGATTGCCTGCATGGCTACATCGGCGGCAACTTTGGGAAAGAGTTCCCACTCAAGCATATTAGGCATAATGTTTTCGCGATGTATGCCTCTGTTTTCTGCAAATTTGGCAATGGAATGTGCGGCGCAAATCGCCATGCCATCGGTAATTTTTCGTGCGGAAACCAATAATGTTCCTTTCAGAATGGAAGGAAAACATACGGAGTTATTCACCTGATTTGGGAAATCGCCTCTACCGGTGGCAACGATATATGCACCCGCCTCTTTAGCCTGATAGGGATATATTTCCGGAACAGGATTGGCACACACGAAAACAACAGGTTTTTCTGCCATGAGTTTAATCCATTCCGGCTTAACGGTATCCGGCCCCGGTTTGGAAAGCGCTACCAACAGATCGGCATCCTTAAATGCCTCTTCCGGCTCTGTAATACAATCGGGGTTAGTAGTTTGGCATAATTCCCACTGACGGTAAAACAATGGATTCTCTTTGTAGCGTGTGTTGTTTTTATGTAACGTAGAGCGACTGTCGAACATGATGATTTTGTGCGGATTGGCGCCATCGGCAATCATTAGGCGGGCGATGCTTGTGTTGGAAGCGCCGGCGCCATACAGCACCACTTTAATCTCCGACATTTTCTTGCCTGTTAATTTCAGCGCGTTGATTACACCGGCTAAGGTAACGCAGGCAGTACCCTGTGCGTCGTCGTGCCACACCGGAATGTTGCATTCCTCTCGAAGCGTGTCCAACACTTTAAAACAGTTAGGCTGAGAAATATCCTCCAGATTAATAGCCCCAAAACTCGACTGCACCCGCTTTACAAACTCAATGATTTTATCTGCGTTGGGTTCTCCTGTTTCGTCCTTGCTGTCTATGCACAGCGCTACAGCATCTACACCGCCCAGATATTTCATCAGCATAGCTTTGCCTTCCATTACACCGAGCCCGCCGGGCGGGGTACAGTCGCCATCGCCTAAAACGCGCGTACTGTCGCTCACCACCGCCACCAAGTTATTGCGGTTGCTCAGTTCAAAGGAGGCATCGTTATGGTCTCTGATAGCGGTAGAAACTGCGGATACGCCGGGCGTGTACCACACATTAAACCAGTTGAAGCCGTAAAGGGGCGCCTTGGGAATGGTTTGCATCTTTCCGCCGTAGAAAGCGTGCATTTTCAAAGCCATTTTTTTGTAAAACAGAGTTTTGGCTTTCGCCATTTGGGCTTCTGAAAAATGATCCGGAAAAAGATTGGTGATGGATTCTAAGGAAATAATGGAGTTTTGCATAAAAAATTATTTAAGAGGAAGCAATCAATTGGGTTGTATTTTTTTGTTTTTTAAAAACGAAGCCATAACTAAGTTATTTAATGGATAATGAGTCTAATAAATCCAGATTATTCGCATACATGCCAAAACAAACATCCATTTCATAATTCCAAACATAATGTTCTGCCGGTTGTCCATTTACAGGCTGTTCCAAATGAAAAACATAATTTTTAATTCCTTTACTTTTCAATCGTCTAAACAGATTCTCATTACCAGGGATACCATAAATGCGGCTTGAACAAATGTATTCAATATTTTTATCTGCTAAAATCTGTTCAATGTTTTCAGTGCTTTTTGGCTCTAAGGGCGGTATTCCCATCTCCATTGCTTTTTTCGACCATCCAAAAATTAAATTTTCGGAAACCATTGGTTTAATACCCAGTTCAATAGCTTTGTCAACTGCCTCCCATGTAAACAGTTCCATGATTACCCTGTCTCGAAATAAAAATTCATCATAAATTCTTTGAGGGTCATTTAGTTTGTCGGTTACTAAAAGGGCGTCCGGATGATTTTGAAACCAGCGATTTATGGCATTCATGTTCATTGGGGTATATTTTCCTGCAATGAGTTGCGACATAAATACTGCTTCCGTAGTTTCGGGAGGATCATGTTTTGCAATAATCTTCTCGTCTGTGGTTAGCACCAAATCAAGTTCAAACAGTTTACAGCTTTTGCTATATGATAAATTTAAAGCTTCAAGGCAATTGGTATAGTTTATTCCGTCAATAGCGCCGGCAGCGTGGGCAATAAAATGTTTCCAGTATTCGGTTTTTTCTTCATCTCCGTCGCAATCACCGTCTGTACAACAGGAAAATGCTATTAATGCAATTATTGTGATAAAAAAAAATTGGATTGCTTTATAAGCAGGTTTTTGTGTTAGCATCATTATTTTTATTTTTGCAGGCAAAAATATATGAAATCTTAAATGTTCATGCGCAAAAAATAAAAAGATTTAACTCATTACATCAAAGTAGTTTATGCTTTATTCCATTAATGGGTCAAAAATATAGCTCTAGAAAAGCACGCAGATAACGCAGATTAAACAAATTTACGCAGATTTATCTCCCCCGCCGGCGGGGGATTAAGGGGGTGGAAACATGAGGATTATCTTTGCACCATCATCTTCTGCGTGAGCACCGAGCCATCTTTCAGAATCATTACCACAAAATATTGCCCCGAAGCAGCGTTTTGCAGCTGAATAGTATTTGAAGTAACGTTTTGCGTTTCATAAACCGGAACCCCCATGATATTGGTAATTTTTAGATTGCCGATATCTGACAATGGGAAATTGGTTTCCATTTGGAAAGAGCCGGTGTTGGGGTTGGGGAAGAGACTGATTTCGTGCGTAGCTTGCAATTGAGATGATTTAGAAGTTGAGCCTCTCATATTATCAGTACTATTTCCATCTCCCTGAGGAGAATGTGAGATAGCCTTTGAGCCGTTACAATCCAACTCTTCAATATATGCATGAAAATTTGAGCCGGGTTTGGCATGAAATCCGGTTCCGCGATTTTCGCACATCAACACTATTTCTGTGCCTGCTTTATAGGTAACCGTGCGGTTGTTGTCAATTTCCTGTTTGGAGATAATGTTTTCCACGGCATGATAAACCATTGGTCTTTGTAGTGATATTGGAGGTTGCGATAACCGGATAGTTTTTTGACAGCCACGACCCTCTAAAGTTACCTGGCCTGTATTGAGGGGATCAAGCCACTCTTTTAATCTTGCAGTAGAATCCGGTTTATTCCAACCTTCCCAAGCCCAACTGAAATTACCATAACGTTTTATATCTGTACATCCTCCGCCAAGACAATCATCCCATAAATAATATCCTATAAGCTTATGGTCGGAATTAAGTAAAGGCGAACCGCCTACACCATCTGCTCCACTTCCAGGTTGCGAGACCCAAGCCCAATAGCCAGTTGACCACTCTGGATAAACATCTACAATGCCATTTACATAACATCCAGATACACTTTCTTTTTCAATGGCACTATTAGAATGTTGTATTTTCTTTATGCTACCCAGTGGGTGATATATTAGTGTTAAATCTGTTACAATCTCATCAGATCTATCCCAACCCATATAATAGGGTGTAATATCCCATTGTTCGGCAGGGTCAACATCTAATTCGATCAAGACAAAGGTAGAACAAGTATTTTTCGCAACCACTCTTGCCCCTGTCGTAGTTATAGCATTCGGCATTCCATCATAATAACACCATGGCGATTCGTAGTGCCAATAAAACTCCCAATCGCTTAAATCATTTGAACCAGAAGTTTTAGAGAATCCATGCGTCAATACATAGTGATGTGGATTATTATCACCGAGAGTAGTATTAATTAAAGTGCCTGTCCAGAATTGGCCTTTACCGCTTTTAATCCTTACAACAGCATTTTTTTCATTTTGCCAAGCATCTGGACAAACTGCATTTACTTCTTGCCTGAACGTAAAACTGAGAGGCAAAAACAAAATGAACAATAATACTATTTTTTGTGTTATAATGTTTCTTTTCATTATTCCCCTCCTTTCTTGCTTTCCAGCTCGGCGAGGCGTTTTTCCATTTGAATGATATAGAGCGTAAGCTCCTCAACCTTTTGAAGAAGCAAGGCGTTCATTGTGCCTAATTCTATGCCATTGGCTTCCACCTCTGCTGCAGAAGGAATACTGGGAAGATGTTGGTTGTCTGCAATAAACTGCTCTACCTCTGTTAAGGGTAGCAGGTTATAATCTTTGCTGAACACAAAATCGGGCCAGCAGGAATTTTGAACTTTTACTTCTCCTGCACATACCAAGCCCCAGAATGCTGCGTTTCGAGCTCTAAATGAACCATCT
>Ga0123356_10002129_pt1 | contig 21360 bp, 28 predicted proteins | sample TergutEmb28metaG_2_FD_92546 | JGI IMG/M metagenome (GOLD analysis project Ga0123356, IMG submission 92546) | Embiratermes neotenicus P3 segment gut microbial communities from Petit-Saut dam, French Guiana - Emb289 P3 | ecosystem: Host-associated > Arthropoda: Insects > Digestive system > Gut ... | reverse complement strand
GTTGCATAAAAGTACGTGAATCCCAAAATCAAAAGGGCAGTCAGAATTATGTTAACCGGAGTTCCGGCTCCCATATTGGTGGAGTACCACACGTATGCCGGGGTGCCGGGCCAAAAGATGCTCATGATAAGCTGCGGGAACTGCAGCATGCTGAAAGCAAAGATTATTGGGATAACACCGGTCGCGTTAATCTTAAGCGGAATCATCTGCGACTGGCCTCCGTACATTTTGTTGCCCTTGACTTGTTTTGCATAGTTGACGGGAATCCTCCTTTCCGCCAAATCCACAAACACTATCATAAAGAAGATAAACAACAACGTCAGCAGGAAGATTGCCGGGGTTATCAACCCTGCCAAGTTCATCCCTGCGCCACCTACAAATCCGAATGCAGTTCCGACAGAATCATAGAACGCCCTGACACCGCTTGCAATAATACCGACGAAAATCAACAGGCTCATTCCGTTTGTAACGCCGTGTTCCGTAATCTTATCACCAATCCAAACTGTAAACATAGAACCGGCAACAAGTGTTAATACAACCAAGGCACTTACGATAAGCGTCGGTGCACTTGGTCCGAAAATCGACCTGATGTTTGCCGCCGATTGAAGCGCGACAACAATCGCAATTGCCTGCGCAAGCGACATTGCAAGCGCCACATATCGCGTATAAACAGCGATTTTTTTGCGCCCCTCGTCTCCTTGTTTTGAAAGCCGCTCCAGCGACGGAATTGCAATCGTCAACAACTGCATAACGATGCTGGACGTAATATACGGTCCGACACCCAGCGCCAAAATAGCACCGTTAGATAACGCGCCTCCGGAAAGAGAGCTCAGCAACTTTAAAAAGTCTGCCGCACCGGTTCCGCCAAGCCCCGTATCCCCTTCAAGGTTGAAAATACCGGGGTTAATACCGGGGATTGGAAGCCAACAACCAATACGATAAACCAACAATAAAAGAAGTGTGATAAGAATCTTCTTACGCACATCAGGCAATTTTAACGCATCTTTTATTGTCTTAAACATTATTTATTGTCCTTTATGTTTTTTATAACCTCTGCCTTACCGCCCGCCTTGGTAATTTTTGCGGCAGCACTTTTCGTAAACGCCGCTGCCCTGACCGTTAAGGCAATCTTAACCTCGCCGTCACCCAAAACTTTCAAACCATAGGCTTCGATTTTCGACAAGACGCCTTTTTCCAAAAGTAATTCAGCCGTAACAACAGTGCCGGCTTTGAAACTGGCAAAATCACCGACATTTACGCAGCTGTAGTTTTTCGAAAAGTTATTGGTAAATCCATGTTTCGGCAAACGTCTTGTAAGAGGGGTCTGACCGCCTTCAAAATTGACACGTGTCTGCTTTCCGCTGCGTGCCGTCTGCCCCTTTCCGCCTTTGCCGGAGGTTTTTCCAAGCCCGGACCCAATACCGCGCCCCAAGCGTTTGCCTGTACGTTTACTGTTCGGTGTGGGGCTTAATTGATTGATAAGCATTTTAAGTATCCTTTCCTTTTTAACGCGCAGCGTCAGCTCCGCTTATTTTGCGACCTTCTCGACCTTTACCAAATGAGCAACAACTCGTATCATGCCACTGATAGCAGGGTTGTCTTTATGGATTTTAACCTCGCCGATTTTCTTCAGACCCAAAGCCTGAACGGTGCGGATTTGTTTCTTTGTGCAAGCTGTCACACCATGAACAAGTTCAACGCGAATTTCGCCGTTTGAAACATATGGGGCAGGTTTCGCCTTCTTGTCCTTCTTTGCTGCCGCAGGTGCCGTTGCAGGTTTTGCCGCTTCCGTTTTTACTGCAGGAGCAGCCGGCGCAACCGACACCTTCGCCGCAACCGATGCCGGTGCCTTTGCCACTGCAGGCTTTGCCGCCGCAGGTTTCGCCGCCGCAGGTTTCGCTGCCGCAGGTTTCGCTGCGACTGCAGACTTCGGTGCCGCAACCTTCTTTTCCACCTTTGCCTCCGCTTTCTTTACTTCGGTCTTTGCTGCGGGTTTCTTTGCCGCTGTTTTTGTTGATGCTGTTTTAGTTACTGCCATAATATTTCTCCTTCTTTATTTTGAATATGTTTGTTCGTTTTGTCAACTTAAACTTCCGGATCTTTTTTGCCGCGAAGTCCGGCGATTTCACCGCGCGCTCGTAAACTCAGCAACGCTTCCATAGTCGCCCTTACAACGTTTGTCGTGTTGGTGCTGCCATAGCATTTAGCCGTAACGTCTTTGTAACCCGCCAAATCAAGCACGGCACGTACAGATGCACCGGCAATAATACCGTTACCTTCCTTGGTAGGAATTATTTTAACCTTGGAAGCGCCGAAATGTCCGATAACTTCGTGCGGAATGGTTCGCCCGTCCACAAGAATGACATTTCTCAGGTTCTTTTTGCCGTCTTGTTCTGCCTTCTTGATTGCCTCGGTAACCTCACGCGCCTTACCTGTTCCGACTGCTACGCGACCGTTCTTGTCACCGACAATAACCACGGCGTTAAACCGCAAAGTCCGTCCGCCCTTTGTAACCTTTGTAATACGGTTAATGCAAACCATCTTGCTTTGTATTTCGCCGACTTGCACCTCTGCAGTTTTGCGTTCCCCGCGTTTTGCAGCTCCGTAAAGAGCCTGTTTTTGCGCGGTCTTGGCGTCAGCACGCAAGTCCTTCGACGAGCTCTTAAAAGCCTCGTCTGCGGAAACAAAGCCCTTATCGGCAATCACTTCTTGCGTTATGTCTTCCACGATTTCTTTTTCCATTAAAACTTCAATCCTCCTTCTCTTGCGCCGTCTGCAACACATGCAACACGCCCGGCATACACATATCCATTGCGGTCAAATACGACCTCGGTAATTTTCTTGGCAAGCGCAGCCTTTGCAAGCTGCTGACCGACAATAAAAGCCTGTTCTTTTTTCGTTTTGCCTTTAAGCAGCGCCTTCATTTCTTTTTGCTTTGAATTTGTCGCAATAACTGTCACGCCTTTGCTGTCGTCAACAAGTTGCGCGTACACATGCACCAAACTGCGGTATACATTCAGACGCGGCTTTTTCGCAGTCCCTTTAATACCAGCGGTTCTTTTTGCCCGCTGCCGCCTTTCTTGATTTTTATTCGCCTTTTTTATCATTGCAGTTCCCTCCTACTTCTTCGCACCGGATTTGGATTCTTTCTTCGCAACATATTCGTCGCTGTACCTTATTCCGTAAAGGTGGTACGGCTCGACAGGACGAAGCGCCCTGATTTTTGCCGCTTCTGCACCAACCGCCTCTTTGGATGCACCCTGCACCTTCAAAATCATGGTCGCAAGCTCTTTTCCAAACCCAAGAGCCTGAATTTCCTGCGGACTTAGAATACTGAACTTGACACCTTTAACTGCAAGTACTTCAATAGGATGACTGACACCCAAGTTCAAAGTCAAACCGCCGTCAGACTTGAGGCTTGCCTTGTAACCGACACCGTTGCAAAACAGATACTTTGTAAATCCGGTTGTCACACCCTTGACCATGTTTTGAATCAAGCGATTAAACAGTCCGTGCAAAGATTTCGTAGAATTTTCGTCATCACCGCGCAACACACGTACCTCGTCCGAGGAAATCTCAACGGTTATCGGTGCTTTGACCTCCTGCACAAGATTGCCGTTCGGTCCGGTGACCGACAAAACATTCCCCAGTACTTCGACTTTTACGCCTGAAGGAATCTTGATAATTGTTTTTCCTACTCTGCTCATAATTCTACTCCCTTACCATACATAAGCCAGGACTTCCCCGCCCAACTTCTTCTCACGCGCTTCTTTGTCCGTCATCAGACCGGCACTTGTTGAAATAATAGCAATTCCCAAACCGGATAAAACTTTCGGCAAGTCCTGGCTTTCGCTGTAAACGCGTAATCCTGGTTTAGAGATTCTGCGAAGACCCTGAATAACCTTTTGTCTGCCGTCAACCAATTTGAAGACCAATTTCAAAGATTTGCCGTCGTCAATTTTTTCGACCTTTTCAATGTAACCTTCTTTTGCCAAAATGTTTGCGATTTCCGCCTTCATTTTGCTGTACGGAATAACGACTTCTTCGCGCCTTACCATAATCGCATTACGAATTCGCGCCAACATATCCGCAATCGGGTCGGTTGTTACAATGTTAATTTTCTTTTCTGCCATTTTTTCTCCTCCTCACCAACTTGACTTCCTTACGCCCGGAATTTTCCCCTCAAGCGCAAGTTCACGGAAGCATATCCTGCAAACTCCGTATTTTTTCAAGACCGCCTTTGGCCGCCCGCAAATATTACAGCGGGTATAGTCACGCACTTTGCACGGTTTACCGTTTTTGCGTCCGCCGCGTTTCTGCTTTGTTGTAATTGATGTCTTTGCCATATTTCCCCTCCCTATTTTCTGAACGGAAAGCCCAGTTCCGTCAAAAGTGCCAAACTGTCCGCAGTGTTTTTTGCCGTAGTTACAATGCAAACGTCAAAGCCGCGCACTTTCTCGATTTTTTCATACGAAATTTCCGGAAACACAAGCTGCTCTTTGATACCCAAAGCATAATTGCCAAACCGATCGAAACTTTTCGGCGAAATTCCGCGGAAATCGCGAACCCGCGGAAGCGCAATCGAAATAAGCTTGTCCAAAAACTCGTACATTTTTTGCCCGCGCAATGTAACTTTCGCACCGATTTTTTGTCCTTCGCGAAGTTTGAAGTTCGAAATAGACTTCTTTGCAGACGTAATCAACGGTTTTTGTCCGGTAATCAAGGTAAGTTCATCAACTGCCCCCTGCACTGACTTTGAATTGTCCTTAATGTCGCCGAAACTTGCGTTGACCACAACTTTTACGACACGCGGCACAGCATTAACGTTCTTAAATCCGCGATTTTTCATAAGTGCAGGAACAACATCCTTTTTGTACTTGTCATACAAACGATTATTAATTCCGCCCTTTGCCGCTTTGACGGCTTTCGGGGTTTTTTCTTTCTTTACTTCTTCTGCCATACTTCCTCCTTACGACCCAATCTTCCTGTGAGTAGCGCCCGCAGCGGGCTTGCCGCCAGCCATAGGTTTTTTAATCTTGACATCAGCGGTGCTTCTGACTTCACGTCTTTGAAGAGGTTTCTTGACCGCACTTGTCTTTTCCTCGCCTTCTGTTTTTTCTTCCTCTTCGTCTTTTGCTTTTTCTTTGGCTTTCACATATTTTTTATCAAGCACTTCGCCGCACTTGGAGCAAACTCTGTTTTTTGCGCCTGCCGTGTTGGTTTTATATGCCACTCTGGTCGCCTTACCGCACTTGCAAAGAACCTGTACGTTCGAAATATTGATAACACCGGGTTTTTTCGTACGCTCGGATTTCTGCTGTGCGCTTCTTGCTTTTGCGTGTTTGATAACTATATTAACTCCTTCGACAACACACGTTCCGGCAAAAGGGTCAACACCCATTACTTTGCCTTTCTTGCCTTTATCCTTGCCGGCAATAACAACGACTGTATCGCCTTTGCGGACAGATACATTCTGAGCCTTGATATCTTGGTTTCGTTTATTGAACTTCATTACAGCACCTCCGGAGCCAATGAAACAATTTTCATATAGCCCTTTTCACGCAATTCACGCGCAACCGGACCGAATATACGTGTACCTCTTGGGTTGCCGTCTTTGTCGATAATAACAATAGCATTGTCATCAAAACGGATATGTGTTCCGTCAGGACGCTTGGTGTTTTTGACTGTTCGCACAATAACACCGGTGACTACTTCACCTTTTTTAATCAAACCATCCGGATCAGCAGTCTTAACCGAACACATAACAACATCGCCGATTCCAGCGCTTCTGCGAAAAGACCCGCCCATAAGCCTGAACACACCAACGGATTTGGCACCGGTGTTGTCAGCAACAGTCATAATTGTTTGCATTTGAACCATAATTTGTTCCTCCTATTCCAGTTTCGCGTTTACTTTGCCTTTTCGACAGTCCTCAGCAACCTGAAGTATTTATCGCGGCTAAGCGGTCGTGTCTCCATAATTTCGACAGTATCGCCAATCGAGCATTCATTTTTTTCGTCATGAACCTTAAATTTTGTCGTAGTCACAACAACCTTGCCGTAAATCGGATGCGGAACCTTGTTAACGATTTCAACAACAATTGTTTTGTTCATCTTGTTTGACACAACCTTGCCGATACGTGTCTTGCGCAAGCCGCGGGCAGAGTCATCCGCCGCCTTTTTCGTGGCAATTTTCGGTGCCGCAGACTGACCGCCACCCACAGGCTTCTTTTCCGCAGGCTTCTCGGTCGCAACAAGCGCCGCCGCAACAGGTTTTGCTGCAATCCCTGCCGGCGCTTTTACAGCCGCAGGTTTCGCAGGTGTTTTCTTGACAGCAGCCTTTACCGGTGCTTTCTTAACTTGCTTTTTCTCCGCCATTATTTCTTCCCTCCGCTTGCTTTCTTGCCAACATTGCGCGGCAATTTCAATTCGCGCTCGTTTATAACTGTCATAACTCGTGCTATGTCCTTTTTCAAGGTTTTCAGAATCAAAGGATTCTTAAGCTGACCGGTTGCGTGCTGGAAACGCAGATTGAAAAGCTCCTGCCTTAAATCCGCCAGCTTGGTTTGAAGCTCTGCATCAGTTAAATCATGAATCATTGAAGCTCTATCCATTATTTCGCACCTCCCTTGTCACCTGCTGCATCCGCAGCCTTCGCTGCCTTTTCTGCAGACTTGTCATTGACAAGTTCAGGCTCGCCTGCCGCAGGCGCCGCCGCCACAGGCTCGGCTTTCATTTTAAACTTCCTTGGAACGATCACATCACGCTTGATAATCTTGCATTTACATGGAAGTTTATAAGCGCCCAATCGAAGCGCTTCACGCGCAACGTCTTCAGAAATGCCTGCGATTTCAAACAGCACGCGCCCGGGTTTCACGACAGCCACCCAAAACTCCGGACTTCCCTTACCCGAACCCATACGGGTCTCGGCAGGTTTTTTGGTTACGCTTTTATCAGGAAAAATATTAATCCAAACCATGCCGCCACGTTTTGTAAACCTGGTCATGGCAACACGGCACGCTTCAATCTGGTTTGCTGTAATCCAACTCGGCTCTGTAGTTACCAACCCGTAATCCCCGTAAGCCAGTTTATTTCCGCGTGTTGCCTTTCCTTTCATGTTCCCGCGGTGAACTTTCCTTCTTTTAACTCGTTTCGGCATTAACATACTTATTCGCCCTCCTTTTTCACAGGAGGCTTCGGAGTCGCCGCCGGCTTTTCACCCGGTTTTCCAACGTATACCCTCTCAAAAGTCGGTTTCTTGGTTCCGGCAGTAAAATTCTCGCGCGGTTGACGCGGCCTGTTAGGGTCAAACGGAGGTCTTGGTTTGTTTGGGTCAAACGGAGGACGAGGGCGATTTGGGTCAAACGGTCTGCGCTCTCTGTCACCAAACGGCTTTCTTTCGCCACGGTCACCAAAGGATTTGCGTTCTGTTCGTTCTGCCCCCCATGGTTTGGCATCTCTGGCACGCTGCGATCGTGTAACCTCACCAGTTCTGCGAGTCTTCCCCTTAATTTCTCCGTGACAAATCCAGCATTTCACTCCGATAATACCAAAAGTTGTAGAGGCTTCCGCAAATCCAAAGTCGATATCACTTCGTAACGTGTGAAGCGGCAAAATACCTGTCTGATAGAACTCGCTTCGTGCGATGTCGGCTCCGTCCAAGCGACCCCCTACCATGACTTTGATGCCTTTGATGCCGGATTTCATAGCCTTTTGCATTGCCATCTTCATAGCTCTGCGCCAAGCAATACGCTTTTCAAGTTGCTGAGCTATACTTTGTGCAACCAAAACAGCATCCGCATCGGTATTTTTAACTTCGCGGATATTAACCTCCAAAGCCTTTGTACCGACGAACTTGCCAAGGTCCTTTTTAAGTTGATCAATCCCGGCACCTTTCGTTCCGATAATCATTCCCGGACGCCCCGTGTAGATATTGACTGTGACCCGCGCAGCAGCACGTTCAATAGTAATCTTTGAAATCGAACATTGTGAAAACGTTTTTTCCAAATAAGAGCGGATATCAAAGTCCTCCTTAATAAACGCCGCAATTTCTTTCTTCGGCGCTACCCAGGTCGAGTTCCAATCCTTATTAACACCTACACGGAATCCGTTCGGATTAACTTTTTGTCCCATGGTTTACTTCGTCTCCTTTTTGGCTGCAGGTTTTGCCGTCTTGGCGTCTTTTGCCGCCTGTCCGGCTTTATTTCCGCTGACAGCGGTCACTTTTTTCACACCCAGCGGTTTTTTACTGTTCGGCTTGTTTGTAAGCGGACGTTCGCTTTGTGTAGTCGGTACTTCCTTTGCAGTTGCGTTTTTCTTTTGCACCGGTGTTTTTACAGCCTTTCCCACGTCCTCTTTCTCCTTTTTCTCGTCCAAAATTATCGTAATATGGCAAGTTTTCTTCAGAATTCTGTCCGCGCGCCCTCTGGCACGAGCAGACATGCGTTTGTAAGTAGGACCGCTTGTTGCATAGCATTCGGCAACGAACAAGTCATCCTTCGGCATATTCAGATTGTTTTCTGCATTCGCCGCAGCGCTGGTAAGCAGTTTCAAAACGGGCTCACATGCGGATTTGCCGGTATTACTTAAAATTGCCGCGCTTTCTGCATATGTTTTTCCGCGTATCAAATCCAAAACGATCTCAACCTTGTCCGATGGTATGCGTATAAAACTTGCAACCGCTCTCGGGCGCTTGTCGCGTGATTTTTCGCGCGCTTCAGTTTTGTTTCTTTGTCTTGTTGCCATTTCTTACCCCTTCTTACCTACTGCCTTAACGGCTTTCACACCGCCGTGTGCGTGGAAAGTACGTGTAGGAGCAAACTCGCCCAACTTGTGCCCTACCATCTCCGACTTGATATAAACAGGAACGTGTTTTCTGCCGTTATGAACGGCTATCGTGTGTCCAACGAAATCCGGCGTTATAGTACAACTCCTGTCCCAGGTCTTCAGAACCCTCTTTTCGTTTTTTGCATTCATCGCCTTGATACGTTTTTCCAGTTTCTGGTTAACGTAAGGACCTTTTTTTAAACTACGGCTCATTTCTTGGGCCTCCTTTTAACAATGAACTTGGTACTGTTCTTCTTGCCGCGCCTTGTCTGATATCCAAGCGCCGGTTTTCCCCAAGGAGTAACAGGCGTTTCCATACCGACAGGGCTCTTACCCTCACCGCCGCCATGCGGGTGGTCACAAGGATTCATAACAACACCGCGCACAGTCGGCTTGATACCTTTATGCCGGCTGCGTCCGGCTTTACCCAAACTGACAAGTTCGTGGTCGATATTCCCGATTTGCCCAATAGTTGCATAGCATTGCTCGGGAACTTTCCTCATTTCGCCGCTTGGCATCTTCAAAATCGCATAACCGCCATCTTTTCCCATCAGGCGGGCGTATCCGCCGGCACTGCGCGCAATCTGGCCGCCTTTGCCTGGCTGCATCTCGATATTGTGCACCATCTGCCCGATCGGAAGCGCGGAAAGCGGCATAGCATTTCCAACCTTGACTTCAACGGCAGGTCCGCTGATAACCTTGTCGCCTTTCGCAAGACCAAGCGGCGCCAGTATATATGCCTTGGAACCGTCCGCATAATTCAAAAGAGCAAGGTTCGCCGTCCGGCTTGGATCGTATTCAATTGCTGCTACAGTGGCAGGCACATCAAGTCTGTCACGTTTGAAATCAACAATGCGATAGTGCTGGCGATTGCCGCCGCCTATATGACGCGTAGTAATTTTACCGCTGAAATTCCTGCCTCCGCTTTTCTTTTTTGTCGCAAGAAGCGATTTTTCGGGCCGCTTTCTTTTATCCGTGAGTTCGTCAAAAGTGGACACGGTTCGAAACCGCGACCCTGAACTCCTTGGATTAAACCTTTTAATTCCCATAGTTTTCTCCTACCTCTTAATTATTGTAAACTCTCGAAAAATTCGATTGGTTTACTGTCCTTCGCCAGCTGGACATAAGCCTTTTTCCAACTTGCAGTCGCGCCCTCTGTTCTGCCTTGCCTCTTCGGTTTTCCGTCATAGCGCGCCGTGTTGACTTTTTCGACTTTTACCTTAAAGATCTCTTCTATTGCCTTTTTGATTTGCGTTTTTGTCGCACTTTTGTGCACTTCGAATGTGTACATTTTGTCCTTGATTGAAGCGAATGACTTTTCACTTAGAACCGGTCTTATGATAATTTCATGGTTATTCATTGTAAGCCTCCTCAATCTTCCTTATCGCGTCGACGCTTGCCACCAAGTACCTGTTGTTGACGATGTCCAACACATTAAGCTGCGCCGCAGGAGTCACGCCGGCAAGAGGTATATTGTTCGCGCTTCGTACGAATTCGGTATCAATCGTGTCGGTGATAAACATCACCTTTTTACCTTCGATTTTCAGTGCCTCGATAATCTTCGAGACATTCTTGGTTTTCGCCGCCGCAAGTTTTGTGTTTTTAATTACAATCAATTCTTTGTCGGCAAGTTTTGCGCTGATTGCACTTATAAATGCCGCATCCTTTTTCTTTTTGTTGATTTTGGTGCGGAAATCGCGCGGTTTCGGCGCAAACGCCAGCCCTCCGCCATCGTAATGCGGAGCTTTGGTGGAACCCTGGCGGGCATTCCCCGTGCCTTTTTGGCGGTAAGGTTTTTTTGCATGTCCGCGGACTTCGCTGCGCGTTAAAGTGCTTTTTGTTCCCTGCCTTTGGTTATTTTGCAGCGCAACAGCAACTTCGTGAATCAAACCGTCATCGCGCTCTGCACCGAACACTTTGGGCGTTACAGTAATCTCTTCCGCTTCTTTGCCTTTTTGGTCTAAAACTTTAATTCTCATCTTCCACCGCCTTTCTTAGCCGGCCTGATTGAAACAAGGGCGCCATCCGCTCCCGGAATACCGCCCTTGATTAAGATACAGTTTTTCGCCGCATCAACCTTCACAACAGTAAGGTTTTGAATAGTTACTTGTTCGTCGCCGTAATGACCCGGCATTTTCTTTCCGGGAAAAACACGGCTTGGAAAACTGTGTGCACCCATAGAGCCGACAGCACGATGAACTGGTCCTGTTCCGTGACTCATCGGACCAACACGGTTTTGGTTCCAACGCTGAATAACACCTGTCGTTCCTCGGCCTTTTGTTCTGGAAGTTACATCGACAACGTCACCTTGCACAAACACATCCGCACGGATTTCCTGACCAAGTTGATACGCCGCAACATTGGCAACCTGAAATTCGCGCAAGAATCTGCGCGGAGTAACTCCCGCCTTTTTAAATGTACCGGTCGCAGGCTTGTTCACAAGGCTTTTACGCTTTTCGGCAAAACCGACCTGAATCGCGCTGTACCCATCCTGTTCAACAGTCTTGATCTGTGTAACAACACAAGGACCCGCCTCAATCACGGTCACGGGAACAACTCTGCCTGTTTCGTCAAAAACCTGCGACATCCCAACCTTCTTTCCTATGATCACTTTGTCCATATCCCTCTTTCCCTTACCTTTTCACTCTTACAACTTTATTTGTATATCCACACCGGCAGGCATTTCAAGCCGAGTCAACACCTCGATAACTTTTTGACTTGGATTGTAAATATCAATAAGACGTTTGTGTGTCCTGGTCTCGAATTGCTCTCTGGAGTCTTTATATTTGTGCGGACTTCTGATAACCGTCACAATTTCGCGCTCGGTCGGCAGCGGCACCGGACCCGAAATTTTCGACCCGTTCTTCGTCGCAGCCTCGATAATCCGCGCAACGGCAAGTTCCACCAAACTGTGGTCGTAACCGCTCACCCTTACTCTGATTTTGTTTTTCGGCATAAAACTCCTCCACTTTTACTTCTTACACGCACCCGTGTGTGTCATCGTACAAAACGTAAAGGTAATACTACACTACCGCTGCCCAATTGTCAACAGTTTTTATACAGAAAGTTTGTAAAACGGATTCCTATACAAGCAGCAAAAGCGTGCCGCCCGTCAACAGCGCCAAACCTACAAGCGCCTTGATGCCAAGCTTTTCTTTGAACAGCAAATATGAAAACAGCACAGTTATCAGTATGCTTAATTTATCAATGGGCACAATTACGCTTATCGGTCCGGTTTGAATTGCGGCAAAATAACAAAGCCACGAAATTCCGGTCAAAACGCCCGACACAGCAATAAAAATCCAGTTCAGTTTTGTCAGTTTTCTGATACTTGACAGTTGCCCCTGCCCTGCTGCAACCAAAAAAGCCATTAACAACACCACGGCAGTGCGCAAGAACGTTCCAAGGTTTGAATCAACGTTTTTCATTCCAAGTCTTGCAAGCACCGCAACAACGCTGGCAAAAACCAAAGCAAGAATTGCGTAAAGCAGCCATCTGCCGCTTTCATTTTCGTTTCTCTCGATTTTTTTCTTGCTTATCATCAGCATAGTTCCAAGCACCATGATGCCCATCGCAATCGGAGTCAGCCACCAGAACGATTCGCCGAAAATAATAATGGCAAGTACCATTGTAAGAACCGTGCTAAGCCTGTCTACCGGAACAACCTTGTTAATCGAGCCAACCTGCAGCGCCTTCAGATAAAAAATCCACGAAAGGCCGGTCGCAACGCCGGAAAGTACAATAAATATCCATTCCTCAAGCGTTATTGTTTCGATTTCTCCAAGGCTTCCAACGACCAAAACCATAAGAAACGTAAATCCTAAAACCACGACGGTGCGCAAAAAAGTTCCGATGCCGAAACCCACATCCTTCATTCCGATTTTAATCGTAATACTTACAAAGCCTGCCGCAACCGCCGATATAATTGCAAAAACCAGCCACATAAAATTTATTTCGCCGCCATATTTTCTTCCAAATATCTTATCATCGCCCTAATCGGCTGTTGAATGTTACTTGTGAATCGCATTTCTTTGACCTCGTCAAGCGTCACCCACCGCGCCTTTCCTGCGTAATGCTTTTCGTACTCATCAAACCCTTCGGTTGTCCTGTGCCCTTTTATGATATCCGCAGTATAGTATATAAGTATGCTGTGCTGAGCCTTGCCCGTCTTGAAATTCATATATATAGAGGTAAACACATCAATAACGCGCCCGGGTTTGCATTCATAACCCGTTTCCTCTTTCACTTCGCGCACCAGGCCGTCAAGATGATTCTCGCCAAGCTCCACGCTTCCGCCCGGAAAAATAAAACCGTCTTCTTTCCACTGCGGCACTATTAAAACTTTTCCGTTGCGTACAATAACCGCGTAGCAGTGCACGCCTTTTTCCAAGTTTTTTCGAACAACCTTTATCTCTTGCCCATCAACAGTCGTCGCGGTCACCAGCATTTCATCCATTGTAAAAGAACTAGTCCTCCTCGCTCAAGTTTTTAAGTCTCTGCAATACACTCAGCGAATCCTGTTTTCTTGCACCTGCATTCTCCTCCGGCTTCTGCGTGGGTTCTTCGGGTTCAGTGTACCCTTCTGGTTTTTCGATAAACGCAGGGTCGTCGACAATCAAGTTTTCTTCCTTTTGTTCAGGCGCCTTCGGCTTTTCAGCACGCTCGGTTTCAACCTTGTCCCCGTATTTTTCGTCAAACTCTTCTTCCATCTTGTCAACATCAACTGTTTCCTTAATCGACTTCTGCGCTGCAGCATCATCCGCACCCGAATCTTTCACCGAGCGCGTTATCGGAACATCATCCGAAGCATCGAACGCCCTTTTCCAATGCGGCACAGAACTGCCTGAAAAGACACGCCCTGTCGCAGCCCCTGCCGTGGGTCCGGCAGCCGGTCTTGCCGCCGGCGGCGGCTCCTCATCCAGCACTTTTTCCTTCTCGCTTTCCAACATTTCGAACTCCGGTTCGCCATCCTCTGTTTTAGGACGCACATCCTTCTGTTCTTTCTTCATAATATCCTCCTCCTGTTGTATTGTAACAACTCCTGTCTTTTCCTCCAACGCTTTTCTGAAGGATGACAAACTGACTTCTTTGACCTTCTCATCCTTTTTCAGCCGATCCTCGATTTCCTTAAACTCTTCCATAGTAAGTCCGGCATCTCGTGCCATTTCACGCTTCTGACGGTTTTCCGCCATTTTGCCCAGGAATTTGCCGCCTTTGGTTTCTTTGGCGACTTCGGCACGCTTTTGAAAAAGTATACGTTTTTCGGAATCAGTCAGTTTTTCCAGTTCTTTCGCATCCATAACGCGTTTCGTGCTTCCCGTAAATTGCGCAGATAATTCATCTTTGGTGTAAAGCTTTTTAACCCTTTTGCGCTCGGCCGAGTTGTACCGCATCTCATTAATGCGTGCCGTAGCGCGGGGCGCCAAGAACAAAACGCCGAAACCGGCAAGCAGCACAAGACCAAGAACAAGCATCACCCATGCCGCCATTTCCATATCTGCATTTACTCCAACGTAAACGCCGTTGTTTTGTATCACGTATGTGCCGAACATGCTGTCATTGATATCACGAAAAACGCGAACAACGTAATTACCGCGCGGCAAGTTAGGCGGCAGCCATATTTGCAAAAGCCCGTCCTTTTCTGTGACAGTCGGAAAGACTAATCTTTCATTTGTAAAGATTCCGCCCCAAGAGTCCTCGACGTGCCAATCTAGACTTGCCAAACTCACCCCTACATCCAAAGTCAAGTTTCCCGCACTGTAACCGCCTCCGATATTTTGGTCGTCCGAACCTTCGTGAACAGCACCGGGATTTGCAAAAATGCCGATCGACAAAGTTCTGCCAAGTCCGTTTCCGCGCGCACGCGTGTCATAAGTCGACTCGCCCTCCGCATCAGCGCAGTACATATAGTTTAATTCCTCAGCATACAAAATGACATATATGCCGGAAATAATTTCGCCGCGCATATCCTTCGCGGGTTCATCATTGGTAAAAGCAGTCGCCCGCACGCCGTATTTACCTGCTGGAACCGCCCTTGACATTGTAAACGACGCAGACTTCTTCCCCGGATTTACCTTAATCCAAATCATGTCCGTCGTGCTCCAATTTCCGCCGGCATCTGCAGAAACTCCATCGTAACGCCAATCACTGTACATCTCGCTGTAAGCCCACCCTGATTCATTCACGCTGTTCGGGGAAAGCCCGACCCCACCGCCGAAAGTGTCTGCCTGATGTGTTGCGCCGGGCTCTTTTAAAACAAAGACACCGACAGAATCTTCGAACATCACAATTTGGGTCGGCTTCATACCGGGAAATTCAATTTGAACCGGAGCACCGGAAGCGAAAACTCTTTCGATACCTCCGCCAACGCCGAATACGCACGCCGCACAAGCGCTTAGTACAACAATCATAATCCCCGCAATTTTCTTCATAAGTATCCAAATTATAATACAACCGAAGACGCCGACCCGTCAAACGAATTGTATGAATAGTATACGCACATTAAGATTTTCTATTGCGAGTGCGCCGCGTTTGCGCGCTTTCCCCCTCGACCCCGACAATCCGTACACCCGGAGTATCAATAATCCTGCGCCCGTCAGGCAGAAAGTACATCGTGCGCGCGCTGGTAGTGTGCCTTCCCTTGTTGCCAAGCCTGTCACCCTGCACCTCTCGAGTCTTCAAGTCCAGTCCGCACAATGTATTCAGTATGGTGCTCTTCCCCACCCCGCTCGAGCCTAATAAAAGCGCAACACCGTCCCATGTAAGTTTCATAACGTCCCTTACGTCCTGCGCATTTATATTAATTTGCGAAATCCCGGAAATTCCAACCTCGGGAACGCTTGCCGCCGTATCAACTTTGGTAACAACAACCGCGACACGAACGTTTTGCCCGTCGCACAAGGATAAAAAACGCCGGATTCTGTTCAAAGAAAACTCCCGACTTGCACTTGTGACAATGAATACCGTATCGACGTTCGCGGCAAGCCCCTGATGCCTCTCCTTGTAAAAATCATACCTGGCAATCAAGTTCTTTCGAGGTTTTACCTCGGTCGCGAAATACTTGTCTTCACGCTTTTCCAAGCTTACTCTGTCGTTAACAACAGGCAACTCGCCGCAACGGAGCATGCAAAACACAGGGTTTTCCGCCGCGTCAATCAAAACCTCGCAGCCTGTCCTGTGCACACTTATAACAAGCCCTTCCACGACGCTATACCCAATCAACAAGTCCCCACGAGCTTGCCCCGTTGCTTACAACATCACTGATAAGCCGCGCACTTATCGCAATTGAAAAGCCTATCGCAGGAATTCCGTGGGAATGCCCGTTTGTTTTCGTAGTGTCCGCAAGCGCAATCATTGTCGTCAAACCGATCACCCTTCCATCCACGTCAAACACTGGTCCTCCGCTGTTCCCCTGAATAGTTGTCGCATCATGCATAAAGCCGTACTTAAATTCTTTCGGAATTGTCCACTTTGTTTCTTCGTCGTAATCATCGCACCTGAAGCCGTATTCATCATACAGTTGACTTACAACCCCGACAGAGGAAAAATAGTACCGCCCCAAACTGTAACCGAGCGCAGCGACCGGCTCGCCTATGCGAAGGGAAGCAGATCCTGGACGCAAATTGGCACGAACGCCAACCGAGTTCTTTGTATAGTTCGAATAATTTGCCGATGTATACTTGATTATCGCCAGGTCTTCACTGAGGTTATCATATAAAACACTTGACGATGTCGCTTGGAAACGCTTTGAAGTATAGGGCGCCATTGCCGAATAACTGTAAATATTAAGGTTTCCCTTGTACAATTCATCCGACCAATGAATGATGCTTATCCAAATGTTGGAGCCATAACCGCCGCTTGTCCTGTTCCATGTAGTTTGGTTATAGCCGCCGACATTGCCAAGGACGTGCGCGTTTGTTGCAATAAGGCAAAAACTTGCTGACGAATAAATTATAACGCCGCTGCCCGCAATTCTGGATTCGTTTGATTTAGGAGTTTGGGAAGCATATATTTCGACTGCAACAACCTTCGGATAGGCAGACTGTATCATATAACTTAAATTCTGGTGGTTCGCGCCGGTGCCTGCTGATAATGAAGAGCATCCAGCAAACAAAAACACGGTCACCGCGCAAAGCAAAATTGTGCAAAACAGCCTGAAAGACTTCTCCATATGTTATTATACAACAAATTTCCGAAACTACAACTTAATAATTGACAATTTTTGCCGGCCTCACGTATACTAACTATCTATGTGTGGGATTATCGGTTTTTTAGGCAAAAGTAACGGAATCAGCAGCGTTCTGGACGGTCTTACAAAGCTTGAATATCGCGGTTATGACAGTGCAGGCATTGCATACATACAAAACAGCAAGATCGAGGTCATAAAATCTGTCGGACAGGTCGACCAACTGATAAAAAAAGTTGCAAGAATGCGAATACAAACTGACAGCCGCATTTCCATAGGTCACACACGCTGGGCAACCCACGGCGGAGTAACCGAGCTCAACGCCCACCCGCACATCTCGAACAACCAAGAAATCGCAGTAGTACATAACGGAATCATAGAAAACTATCTTGAAATCATCGAATTTTTAAAGGCGCACAAGATAACGATGAAATCCGAAACAGATACCGAGGTTATCCCTAACCTCATACAGGTCTACCACAAGGGAAGCCTCAAGGACGCTGTGCAAAAGGCAACAAAGCACATCAAAGGGGGTTACGCATTTGTTGTGCTTTCAGCAAAGGACCCTGACACTCTGATCTGCGCCAAGCATGGGATGCCGCTTTGCGTCGGCACAGGCAAAGATTTTACATACGTCACATCCGACATCCCAACAGCCATGACCAAAGCAAACGAAGTTTACGTACTTGAAAATGACGAGATAGCGGTTGTTAACGGCGCCCTTATGTTTTACAAATCCGGCAAGCCGACGATAAAAAACGCCATCAAGCGAACAAAAAACCGCGAAGTCGTTACAAAGGGCGGATTCACCACTTACATGGAAAAAGAAATCAACGATATCCCCCGAGTATTCGAACGGCTTATTACATTCTACGGCACCAGGGAAGGAAATCCGATAACACCCCAACTCCTAAAACTGCTAGGCGCCGCTCCGACGATTCATATTTGCGCTTCCGGAACGTCTTATCACGCAGGTTTGACGCTTGCTTCACTTATCGAAAAATACTGCAGAATACGCGTCAGAAGTCATATATCCAGCGAGTTTCGTTACAACGACCCTCTCCTGTTTCCGGGAGACGTCGGAATAGTCATAAGTCAAAGCGGAGAAACCGCCGACACCATTGCCGCCATGAATCTGATGAAAGAGCATAAAATCCCGACTATCGCAATCTGCAACTCGGATAATTCGGCAATTGCCCACGAAGCCGACTTTTATTTGCCCAACCTTGCTGGTTTTGAAATCGCCGTTGCTTCAACCAAAGCCTACTGTGCACAAATCCTTCTGGGTGCGATTTTGACGGACAAGTTGTATTCGTTCAAAATGCAAAAAGGCAAAACCAAGCCCGAACCGTTATTCACAGCCCGCGACTTTGCGATGCTTCCGATGCATGCCCGCGCCTGCATAGCAAAAGGGACCGAAATCTCTGCACTTGCCAGAAAATACAAGAATATTTCCCGCATTTTCTTCCTTGGAAAAGGTATGGATGCCTGTGCAGCGCGTGAAGCCGCCCTGAAAGTCAAAGAAATCACATACGTACAGTGCGAAGGTTACAACGCAGGCGAAATCAAACACGGCACACTTTCGCTTGTCGACAACGACACGCTGACCGGAGTATTCCAAACTAACAGTGACCCGAACGTAAACGCCAAGACCGAAAACGCCGCCCACGAAGTAAAAGCGCGCGGCAGCAAGGTCTGGAATATCACAGTCCCGGCATCTCCCCTCGCTTTTTGTTATTCAGTTATCCCCGTGCAGCTGTTTGCCCTCTACCTAAGTATTCTGAAAGGCAATAACCCCGACAAACCGCGCAACCTTGCCAAAGCCGTCACGGTTGAATAGACCAAACATCGAAAGAACATCTATAAATAACTTATGTTTCCATAAAGCCCGCCTGAAGAACCGGTCGAGCCGGCAGACCCGTGTCTGCCTGTAACGTTCGCCTGGCTCATAGTCCCCCTTGCCCCTCCGCTGCCACCAGTACCGCCATCAAAAGCATTACCCGGGATTATTTGCCCGATATCGGTGACATGCAGTGCATGACCGCCGTCACCCCCATTTCCGCCATTTCCGGCAGTCCCACCGACGTATGCATTGCCCCTGCCAGCCGCACCGTTGCCGCCGTTGCCGCCCACAAAGTGAAGATTGTTGGCATTTAAATATGCATTCGCCGCGATAACAGCAGCCCCGCCGTTGCCGCCAGCACCGCCGTTTCTGTATGTGGCACCCGTATTACCGGGATCGCTCCCGGATTGGGCACCGTTGCCGCCGTTACCGCCCACAATTTTAACTTGAAGAAACACCCCTGTAATCACAACGTCACGTGTGGCAATAATCCCTGAACCTCCGCTGCCACCCGCTATGCCAAGAGCTTGACCACTGGGACTGCTTGAATCTCTCCCATTACCGCCGACAGCGATAAATCTGCTGTTCGCGTTTGTCGAAGTAACCGTCAAGTTAACAGATTCAAGTGCGTGTGCTCCGTCTCCGCCTGTGTTACCGACAACTGTTCCACTGCCGCCAGTCAACGTCAAGTCGTAATTCCCCGCTCCTGCGCCACTGATAACGATATCATTCACCCTAACCGCAGGAGAAGCAGAAGCGCCGCTTAACCGAACATTACCGACAATTTTCAAGTTTATCAAAGAAGAATTCGAAAATATCGCAGGGCTTGCATTACCCGAAAAGCTGATATTATCCAAAATAATTTCTATTGGGTTGGCACGGTTCCTGATACTGATTGTCATACTGCTTAAAACAAGGTCGCCTCGCACATCATTTGCCCCGTACAGATACAACTTGTCAATGTTGGCAGGTATATATATCGTTCTTGCTGCCAACGTTGTTGCACTGGTAACAAAACCAAAATCCAACCCTAATTCTTTCATCTGGGCAAGCTTCCCCTCTGCAATAAGCGAATCCAGGTAACTCCAGTTAATGGCTTTTTCGGGCAAGTATTTCACGTTCTTGATATCATATTCGTCGCTTGAACGCATAAGCGCAAGACTGCCGTCCAAATGTCTGAATTTGTATGATAATGGCATGCCTATATTATTTCTTGGACTGTAATCCCTGAACATTGCAGAAACTATGCCGGCGAGGTCCTTCCCTGCCGCCGCAGCCGCTATTGCGTACGAATCCTGCTGACTGCCTCCGTATGTAAAACAACTTATACTTGTATCATAACTGTCAATCATAGACTTCAAAGCACTTGTCACTGTTACATTTCCGACAAGTGCGCCGCTGAAAGTCGAGGCAAGTTGATTCTCGATTTCCTGCTTGCTGAAGTTGGTTTGAATTGAAATCATAACAATTCGTCCGTAAGAAACCGATGCAACGTAAGTCGGTATTTTGCTTGCCGGGATAACATTTCTGATTTGCGCTTCGGTTACTGTATCCGCAAAAAAACCATATTCGGAATCCGGTCTTGAAATATCCACCGTGTAAAAAACCTGTTTCAACATTACAACAAGGTTTGTAGACTTACTCATTTTTGAAAAACTAAAATCATTTTGAATGTTCAAGCCATAACCCTTGTAACCCATTCCCAAGTTAAATTGAAAATCATGCTCGTTTTGTATCTCAAGTACATCAAAAGATAATTGCCCGTGAGTACTGGGTAACTCATCTTCATTGCCCAGTATTCCGTTTATGATTCCACGAACACCTTCACGCATGGTGTCCGTACGGGGCCTTATATCATTTGCCGAAATCGGTGCACCTGGATTTCCTATCCACCCTTCAGCTCCACCCAAAGAAATCGAAAGCGGCGCCTGAGGAATTGATATAGGGGTCATTGTATTAATGTCAACCAATGCACCGGGATAAAAGATATCATTGTCCATGCCCAAACTGCACAATTCGCTGTACGTGGCAGATGCTTTCCGTTTACTGTAACTTACCTCATACTTGTGGTCTATGCTTGATACATATCCCTTGTTTTGTATATATTCATCATCATTTATAGGTTCATCTTCAAACTTGAACCCTACAGCCCCTGCAGAAGTTTTCGAGAATCTGAATTCATCGACTGTACTGCCGCCGCCGTCATTGTTACCGCCATTGTCAATGTGATTGCCACCCCCATCGCTGATGCGACCGGACGAACAACCAAATGCCCAAACTGAAGAAAAGAGAATCAACACCACAAAAATCGCAACCGAAGAAAAACCTTTCTTTTTCATTATGAACCCCCAATACAACATTGTAGTTTAATCGATAACTCTTCGTCAAGCGTTTTTCAATGCGCAAACATTTCCTTTGCTTTTGCTTTCATTTCGACCAGGAACTCGCGCAACATGGTATATCGTTTTTTGGTGTAGTTGTTGCCGACCATTTTAGCAACATTTTCC
>Ga0123356_10002128_pt1 | contig 21361 bp, 17 predicted proteins | sample TergutEmb28metaG_2_FD_92546 | JGI IMG/M metagenome (GOLD analysis project Ga0123356, IMG submission 92546) | Embiratermes neotenicus P3 segment gut microbial communities from Petit-Saut dam, French Guiana - Emb289 P3 | ecosystem: Host-associated > Arthropoda: Insects > Digestive system > Gut ... | reverse complement strand
TATGAGCGTATGTTCACAAACGAAGCTGAGATGGACTGGGCGAAAACTCCGGCATACCCACCTTTCGAAGATTTCAAACCCGCAGTTATTGACTACTCAGCCAACAATGCAGTTTCCGCTGCATGGCACTGGGTTCCCAACATGGAATTCTTCCTTGATGAACTCGCAACTGCACTTGCTCCTGTCTGGGCAGGCGATATGACGGCACAAGAAGCACTTGACGCAGCCCATCCGGCATTAGTAGCAGCAGTAAGAGGCTAAGAACTATTTAAGTCTCTGAAAAAAGCACAAATAACTACATCAACGCCCGCACGAATTTTCGGGCGGGCGTTGATTGTTTATCCTTGACCTTTGACGCAACGATATTTACAATGAGGTATCATGATTAACCCGAAAGAAAGGTTGTGAATGCATATGAGTGCACCGGATAATGGCTTGCCTCGCCCGACGGGTTTGATAAGACCAACAGGCATATTATATTTTTTGTACGCAGCGCTTACTGCTGTGGTCAGCATTATAGGCTTGATGGTTATTAACGCCCGGAACAATATTGCAGACCCCAACTACTGGCCCACACTATTTATTAATCTCGGTGAAGAAGCAGCAACCGCTGCCTACCACGCAACTCAGGAGGCAACCGTCATGCCGGGCTTTCTCCCGGACAGTTTCGTATTTCTTGATTCAGTCAGAAATTACGCAATGCCTGAGGCTGTTTTGCCATTCTTCTTCTATATACTGCTCATATTTGCCGGTCTTCGCATTGCGATTGGCGTAATGTCTGTTATATTTGGCAGTACTCCGGGCAAAGGCAGTATTTTAGGTCTTTTTGCAAAAATTGACCTTTGGTTCGTGATACCGATTGGAATTTTCACACTTTTCTTCTTTGACGGACTTAGCTTTATATGGTTTCCAATAATATCGATTATTCCATGTATCTTGCTGCTCAGCGGCAGTGCGAAAACAGACACCCGTCCGGGCATCGCTTCACGTGCTGAGGCAAGAACAGCGAAGGTTTTTCTAATACCCGCATATCTGGGTCTCACTTTCATGACATATATCCCGCTTACTGCTGTGTTTGGAATATCGTTATTTGAATGGCAAGTCCCGTTTGCTCCGGTGTTTGCAGGATTTAAAAATATTGTAGACCTTTTTCAGCCGGGCGCATTTTTCTGGCGTTCTGCAGGACTTACATTCTTATACGCATTTTTAGCAGTCATGTTAGGTATGATTTACTCCATGGTTATCGCACTGCTCCTCAACCGTAAGATTCCGGGCAGAGTTTTCTTCAGAACAGCAGTTTACTTACCCTTTATAATCCCTGTTGTAAGCTCAATGCTCATATTCAGACTCATCTATTCGCATAACGGAGTCGTGAATAACATCATCAGCATGTTTGGTGGCGAGCGTATTTATTTCCTTTTTGAAAATGCAACTATCATTCCAACACTCGCAATAATTGCCGTCTGGGCAAGCGGAAATATAATTGTTATTAAGATAGCAGGTATTTCCAACGTGCCTCGTACATATCTTGAGTCGGCAGAAATCGACGGAGCAAACGCCTGGCATCGATTCTGGAAAATAACAATACCTTGTATGTCTCCAATTATTTTCTATAACATGCTAATGAGCCTGATAACAAATATGCAGGTCGTTGTGCCGTCATTGATGCTTGCCGGAGGCGGGCAATCCGGAGCTACGGTAATACCGGCGTCGTTCAGATTTATTGCGTATGAATTATACGTGACTGCATTTGGTCGCGGTGGATTTCTCGGTCGCGCCGGTGCGATATCATTTATGATGTTTATTCTTATTGGAATACTCACGGCAATACTGTTTGCGACATCGAAAAAATGGCTCTTCTATGAAGGAGGTGGACCGGCATGAGTAATTCAGTTTCAAATACAGCACTGAATCCGGAACCGGTACGAATCATTCCAACTCCGGGAAAAAATTTACTACTGATTGCCAGTGTGCTCCTAATTGTAGCTGCAATCGTCAGTCTTGTATTCGGCATACTTGGATTTATGGGCATTGGATTACCCGACACATTTTATTTAGATAACACAATAACCGAAGCAAGAACCCTCAATGCAAACCTTGACGGAGTGCCCATGTGGACAGATGAATCATGGCAGAATCTGCAAGAGAAGCTTGTAGCGGCAAGGACCACACTAAATAACAGAGCATCAACACAAGAGCAAATCGATACTGCGAATACTAATCTGCGAAGTGCTCTTGATGCTATGGTGCCTTCGGAAGCGTTTGCGGATTTGGAGGTTGCCGAATTTGTACCTGACGGGCGTACGGTATCAGCGTTTTTCACGTTCTTGATAGTATTATTTGCTGTTCTTTGTGTCACCGGTGTTTTGGGTATTAAATATTGCAAAGTAATTAAGAAAATGCACATGCTGGGTGTCTTTGGAGTCATCAGCTTCTTTGCTGTCGCAGCACTCATAGTATTCGCAGTTGACGTACTCGGACCTGATGCTCTCCCGCTGTTTCTGCCTTCCGTGATCCTACCTATAGCCTATCAAGTCGGCGTATTTCTGAATCAAAGAAAAACATCAATAATCGTCATATTCAGCATATTGATGGTGATATCCATCGTTGTCCTTTTCCCTCTTTGGTGGATAGTTCGCTCATCGCTTATGTATCTTCATGAAGTTGCATCAATGAGCTTTATCCCGACGAATTGGCTTTTTTCCAATTACCCAAGAGCTTTAGAGCGTTTCCATTACCTCACGTATCTCAAAAATACATTTATTATAGCCGTTCCGGCAGTTGTACTGGGTACCGGCACAGCAATATTGTGCGCATACTCATTTGCACGACTCAGGTTTAGAGGCAAGAAGTTTATGTTCGGACTTTGCATAGCGTCCATGCTTCTGCCACCAGTTGTAACTTTAATACCTTTGTATATCATGTTTACAAACTTCTTTGGACTCTTCAACACCCATTGGCCGCTCATTATTCCGTGGATATGCGGTGGAGGCGCATTTAACATTTTCCTGCTGCGCCAGTTTTTCCTGACATTGCCAAGAGAGCTTGATGAGGCAGCAATGATAGACGGTGCGGGACGACTGCGTATTTTAGTTCAAATCCTGCTTCCTTCAATAAAACCTGCGATCATGGTCGTCGGAATATTCATCTTCATGCTTATTTGGAACGACCTGCTTACACAAATGGTCTACTTGCAAAGTGAAGAGCTTCATACGATGGCAATGGGTCTTAGAGTGTTCTCAGGCTCATACGGTACAGAGTGGAACTTGACAATGGTAGCGACAGTGCTATCAATAATCCCCGCACTCATAGTCTTCTTGATTGGACAAAAGTATCTTGTTGAAGGCATAGTTATGACAGGAATGAAGAACTAAAGAGTTGTAGACAGGCGTTTTCCGACAATGCGCAATAATGTACACAAAACCGCTGTTATATGATATAGTACTAAAAAAAGGGAATAGCTATATCATGAAAAAGATATATAAGGTTATATTATTACTTTCTGTAGCAACTATGCTATTTAGCATAGTTGCATGCACAGAAAACGAAACGCCTGCAGTGCAAACGCCTGCGGATTCAACTCCGCCGGATTCCCCGTCGTCAGATTCGCCCTCAATAGACCCGCCATCGGGACGTGTTCAGCTTGTCTTCTCACTTTGGGGTGAGCCTGCAGAACTGGAGACAACACAAGCTGCTCTCGATGTGTTCAACAATATGCAAGAACGAATATGGGTCACTGCAATACAAATCACCCAAGAGGAATATGCAGAAAAGCTCCTGTCCATGGCAGAGGAAGACAATATGCCTGACTGCGGAATGGTAGATGAGCGCACAGTCATAAGCTGGGCAAGAGAAGGACTACTCTTGCCGTTTGATATATATGCCGGTCAACCAAACAAGCCAAAGGATGGTATTACGTTCAGAGATGGCGGTCAAGTTGTTGCATACTCCAGAGCGAGCGAGGTTCTTGCTCTTTGGTTCAATAAAGAGATGTTTGATGAAGCCGGTATTGAATATCCTCCTGTTACTCTCGATACGGCATGGTCATGGGATGAGTTTATAGAAGTCGCAAGGCAACTAACTTTTGATGCGGATGGTAATAATCCCGGTGACGATGGTTTTGACAGAGAGAACATCGTACAATACGGAGCATATGTAAATCAATGGGCATGGCAGCTTGAAGTCTGGGCACTCTCAAATGGCGGAAGATGGTATTCAGAAGACGGCACATCTATTATCTTTGATGAAGCAGCAGTTGAAGCAATACAAATGGTCTATGATTTGCATCTGGTACATAATGTTGCACCGCTTAATCATGCGCAATCGGATACCGGTTTTCTTGACTCCATTGGTTCAGGAAACGTTGCAATGGCAACAGATGGTCAATGGGCGACAGGGTTTGGATATCTTGACATCGATTATGGAGTAGGTGTATTACCCTACATGAAGCAGTCTGTGAATATCACAGCAGGGGGACCTGCCGGCATATTTACCACAACGCAGCACCCTGAGGAAGCAGCGGAGTTCCTAAGATGGTATTGTGATCCGGAAAACAATTTTGGCCCAATCTATGATGGTTGGTGGATGCCTAATATGATGAACTGGTTTACTGATGAAGAGCTTCTGAAAAGATGGATCGATGATGTTCCGTTCCGCGCAAGACTTCCGGCGTCATCCTTCAGGACGGCTGTTGCCGATGTAGCGATACATCCGTCAACTGTCCCGACAGGTTGGTATTACACACCAAATACCGATAAAATTGACAGAATTCTGATTCCGGCTTTGGTGGAAGCAATTTCCGGCAGGAAAACAGTTAACGAAGTTATTGAGAGCGTCCGTCCGGATTTAGAAGCAGCAATAGCAGGATAAACAGAAGAAAAACGTTTAATTTATATAGCCAAAGGTCAGGATTTAGCTATCTGAGAAAATGGATAGCAAATATATTTGCATATATACGAAAGAAGGAGCAAAGACTATGAAAGTATTTCTAGGCATTGAACTTGGCTCGACGCGTATCAAAGCTGTGGCTATCGATCAAGGAGGTAAACCCCTTGCGTCCGGTGGCTTCGATTGGGAAAATCGTTATGAAAACGGCGTATGGACATATCGCCTCGAAGATGTGCGTACCGGATTGCAGGAAAGCTATAAAGAGCTTGCAGCAGACTATCAAAAGAAGCAAAGTACTCCTCTCGAGGTATCAGGCATTGGCATTTCAGCCATGATGCATGGCTATCTGGTGCTTGATAAAGAAGACAAGCAACTGGCGGAGTTTCGCACATGGCGAAACACGATAACAGAAAAATCCTCAGAGCTTCTTACTAAATTATTTGATTTTGCTGTTCCGCAACGCTGGACGATAGCTCACATTCACCGCGCAGTGACCGAGAGAGAATCCCATGTTAGTGAAATCGGGCATCTTACGACCCTTGCAGGATATGTACACTATAGACTGACAGGTCAAAAAGTCGTTGGTGTGGGTGAAGGCTCAGGTATCATGCCGATAGATAGCATTACGAATGACTACAATGCGGACATGGTTTCAAAGTTCGATGGTCTTATAGAAGAATATAACTTACCATGGAAAATACTCGACATACTACCTAAAGTTCTAAACGCAGGTGAGAATGCAGGATATTTGACCGAAGAGGGAGCAAAACTGCTGGATCCGACAGGTAATTTAAAAGCGGGCATTCCGTTTTGTCCGCCGGAAGGTGATGCGGGCACAGGCATGGTTGCTACAAATGCAGTCGCTCCCGGCACAGGAAACATTTCCGTTGGAACATCAGTATTTGCAATGCTGGTGCTTGATAAAAAATTATCGAAGTTATATCCTGAAATAGATATGGTAACAACACCAACGGGCAAGCCGGTAGCTATGGTGCATTGTAATAATTGCACTTCCGATATCAATGCATGGCTAAATCTTTTCAGTGGAGTGATGGAAAAAGCCGGTGCAAAAATCGACAAGGGAGACCTTCGCATAGCCTTGTATAAAAGTGCTCTCGAAAGCGACCCTGCCTGTGGCGGACTGGTTTCGGTAAACTATCTGTCCGGCGAGCATATAACAGGCTTCCATGAAGGCCGCCCGTTGTTCATACGCACTTCCGACAGTCAGTTCACGATTGAAAACTTTATGCGCTCATTATTCTATTCAGCAGTCGCTTCAGTGAGGATCGGAATGAATATACTGACAAATGAAGGAGTTGTACTAAACAAAATCCTTGGTCATGGCGGTCTTTTTACAACACCTGTTGTCGGACAAAAGCTTATTGCAGGCGCCCTTAATATCCCGATTGCATTAATGGAATCCGCCGGAGAAGGCGGAGCGTGGGGCATAGCCTTGCTCGCGGCATATGCTGCAAGTAAAGAAGACGGCGAAACCCTAGAGCAATTCCTGGATAACAAAATATTCGCAGACTCGGCAGTTAGCATCCTTGAGCCAGACCCGGTTGACGTAAAAGGCTTCAATGAATATCTTAAGCGCTTTGAGGCTGCTTTAAAAGTTGAAAGAGCAGCAGTCGAGAATATAAAGAATATAAATTAATTAATATATGGAGGAATCAGCTATGATCAATATCCCCGACATCAAATTAGGCATAATATCCGTATCCCGCGACTGCTTCGTGATAGAGCTATCTGAAGAACGCCGCAAAGCAATCGTTGCCGCCTGTGGAGACATTTACGAATGTAAAACTACAGTGGAAAACGAGAATGACATGCTTAAGGCAGTGGAAGATGTAAAAAAAGCAGGAGTTAATGCGCTTGTTGTCTTCCTTGGCAACTTCGGACCGGAAACACCGGAAACATTACTTGCTAAGTATTTCTGTGGGCCGACGATGTTTGTTGCAGCAGCAGAAGATGCTGCCGATAAACTAATGGGCGGACGCGGCGATGCCTACTGCGGAATGTTAAACTGCTCATATAATCTCGGTCTGCGTAACCTGAAAGCGTATATACCGGAGTATCCGGTCGGTACTGCAAATGAGATCGCTGATATGATATCCGAGTTCGTGCCGATAGCACGTGCGATAATCGGAGTATCGAAGCTGAAAATACTATCCTACGGACCACGTCCGCAGGACTTCCTTGCATGTAATGCTCCCATTAAGCAACTTCACAACATGGGTGTGGAGATAATGGAAAACTCTGAGCTTGATTTGCTGGTTGCTTTTAATGCCAGAAAAGATGACCCGCGAATCCCGGGTGTCATTGCAGATATGGAGAAAGAGCTTGGCGAAGGCAATAAAATGCCGGGCATCCTACCGAAGCTCGCACAATTTGAAATCACTCTTCTTGATTTAGCAGAGAAAAATAAAGGCAGCCGAGAGTATGTAGCATTTGCCAACAAATGCTGGCCTGCATTCCAAACGGAGTTCGGCTTTGTCCCATGCTATGTGAACAGCCGCATGGCAGCACGCGGTATACCTGTATCCTGTGAAGTGGACATTTACGGTGTTCTTTCGGAGTATATCGGTACCTGTGTCAGCAACTCTCCGGTAACACTGCTTGATATAAACAACTCTGTTCCGGCAGATATGTATGCAAAAGATATAAAAGGTAAGTTTGATTACGCTCATACGGACACTTTTATGGGATTCCACTGTGGGAATACTCCGATGTGCCACCTAAGCAAAGGCGCGTTGAAGCATCAGCTTATAATGCATCGCCTGCTCGAAAAAGACAAAGAACCCGATATAACAAGAGGGACACTGGAAGGGGACATCAAACCGGGAGAAATCACATTCTACCGTGTGCAAGGCACAGCCGAAGGTGGACTCACCGCATATATAGCAAATGGTGAAGTCTTACCGGTGCCAACACAATCGTTCGGAGGTATAGGTGTATTTGCGATCAAGGAAATGGGACGCTTCTACCGTCATGTCTTGATTGCAGACCGCTACCCCCATCACGGCGCAGTGGCATTCGGCCATCATGGAAAAGCAATCTTCGAGGTGCTGACATATCTGGGTGTGCCGAAGATATCATATAACCAGCCCGCATGTCTGCCATACCCCACAGAAAATCCATTCTAGCATTTTATATCATTCTGAACACAACAAAGAATCTTTCAAAAAGCAACCATATGGTTGCTTTTTGCTTGAAAACTATAACAATTCTGATATAATGAACAAGGTTCTTCGTACTATGGCGAGGGAAGGAAGTTATCATGAGTAACTGGTGGAAAGAACGCGTCGTATACCAAATTTATCCACGCAGCTTTCAAGACACAAACGGTGATGGAATAGGTGATATCCCGGGCATAATATCACGTCTGGATTCACTTAAAGAGCTTGGTGTTGGAATAATTTGGTTATCTCCGGTATATAAATCGCCGGACATCGACAACGGCTATGACATCAGTGATTACCGTGATATCAATCCTAAACTTGGAACGATGGCAGATATGGAACATCTGTTTGCGGAGGCGTCAAAGCGAGATATTAAGATAATCATGGACTTGGTGATAAACCACACATCAGATGAACATGATTGGTTTAAAAAAAGCCGCGATAAGGGCAGTCCATATCGCGACTACTATATATGGAAACCTCCGAGTCCCGATGGGGGACCTCCGAATAACTGGTCATCATTTTTTATGGATAATGCATGGGAGTTCGACCCGGAAAGCGGCGAATACTATTTACATCTGTTTCATGAAAGCCAACCGGATTTAAACTATAGCAATCCGAGAGTTGTTGAAGAAATAAAAGAAATCATGCACTTTTGGCTTAAAAAGGGTGCAGCCGGATTTCGATGTGATGTAATAAATCTGATTTATAAGAGTTCGTTTGATGACGGAATACACAGATTGGCGATTCGCGGGCGTGAACACTTTGTGTCTCAGGAAGGTGCTCACGAGATACTGCAGGAGCTGCGGCGTGATGTGCTGGACCACTATGATTGCTTCACTGTAGGCGAGACAGTGTTTGTAAATCTTCGTGAAGCAAAACTGTTTAGCAACTTGGACCGTAAAGAGCTGGATATGGTGTTTTACTTTGACCATCTTCAGGTAGACAGATGGATAGAAAAATACATACCTAAGAAGTTCAAAGCAAACAAACTACTTGACGTCCTGACGAAATGGCAGCAAGGGCTCGAATGGAGCGCAGTGTATTTAGAAAACCACGACCAGCCGCGCATTGTTTCGCATTACGGGGATGATGGTGAATACTGGGAGCGCAGCGCAAAGCTTCTTGCAGCTATGCAACTTACGCTTCGGGGCACACAGTTTATCTATCAAGGCCAAGAAATAGGAATGACCAACTTTGATTTAACAAGTGTTAAGCAGTCAAACGACTTAGAGTCGATAGGTGCTGATAGAGTACTACGGTCATTTTGGATACCTAAGGGCTTACGGTGGAAGTGGATCAAGTCAAGTTCGCGCGATAATGCCAGAACGCCTATGCAATGGAGTGCAGAACACGGAGCCGGATTTACAACGGGTGTACCGTGGTTAAAAATCAATAAGAATCATAAAGCAATCAATCATGAAGAGCAAAGAAACAGGTCAAACTCGATTTGGAGATTTTATAGAGGCATGATTGCTTTCCGCGCATCAAATAAAACTCTTAAATACGGAGATTTTGCACCTGTCTATTCTGATAAAAGTGTTATTGCATACACACGGACTTTACTGGGTGAAGAACAGTTCACGGTTATATTAAACTTTTCAGATAAACCGGCAAGCACTCCGTTTGAAGGCAGTCTCGTCGGGAAAGTTGCTGTAACAAACATAGGGCGTGATGCATACGATGGAACATTAGCGCCATGGGAAGCAGTAGTGCTAAAAGTATGGTAAAAAAGGCTGTTGCACAACTTAGCAACAGCCTTATATTTGTGGTGGGGTTATCTTTTTGCAAACTCAAGTTCATCCAGCAACTCTTGCGGAGCGACCTTTCCTCCTTGCTGGAGTTTTTTTATCAGGAGAGTGAGACGCTGCAAACGTTTCTGACGCTTTGCCCCAAATCGGGTCAAAGCTTCGTTGTAGCGCATATTCTTCGTTAGCGTTTCACGTACCTCTGCATTAAAGGGACAAAACGTCATAAGTATACCAAGTGCGACACTGTTGAGGCGTGCCATACCCTTTGACTCGTTATGAAGCCACATAACATAATTATTGACAAACACTGTTTTATAGCTGTTCCTTGCGGCAGAAAGTTCGTTTCTGATTTCATTCATAGTCTGCATAGCAAGACTTCGGTTATTCATATAAAATTGCAAGTAATCACAGAAGTAGCTTGTAAGTGACGGGTCTGAGAGGTCATTCCAACGTGAACCCTGAATACGTCTGCATAATTCCCAACGGAACTCGGCAATCAGACGTGTAACAACAGTCTTCAAATCACCTTCAAGGAAAATAGGCAGGAACATACGTGCAGGAGTAGTGCGAAGTCTGCCTTCGATTTCCTGCCACATAGAACCGCGTAGCCCTGCGTTGGGCATAAGAACGATGTTTGGTATGATTTCAACACTTATTGTTTCACTCGTTATGCCAAGCTTTTGGTCTGTAAAGCCTGTTTCGCGGTAAAACACTGAAAAATCAAGTTCACGGATCTCATCAATGATTGCTTTGATTTTCGCAGGAGTGACTATAGTGATTTCGGGTTCACGCAACAGGTTATGGTCCGCGTAGATAGGACAGAACTTTGACGGGTTTCCAAACGTGACTCTGTTTACGACAGGAAACGCGTTTTCCATTTCATACTTTAACTTTTCATCCCTATCTACCAAGAGAGTGGCTTCCTCTTTTGCATCGATCTGTTTTTGATTCTTTAGATCGCGGAGATATGTAGGCCAATCCATATCAAACTCACTGAGGCTGGGATCTCTTTCTCCATTATATATTGAGGTGAGCCATTCAGAGCCTGTATATATGCTGTTCTCCGGATCACCTTTATACGAATCGGCAATGGAGTATAAGTAGCTTGCATTTTCAAACCCGGCTAGTGCCGGATCGACATAACCGAAGATAAGGAACATTTTCACAACAGTTGGCGGCGATGAGTCCTCGAGGGTCTTCAGGAAAACGAGCTTATACAGAACATAGAACATTTTGGTCAGCTCCCTGCGCAGTTCCGGCACATCATCCTCAGTGCTTGCTCTGTCGGGGAGTTCTGTGTAAGTGTTTACACTCGTTGTGAACTTTTCTGCCAGTTCATCATCACAACCGGAGTATTCCAATATGGTTTTTAGCGAATCCAGAAGCTCCGGACTCACACCTTGTGAGACGGTTGTGGCATCGGTGGTTTCTGCATCACCCTGTGACGCTCTCTTATCCTCAAGCGCATCCCAGTAAGCATCCATACGACTTTGATAAAAATCGGAATCGACACCTGTCATCTCCGACAAAGCATTCGTGAGTGTAGACATCAAAGCATCAACAGTCTCGTCTGCACCGGAGATCCTAAGTGAGTTCATGTGCAAATCACTGATAAGTGAAAATAAATCAAACCCGTTTTCATTCAATAATATTGAGGAAATACCATCCAAATATTCATGGTACACATGGCATGCCTGCAAAACTTTAGAGACATCATCTACGCATTTACGGAGAAATCCTGCTCCGACCCCGGGGTTGCCATGAAAGAACTTTTTGTGTGTAGCCGGGTTTAAATCATTGATTTCAATATAATAACTGTATAACCAGTCTTCAACCGGATCAACCCCCGAAAAGGGTACGATTTCATCCAGACCCGGCAGCTTTTTTGGTGTTGAAGCATACATCTTGCATAAACGGCTATACTCAGAGTTTAGGTCATTGATCATATCAAAAACACCGTTTGCATCTTGTTTTAAGCGTTCTTTGTACTGAAGGAGCTCCGCTATCTGCCGACACATGGAGCCTACCATAACATATGCGATGTCTGCGTTTTCGCGCATTAGTGTATCCAGAGAATCAATACCTGTACAAGGGTACTGGTACAAAGTGCCATCCGAAATGGCGTTGTATGTATGTGTATGAACATCCGATAAAAGGTCGCAAAGTCCGAGCACATCGGTTTTTCCAAACAGAAATGTATGTCCGCCGAATGAACCCTCTACTTCACCCTCGGCGATGAGCGAAATATGCTCTAAAGGCTCGCCTTTGCTATAGATTACGGTACCTTCTGTAAACTTACTAGCAGCCATATCGTCACCTCGCTCTACAATCATAACTTATATACGTACATCTTTAAAACGTGCAGTCATAATATCAGTTTTCTTTAAGAAACGCAATACATCCAAATGTCAACATTCTGTAACAAAACGGAATGGTTGTTATTTACATATAAGAGTGTTATCATGTCAACTTGGGGGAATTTATTGTGAACAATGTGTATTATATTTACGATTCTGCGTTTGGAGAAATTGTGATAGAGTCCGATGGATGCGCCATAACATGCATAAAAACAAAGGGAAACTTATTGCCAAAAGGAAAAAAAGAAGCTGACGCACTAACAGACAAAGCGGCTGAACAGTTGTTTGAATACTTTGCGGGCAAGCGAGATAGGTTCAATGTGCCGTTAAATCCACATGGCACGGATTTCCAATGTACAGTTTGGAAGGCGCTTCAAGATATCCCATATGGTGAAACACAGAGCTACAAGCAAATCGCTGTGACGATAAAAAAACCAAAAGCCTGCCGTGCGGTGGGTATGGCAAACAATAAAAATCCGATATGGATAATGATACCATGTCATCGTGTCATTGGTTCAGACAAATCGCTAACAGGTTACGGTGGCGGACTTGAAATGAAACGAAAGCTATTAGAGCTTGAACAAAAGAATAAACTGTAGGGCAAGATTATACATCTAGCCTGAGAAGGGATTTTAATATATGAGTGTTATCCTCAAAGCAGAAGGTTTGAGTAAAACCTTTAAACTCTCAGCGAAACAGCAAAAGTTGCAAAAAACAAAGAAAAAAGTCATAACAGCCGTAGACAACGTATCTTTTGAAGCATATGAAGGCGAGATCTACGGTCTGCTGGGACCTAATGGCGCAGGAAAAACCACAACACTGCGCATTTTAGCAACGATCATCAAAGCGGATAAAGGTGATGCGGTCGTAGATGGTTCAAGTGTTAGAGAAGAACCGGATGCGGTGCGATCGAAGATAGGGTTTCTTACAAGTGAGCTAAAGCTGGAAGACTTCTTCACGCCCAACTACCTGTTTGATTTCTTTTCAAAGATACATCACATTGACCCAGCAGTTAGTGAAAGCCGAAAAAGAATATTATTCGAGAAATTTGGTATAGACAAGTTTGCTGAAGTTAAAGTAGCAAACTTGTCAACAGGCATGAAGCAAAAAACATCATTGGTCATATCCATTGTTCACGACCCTAATATCATTATATTTGACGAACCAACAAACGGTCTTGATGTAATAACGGCAAAAGTGGTCACGGATTTTCTTTTAGAGCTTAAAGCACAAGGTAAAACCATAATCCTTTCAACACACATTTTCAATCTTGTTGAAAAACTATGTGATAGAGCGGGAGTGATCATAGATGGAAAAATGGTTGCCTGTGATACATTAGAGAATCTGACAGCAGAAAAGTCACTTGAGGATTTATTCTTCGATCTCTATTCAAAAAATGCAGGAGGTGAAGGGTAATGAAAAATATAGTAACAATAATGACAAAGGAATTTATTCGCTTTTTTACAGACAAACGTATGGTATTGATGACGATTTTTCCTGCAGTAATGATTTATCTTGTATATACTTTTATGGGAACAATGATGGCAAACGTTTTTGCACCGGATGAAGACCATGCTCCGTGGCTTTATGCTGTCAATGCTCCTGACTCTATTATGCAGATAGCAGAGAGAACCGGTTTTATTGTTATTCCTGTTTTCACAGGTGAAGCGGAAGTGATAAAGGAAAGAATCACAAACAAGGAAGCAGATCTATTGATGATTTTCCCGCCGGACTTCGATAAACTTGTTGATGAGTTTGATGTTCAAACCGCAACAGGTCCGGCGCCCAATATTGAAATCTACTTTATATCAACAGAACCAAACTCGCATGCGGCATTTACTATTGTCACAGCATTGCTTGATGAGTATGAGTCTTCACTTGCAAACAAGTTCGACATTAACAGGGGCATCGTAAATGCTGATCTTGCAACACAGGAAGACATCGCAGCAAATATAATTTCGACGCTTATGCCGCTTTTGCTCATGACATTTTTGTATTCCGGTTGCATGGGGCTTGCTCTTGAGTCGATAACGGGAGAAAAAGAACGCGGAACTCTTGCGACCCTACTGGTATCACCACTCAAACGAAGTGAACTTGCGATCGGAAAGATACTAAGTCTTGCAGTACTGTCGTTTCTGTCGGGAGCAGTTACTGCGTTTGCAACGATAATGGCTTTGCCGAATCTTATGGGCGGAGCAGAGGGCATGCTGGATACAGCCATATACAGCGCAGTAGATTATTCACTTCTTGCGCTCGTTATTCTTTCAACATTGCTGCTAATGGTTGCAATGATATCAATAGTTTCTGCATTTGCAAAAACAGTCAAAGAAGCCGGACAAGCTGCAATGCCGCTGATGATAGTAGTAATGCTGGTGGGGGTTTCCGGAATGTTTGGCGGCAGTGCGCCCAACAACTCGCTATTCTACATGATTCCGCTTTATGGCAGTGTTCAAAGCATGAGCGGCATTTTCTCACTTAGTTACTCAACAGTTGATATTTTGCTATCGTGTATAAGCAGCGTTGTTTTTGCTTGTGTAGGTGGGTTTATACTTACGAAAATGTTCAATAATGAAAAAATCATGTTTTCAAGGTAAAATGTTGATAAAAAGTGTGAGTTTAGGAGGGATTTACAACATATACTTCACAAACAGATGAAAATGTGGTATAATGCACCATATCTGGTAGTGACAGTTGAGGTAATGAAAAGTGCGGAAACTGTTCGGGAGTAAACCCAAAAAGATCAAAAAAGGCAAAAGGGTCATAGCAAAAACAAAAGTTGCCAAAAAGAGTATCAAAAACGAAGAAGCCATCATAAGCGGGAAAAGCGGACAAAAATGGTCGTTTGGATCACTTAAAAGAATGCATTATGTCTATGGTTCGCTTGTGATAGTTGGTGCTATACTGGTGACTGTCGCTATAAGAGTGATTTTAGGCGGGGTCATTGAAGATGCCGATGCGCGATCGGAATATGAGTTGCTTAGGGTGAATTTCCCGGCTGTCGCTGCACAATCACCGGAACCTGTCATAGAAAGTGATAGGGAAGAGAGACCCGCGGAAGAGATACGGGAAGAAGTCGAAGTCGAAGACGAAGATGAAGAGGATCTCCGTAACCTCTCGCTTGAGGAGCTATACGCACTAAATAGAGACTTTATAGGCTGGATAAGCGCAGAACCTTCTATTGACTATCCTGTTGTTCGCGGCAGCGACAACGACAGATACATCAACACAACATTTTTAGGGCACCGAAATACAGCGGGTGCTATTTTTATGGACTACCGCCATGCAGACGGATTTGATGAGCAGGTAAGTATACTCTATGGACATAATACCAGAGATGGTTCAATGTTCTCTGCATTGATCAGGTTTTTAGATCAAGGGTATCTGCAGCGAAACCCAAACATAACAATCACTACCAGAGATGGAACGAGACTGAACTATAGGGTGTTTGCAGCACGGCTCACAGATGCCTGGGATATTGCATACACAATTGGAATCAATGACTCAGCGAGGGCGTCCGAGGAATTTTCGGGAGCTCCGGAAAATACCAGTCACTTCCTGTTACTTTCAACATGTACCAGGAATTCAAATGACGATGAGCGGGTGTTGGTTTTTGCCGCACGCTAGCCGAGTGAGCATTGGGATAATACTATACAAATCATTGCGCCTTAACCTGATAACAATGCCGCCCAAGTGGGCGGCATTACTCTGAGCCAAATCATATTGAAAATCAAATATCGTTAATTTGAAAGTGCTTTTAAATCGGCGATGAAGTCATTAATGACACTTTCCTGTGTAGACCAAGACGTCAACAATCGTACTGCCATCATATCACCGAGCTTCTTCCAATCATAAAACCCATATAGTCTATGCAGCTTTTTGGCGATTCCAATGGGGAACATCGGAATAATCAGATTCGTCTCAACAGGATACAGGAACTCATATCCCAAGTCTTCGATACCTGACGCCAACCAACCTGCCATTTCGTTTGAGTTCTGAGCAAGCTCATCGTATAGATTATCCGTAAGAAGCGCTTTAAACTGAACACTGATCGCGGCTGTTTTAGCAAGCAACCCACCACGCTGTTTCAGAAGATAACGAAAATCATCTTTCATCAGCTCGTTATTAATGACTATAGCCTCTCCAAAAAGAGCTCCATTCTTTGTACCGCCAATAAAGAAAGCATCAGCAAGTTTTGCTACATCAGCATATGTTAAATCACATTCATTACTATTGATCGCAGCCCCAAGTCTGGCTCCGTCGATATACAGATATAACCCATAACTACGGCAATACTCTGAGATAACTGCAAGTTCTGCTCTTGTATAAACAGTACCACACTCGGTCGACAGCGAAAGATACACGAGTCGGGGCTTTACCATATGCTCATCCCCCGGATGCTCTTCTATGACAGATTCGATATCATATACACTAAGCTTTCCGTTACGCCCTTCGCGCGTACATATCTTATGGCCGGTCGCTTCGATCGCACCTGTTTCGTGCACAAAAATATGCCCGCTTTCCGGTGCGATGACGGCTTCGTGTGGGCGAAGAGATGATGAAATCACAACGAGGTTAGCATGTGTGCCACCGGAAATGAAATGGACATCTGCAGATGGTGTTTTGAATTTTTTGCGAATGATCTTAGCAGTCTCTATGGAGTGCTCATCAAGACCATACCCTTCAAACTGATTCGTTCCAACGGCGGATAAAGCCTCAAGAACCTTGGGATGAGCCATTTCGCTATAGTCATTTTTAAAACTATATTTTACCAAACTATCTCACAACCTTCTTTACAAATTATAGAAAATAAACTACAATATATAGTGGTAAACTGGTCACTGTTATACAAGGGATGGCTTGAGCTATGAATAGAAAAGCAACAAAAATCATTATTATTATTCTTGCAGTTCTGCTTGCATTGATGTTACTTGCAATTGGACTACTATTTATTAATTCATCGGGATCCTCAAACTCACTACATGATATTGTTGAGGAAACCCCGGAACCTTTATCCGAAATAATCGAAGTGGAGAGAATAACGATCGAACTCGAAGAAGAGGTGGTGAGAGGTTCAAGAGTCAGACCGATAATTATTATACAACCGGAGAACGCAACTGACAAGTCTTATGAGATGCGTTCTGATAATGAGCGTATATTACGACCTCAGGGGAATCATTTTGTTGCAGAAAGCATCGGTGAAACAAACCTTATAGTAACAGCTTCAAATGGTGTTATCGGATTTATTACAGTAACTGTTGAAGCTCCTCGTTTAGAAACTTTTTCTTTCGAAGAATATGAAGTAAATATGTTGCCCGGTGCCATGATGTTTCTATCACCTATCATTACACCCGAAGATGCTTTGCTTAGAGAGCCGATACTATATACTTCAAGTGACGAAAGAGTTGTTTCGGTCGCCCATGACGGAAGGCTGACTGCTGTTGGGTCAGGTACAGCAATAATTACTGCAACGTATGAGGAACTCAGCGTTGAGGTAGAAATAAATGTTGTAGTGCCAGTGAGAAGAATCAACATAATAATGAACAGGCGAGTCTACAGTGTCGGCGAAGAGGCAGAGTTTTCATTTGAAGTAGAACCGGAAGACGCCACTAATGCATCTGTTTCAGTAGCCTTTAGAGGGGCAGCAGTCACATCGACCGGTGAGAACTCGTTTACATGTGATGCAGCAGGTGAGGTGACTATTACATTCACCACCGAAAGCGGAGTTAGTGAAGATATTGTTATCATAGTTCATGACTTGCTGGCTTATGCGGAAGAAGTGCACAGACTGACGAACATTGAAAGAGCTAGTTTGGGTCTAACGCAGTTGGGTAGAAATCAGAACCTAACTCAGATAGCGATGGTGCGTGCGCGAGAAATCATGTTACCAAATCAATTTTCCCATACCAGACCTGATGGCAGAGAGTTCCATACGGTTTATCCTGAAAATGGTATAATTATATTTGATGAAAATAACATACCGATTCGTTGGACCGGGGAAAACTTAGCCGCCGGACAAACTACTCCGGCGGAAGCTATACAAGGATGGATGGAGTCTCGCGGACATCGCGAAAATATGCTAAACAGAAACTTTGGAGCTATGGGCGTTGGCGTTGTTATGGACAGTAACGGGAGAATATATTGGACGCAAATGTTCTTAGACTGACAAGTGTATTACTTAGAGGGCAATGATCTCATCGCTGCTAAAATAAGCGAACGAAAAATGCACCCGTAGCATTACTTATACAGAATAAGAGCAATCATCTCTAATGTAGAGGCGCCGATATTTTTGACAGAATGCCCCTCACCGCTTGGCGTGAGGACGCTATCTCCTTCGTAAACAGTTACGATCTCACCGTTATCAGAAACCTCGGCTTCTCCGCTGACTATGTAGTATGACTCCATCTCACCTTCATGGACATGATAACCTGCTGAACACCCGGGTTCTATAATGATTTTCGCATAGAGCCGTCCCTTTTCATATAACTCATCCGGTGTGAGAAGATGCTCGATTATCACGACGCCTTCTCCGCCGCGCATGTTTTCGTTTTTCTGTACAGTATAGCTACCTTTTCTCTTAACCATTGTTCGTTACCTCATTCCCGAAATATTATACCGCTTTCATCGGCTTTGTCGATTATCGCCAGTGATACAAGATTATATCCTGCTTCGCGCAAGCGTTGCCCACCGGGTTGAAATCCCTTTTCTACAGCGATTCCTATGCCTAAAAGTTCAGCTCCTGCCTGGTCGATGATTTCGCAGGCACCTCGCAAAGCCTCGCCGTTAGCGAGAAAGTCGTCTATTATAAGAATTTTGTCGTTGGAGTCTAACCACTGCTTTGAAACGAGCAGTGTTGCTTTTTTATTGTAAGTATATGAAAAAATATCACTGCGGTACAATCCGCCTTCAATGTTGTCGGATTTAGCCTTTTTTGCAAAAATCAAAGGTACACCAAGTTCTTCTGCGCAAATCGTTGCAAGGGGGATCCCTGAAGCTTCAATCGTCAAAACTGCGGTAAGACCATCAAGTTTAAATACTCCGGCAAACTCCTTTGCCATAGCGCGCATCAGACTGATATCAACTCTATGATTTAGAAACCCGTCGATCTTTATTATATTTCCCGGCAGAACTCGTCCTTCTGTCCGAATTTTATCCTTTAAAAGCTGCATGTGTATTGTCCTCCATTATGAAAATTGATATTGATGTTAAAATCTATTCGAACTCCACGGTACCGGGTGGTTTGTTTGTTATATCGTAAACAACCCGGGAGACGTCGGGGACTTCGCTTGTTATTCTCTCTGATATCTTCCCTAATAAATCATATGGCAGAGGGAAGCATGTTGCTGTCATAAAGTCGATTGAGGACACTGCTCTCAATGCAACTACGTGACCATATGAACGTGCATTATCGACAATGCCGACAGAGCGGGTATCAGTTAATGCTGCAAAGTATTGGTCCGGTCGGAGATTTGAACTGATTATTTCTTCACGGAAGATAGCATCCGCTTCTCTGAGGATATCTAGCTTCTCTTTAGTGATCTCGCCAATACAGCGCACAGCGAGCCCCGGTCCGGGGAAAGGTTGCCGCTCCGTAAATGACGCAGGTAAACCGAGCTGCCATCCCAGAGTGCGGACATCACATTTTGTCAGAGCGCGCAACGGTTCTACAAGTCCTTTAAAATCAATTGTTTCGGGCAATCCACCAACATTGTGATGGCTCTTTATTATAGCGGAATCCTTTGTACCGGATTCAATTACATCGGCATAAATCGTGCCTTGTGCAAGGAAGTCGATACCCGACAACTTTTTTGCACCTTCTTCAAATACGCGTATGAACTCCTCTCCAATGATTTTACGCTTGGTTTCAGGGTCGGTCACTCCGCTAAGCCTAGCGAGAAAACGATCCTGTGCGTTTATTCGCATAAAATCCAAGTCCTGTTTGCTGAAGGTTGCCTCAACATCGTCACCTTCATTTTTACGCAATAACCCGTGGTCAACAAAAATACAATGTAATTTGCCCGGTATTGCTTTTGCCAGGAGTACTGCGCAAACGGAGGAATCAACACCACCGGACAGCGCAAGCAGCACTTTTCCGGAGCCTACATGCTCTCTAATAACCTCTATCGCTTGCGTCTCAAACTTTTCAAGATCAAGCTCACCCTCCGGTCTCAGCGCATCATACCTGTTACTCATTTTAATACAGTCCTTTCGCGAAAAGCGTTTAGTCGGTTGGAATGTGGCGTGCCCACATATTGTATCAAACTTGGCAGAAAAAAAACAGGAAAAAATGTTTCTCATCGGTATACATTGAAAAAAAAGTGCGGTTAAAGCAATTACAACCTAGAAAAATCTACGAAAAATGCATAAAACTGTTGACCGTGCTACAGCTCCTGTGTTATAATCCACTTTACCTGTCGGCAGACGGGTTCATTTTTCGAGCAATGATTGATATTGGAACCCTATTTCTGTCAATTCAAACAGGGAGGCAAAAGGTTAAGGAGGTGCCGCAGTGAGAATAAAAGTAACCCTCAGATGCAACGAATGCAAGCAAAGAAATTACAATACGACCAAGAACAAAAAGAACACCCCGGATAGGCTTGAAATGAACAAATATTGTCGTTTCTGCCGTAAGCACACTGTTCACAGTGAAACGAAGTAAGCGGGAGGAGAAGAATTATGTCAGATGAAAATATCGAAAATGTAGACACTAATGACGAACAGTCAGATTCAAAGTCAGATTCAAAGTCTCCTGCGTCTTCAAAGAAGCGTAAGGTAAAAGGCAGCAACCGTGTTTTCAAATGGTTTCGCGAAATGCGAAGCGAGCTCAATAAAGTAGTATGGCCTACACCAAAGCAGGTAGTGAATAACACATTTGTCGCACTGACTGTTATGACGTGTGCAGCTATACTCATCTGGGCGCTTGATTTAGCAGCCGGAGAAATATTCATAGCAATAATTACGTATATCCCAAGATTACTTGGAGGTTTGTAACAGCTATGTCTGATGAAGCAAGATGGTATGTAGTTCATACTTACTCCGGTTACGAAAACGCTGTAGCGGCAACAATCGAGAAAGCTGCAGAAAACCGTAAAATGCTGGATCAAATCCTTGAAGTAAAGATCCCGACAGAGACCGTGACTGAGATCCAATCCGATTCCTCAACGAAAACAGTTGAACGCAAGACATT
>Ga0123356_10002127_pt1 | contig 21361 bp, 17 predicted proteins | sample TergutEmb28metaG_2_FD_92546 | JGI IMG/M metagenome (GOLD analysis project Ga0123356, IMG submission 92546) | Embiratermes neotenicus P3 segment gut microbial communities from Petit-Saut dam, French Guiana - Emb289 P3 | ecosystem: Host-associated > Arthropoda: Insects > Digestive system > Gut ... | reverse complement strand
CGTTGACTGGTGCTCGATTAATACGACTAGCCTGTTATCGATAGTAAAGGAGACATCGTTAACGAGTCCTTTTATTAACACATTAGAGAGTGTGTTAATACTGATAGGGGTATCAGGCGGAATAGTGATACCTTCGATAGCTGAGTAGAGTTCTCTTAGAACATCCGGGTCATTGAACAACGCGGAAAACACGCTGTCTTTGTACTTTTGGTTAGCTTTCATAGTTTCTAACTCCAACGAAAAAAGATAAAACCTTCAAAAAAGAAAGTTTTACCCTTACATGGCGCGGGCGTGCGTGGCGCATTAAAAAACGGAGAAATATATCAAAAAAAATTTTAAAGTATTACAAAGGTCATATGGCGAAGATCTCACACAGAGACGCGGAGAACACAAAGGGACACGGAGAAGATTGGAGATTAAGACTAGATTTCTTTCTTTAACCTTCTTATATTCTCTGTGCTCTTTGCGTCGTTGTGTCTGCTAGAAGCTTCGCTGCAAGACCCGTGTGAGTTTTGGGGTTTCAGCTCAGCGACCTCAGTGGTCTTTGTGTGAGGAATTCTCAAAAAAAATTTAACAAAGATTGCTCAAATTACATGGGGTATTATAGTATACACCAAAAAGTAATTTTATTTTTACTGTAGACTTCTGCTTATCTCTCTTACCTCAATACAGGCAGGGTTCCGGAAACCTCTAACCGCAGGGGTTCGCTTCTGAGAAACGGAATGCCGAGATCGCAGGTTACAACAAGCAAACTGGGAACTTCGAACAAGTTGCGCATTGCCGCAAAACTCCTGAATAAATCCGCGTAATTTACAATGAGCTGAAACCTTACAGGTGTTGTAGAATTTGCGGCAAGGGGTGTTTCGTTTTCTATATTACCCTTGATAAACGAGTTTCTGTTTAATTGATAATCATAAGCAATTTTGGGCGACGGAATTTCGAACGGATTTGGGTTTACAACATTAATCGTAACATTGACAATCGCCCTTGTTATGTTTGCGTTTTCTATAGCCATAGAAGGCCTGTTTACCTGCGGAAGCTGCGGCAACGGAAGACTGCCCTCGTGTTCAAATCTCCAAGTTTTGTCCCTTATAACAGGCAGCGAAAATCTTACGCCAAGCTCAGTTTTATATCCTACCTGCCGGCTCCCTAACAAAGAAGCAAACGAATTTAAAATACCGAGATATTCGAGATTTACCGGAACTTCTACAATAGTAGTATTCCGCGCTCTTATCCGCTGGTTGTTTCTTACAGTTCCGTTTACAAACGAATTGTTATTAATAAAAAGTTTCCAGTCTACCTCAGGAAAAGGAATATCAAAACCATTGGGATTTTCTACCTGCACCTTGCAGAGCAGCCGCACTCCGTTTAAATTAATGTTTGCCAATTCTACCGAATGAAGCGAAACTACCGGTTCCTGCACAACAGACGACATTGTCTCACATGTTGTTAGAGACAGAATAAAACAAATAACAGCCAAAAATAAAGGAAATTTAAAAGATAGAATTTTCATGGAAGCCCCCCAATACTGGTAATTATTGCCTACTTTTCAATAATTATCAATATTGGGAGCCGCATTTTTATGCAACATACGCTTCCAGTTTTTCTGCCCGGATAGGATTTCGCAGTCTGGATAGAGCCCTTTCTTCGATCTGGCGGATTCTCTCCTTGCTTAAGTTATACACACAGCCGATTTCTTTTAACGACATCGGTTTTCTCATACCAAGACCGTAATGGTTTCTGATAATATCAGCTTCGTCTTTATCAAGGGTATCAAGAACAATTTCTATGTCTTCTTTCATCAAGTTTTCTTCTACCGCTTTTTCGGGAGACGAATATTGATTATCAACGATAAAGTCCCTTAACGGAAGGTTACCGTATCTGGAAGCCGGATTATCGAGCGAAAGAATTTCTCTGGAAATACTCAATAACTCAGAAACCCTGTCTTTTGCCATATTTAAAAGTTCCGCTATTTCGCCGATTTCTTCTTCCTGCGACTGATTTTTTTCGATAAATTTTTCCGCTTTTTCGATTTTAACAAGGTCTGCGGCGCGGTTAACGGGAAGCCTGATAGCTCTTGCTTTTTCGCACAATGCGCTCATTATACCCTGACGTATCCACCACACTGCATAAGAAATAAAATGATAGCCTTTAGAAACGTCAAACCGGTCAACTGCATTTATAAGGCCGACATTTCCTTCGCTGATTAAGTCTTCTAAGGGTAATCCGAGACCTTGATACCTCTTTGCTACTGTGACAACAAAACGCAGGTTGGCGCTTACCAGCCTTTCCCTGTCTATCATGCTGCCAGCCGCTGCTCTGTAAGCAGTACTTATTTCGTCATCCCTGCTGAGCATTGGAACATTGTTTATTTCTCTCAAATAAACCGCTAGATTGTCTTCGATCTTCTTTCTTTTACCTGCCATAATATCCCCCTTTTTCCAAAAGAAAAGTCTTACGCAGGTAAGGTAGCATAATTCGTGCCAAGCTAAATAATCAATTATTTATGCCGTTTTGTGCAAATTTCATTACATTTGTAATGTTTTCGATGATATTAATTATGGAAAAAAGGGAGAAATGATACATGTGACTTATATAAGAAAAATAGTGTGTCATTTTGACCTATTTAATGCCTAAAAAACAGGTATTTTAAAGTTCACTACTTGATTTACTTTGTAAAAACATATATTATTTTATTAAAATTTGGAAAAATTGGGAGATTATTAGCTATGAATTCAACCCCCGAACTGGTAGTGGATGAGGAAAAGATCAAAAAAGCCATTCAGTCCGGACTTCCTCTAACGATTACTACCTATACGCTTCCAAAAGAAATTGAAATCTACATAGAGCAGGTAATTGACGCTTTCCTGCGGCAGATGGATCAGATTAAACTAAAAGACTATATCGTCTACTGTGTTCAGGAACTTGTTGTTAACGCCAAAAAAGCAAATACAAAAAGAGTGTACTTTACAGAACGCGGGCTCGATATAAACGACGAAAAAGACTATGCCTCAGGAATGGAAAACTTTAAAGAAGAAACAATCAGCAACATTGCCCATTATTTAAAATTGCAAAAAGAACAGGGATTATACATAAAAGTAATCCTTCAAATCAGAAGAAATACAATTCATATCGAAATACGCAACAATGTTACAGCGACAAAGATGGAACAGCTGCGTATTCAGGACAAGATGGCGCGCTCAAGACAGTACAATAATTTAGAAGACGCTTTTTCTTCGATACTTGACGATTCCGAAGGCGCAGGTCTTGGTCTTGTTATCCTTGTTTTAATGCTCAAAAAAATGGGACTGGACGACGACGCTTTTATTATTAAAACTGCGGATAAATATACAGTTGCCAGCATTTCTATTCCGCTTGATCAAACAATGGTAGAAAACATCAAGGTTCTCTCCGCAGAAATTGTCGACAGCATTAACAGTCTGCCGCAGTTTCCGGAAAATGTTCTGCATGTTCAAAAGCTTATTAACGACCCGACTTCTGATATGCCTACTATCGCAAGGCAGATTTCTATGGACCCGGCTCTTACAGCGGACCTTCTCAAGATTGTAAACTCCGCTCAGTATATGTTATCTAAAAAAGTAGATAATATTTCCGAAGCCGTTAAGATGATAGGTATCAAAGGTATCAAAAACCTGCTTTATTCCTACGGAACGCAAAAAGTTCTCGGCGATGATACTGTCGATAAAAAGAAACTTTGGGAACATTCATACAGAACCGCGTTTTATGCTTACAATCTTGTTAAGAACTTTAAAAACGATAACAATCTTTTAGACGACGTTTATGTCGGCGGCATTCTGCACGATATGGGAAAAATTATTTTCTCCAATGTGCACGGGGATCTGCTTAATAAAATTAAAGGTTTCTGTTCGGATAAAAACGTGCCATCTTCGACCTTTGAAGATCTTTCTGCAGGTTTAAATCACGCCGAACTCGGCGCTCTAATCGCAGAAAAATGGAACTTCCCGGAAAGACTTGTTTCTGCAATCCGCTATCACCACGATCCGGATTCTGCGACAGAAGACTGCAAAGACCTTGTAGATACAGTTTATTTAGCCAATATGTTCTGCGAATACGAAAACGGCAACATCAGCTTTGACCAACTCGATCCGGGACCAATGGAAAACTTCGGCTTTAAAAGCAAGGCGCAGGTAGACGCTCTTCTTGACAGGCTAAAAAAAGGCTTTATGAGAGAAGGTCAGTTCTAAAACTGTAAAAGGCAGCCCCTATTCCCCAGCTCTTCTATATATGATAAGATCAAAAATCTATGTTTCTTAAGCGCTTGTCAATTCTCGGTTTCAAATCATTTGCAGACCGTACAGAAATAGAGTTTAATGACGGCATTACTGCCCTCCTTGGTCCCAACGGCTGCGGAAAGTCCAATGTTGTAGACGCGGTTAAGTGGGTTTTGGGCGAACATGCTATGAGGTCTCTCCGCGCCGAAAAGATGGAAGATGTCATCTTTGGCGGTACAGAAACCCGAAAACCGCTTGGCATGGCAGAAGTTGCTCTTTCGATAGCGAACGAAACAGGGCTATTGCCTATGGACATGCCAGAAATCGAAATAAAGCGCAGGCTTTACCGTTCCGGAGAAAGTGAATATTTTATAAACGGCGCACAGGTTCGTCTAAAAGATATACGCGAACTTTTCTGGGACACAGGTGTCGGTAAAACTGCCTATTCTGTAATGGAACAGGGCAAAATCGATCAGATACTTTCGTCAAAGCCGGAGGAACGGCGCTACCTTTTTGAAGAAGCGGCAGGTATCACACGATTTAGAGAACGCGGCGCAGAAGCGGAACGCAACCTTGCCAAAACCGAAGAAAATGTTCGTCAGGTAGAACTCATACTTAACGAAGTTAAACGCTCTCATGACAGTCTAAAAACTCAATCAGAAAAAACCTTAAAATACCGAACCTTACGCGATGAGATATTTAACTATGAGCTTGATATTCAGCTATTGCGGTTAAAACAGTTTAAGTACGATAGAGACGAAAAAAACGAAACACTAAAACGCAGAACTGCCGACCGTGACAGAATCCGCGCAGAAATGGAAGCCGAAAACAAAGCCTTAGAAGCAAACATGGACGAAGTAAACTCAATGGAGACTCGTCTCGTAGAACTGCAAAAAAATATATACGGTCTTGCTCTGGAAAAGAACGCGCGCGAAAACGAAATCCGTCTTTTTAACGAACAGCGCGGCGAGAATAAAATCAAGATTGGACAGAACGAAGAGCGCGAAAAAATATCTATCGAAAAAATCACAGAACTAAATACAGATGCCGCTGGGCAGGATTCTGTTGTGCAGGATCTTCGCAAGCAATGCGAAAGCATAGAAGAAAACATACATTCGTTCGAAGAAAATATTCATCTTACAGCAGGGCGGATAAGCGAGAACGAAAAGGAAGCCCGCCGCGCAGAAGAAGACATCGTCAATATAGACAAACAGCTTTTGGGACTGGAAAAAGAACTTGCAAAAATTACAGACGACATTGTAGAAGAACTTGACGCAGGTTTAAAAAAAGCGGGCTACTCGGCAGCAGAACGAAAAAAAGCAGAAGAAGAACTAAACGAAACTCTCGGCAGGCTTCGCACTTTACTCAGCGGCAGAGAAGCGTTAATCCGCGATCTTATAAACGCTTCCGGCGATACAGGCAGCGCAGAAATCGGACGCATTACAGATGTTCTTTTAGAAGGACTTGTAGAAGCCTCTGCGGGCGCGGACAGAGCTGCAGAACTTTTTAACAGCTACCGCGAAGCTTCCCCTTCTTTTATTGACGAGTTCCTCGCTCCTCAGGGAATCATCACAAAAAAACGCGCATTGGATACAGAGATTAGAACCGCCAAAGACGGCATAGAAGAAAGGCGCCTTCGCATAAAAACACTGCATGAAGATAATGCCGCTCTTATGCTAAAAATAGACGAATACCGCGCAACGCTGGAAGACTTAAAAGTTAACCGCGCCCAGATGAATGCCCGCGCTCAATCCGCAGAAGATCAGGCTAGGCTCATAAGGCGCGAATTATCCGGACAGGAAGAAATACTAAAAAATATCCGTGACGAACTTTCGCTCTACCGAAAAAGACTGGAAGAAATTGACAGCCGTATAGCGGGCATTCAGGCGGAAATTGCCGGCATAGAAGAAAAGACACAAGCCTTTACGGCAGAACTGGAAAAACTGGAAAAAGACATTCGTTTGAGAAACGATAATGTCGCCGGCAAGAGAGAAGTAATAAACAAGCGAATGACAGAACTTTCTAAAGTGCAGGAAGCGCTGGAAAAAATTCATTTGGAACTTGTTCAGTCGGATATGGAAATTAAAAACATTCAAGAGTACTTTAGAGAAACCCACTCAAGGGACTTAATGGAGTTTGAGGAACGTATCTTTAATATTACAGCGCCTCCTGCTCAGTTAAGAGAAAAGCTCGCCTCCTCGCGCGCAAAAATGAAAGAGCTGGGTTCTGTTAATCTTATGGCGCCGGAAGAATTTACAGAGACAAAACAGCGCTATGATTTTCTCACTAATCAAATGGCAGACTTGGAAAAAGCGCGCAAAGATTTGGAAGACCTTACATCAGAAATCCGTCAGGAATCATCACAGTTATTTTTGGAAACATATAATCGTATCAAGAAAAACTTTCATAATATGTTCCGCCGTCTCTTCGGCGGAGGGCGCGCAGAGCTTCGTCTGTCTGACCCAAATCATGTATTGGAATCGGGCATAGAAATCCTTGCACAGCCGCCGGGAAAAAAGTTGGAGCACTTAAGCCTTTTATCGGGCGGCGAATGTTCAATGACAGCTGTCGCGCTTTTATTTGCAACCTATATGGTAAAACCAAGCCCATTCTGCTTACTAGACGAAATTGACGCTGCCCTTGACGAACAAAATGTCGGGCGCTTCGTTCACCTTTTGCGGGAGTTCAGCGACACGAGTCAGTTTATAATTATTACGCACAATAAAAAAACCGTTACAGGCGCAGGAACGCTGCTGGGCGTCACAATGGAAGAATCCGGCGTTACAAAACTAATTGCAATCCGCCTCGAAAACGAAGGATTGGCGATTGCAGACGGACCTGCACCCCAAAGCGAACTGTGGGATGCAGATGGAAAATTCGAAGAAGAAGATATACCGCCCGAAGAAGGCAGACAACTGCCTGCGGGCATTAACGATCCAAAAAAAGTAACAGAAGCTCAACTGCGGCCTATCAGGTCACGAGAGTCGTAGTCTTCGACAGACTCAGACGAGGCATAAAAGCCCCGGACCCTGAGCTCGTCGAAGCGCCGAAGCGCCTATCTGTTTCCTGTCGCCGCTACAAACCTTGCTTGTCTGTGAGAGCTGTTATCTGCAACATTAAATCTTGCTACAGTGCGTTCTGCATTGGTTATGCGCTGTGCAGGCGTTGGGTGTGTTCTGCCAAAACCTGAGCCAGAAGTCTGAACAGTGCTCAGAGCTCTAAGCATTTCTACCAAAGCAGATGGTCTGTATCCTGCAGATGCCAATAAAGCCATCGCTGTATTGTCAGCTTCAAATTCCTGTTCCCGTGAATAACCATTATTAACAAGCGTAAGGACAATTTCGCCGACAGATTCATTAAAAACATTGGTCAGCTGATTTACATCCATTCCTGTATAAGCGCCAGCCGCCGCTGTCCCTGTTACAAGAATTGCCTGTGTTATCCGGCTGTTCTTAATTGATTTAATACTGTGCTGAAGCTGAATATGGGCAACTTCGTGCGCAATAACGCTTGCAAGAGCGTCTTCTGATCTCGAAGCCGCAATGATACCGCGTGTCAAAAAGATATGACCGCCGGATGTCGCAAATGCGTTGATTTCGTTACTATCTAAAATAGCCACACGGTAACCGTTAAAAACATCCGGTCTCGGAGAGTTAATGGTAATGGCTGTGCAAATGTTATTTAGATAAGTTGTTAAAGCGGCATTGCCGGTCCAGAGCCTGTAAGAGCCGAGAATATTGGCGGCAACCGCTCTGCCGATATAGTACTCTTGTTCCGGAGTAATTTCTTCTGCGGCAGTACCGATTGCTCTTGCAGACTGACTAATCGCATCTGCGACATTTTGATCGATTTGACCTGTAGCTGCAGCTACCTGCGCGCCGATATCTGTAAGCGCCATCATAGTCTCACAAGAAACAATAACGCCTGTGAGAAGAACTATTGCAATAATTAATATACTTAATTTTGTTTTCATTAGTTATCTCCCATAGCCAAACGGCCTTCTTCTAAAAACCGCCTAAAATTCGCTTCGTTGAGCCTAAAAGCCTCTGCCCTGTCAACATCAGCATAATTCAAGTTTCTGTTTTGGGTTCTGTAGGACTGTTCAACTTCTTGATTAAAGCCTTTACCTGCAAGAGCTACTTCGCTTGCTGTCGCTGTGCTTGTAGTTCCGGAAACTACCTGTCTTACAGACAAGTTTGCTGATGGAGTCCAGCCTGTCAGCGAAGAGTTCGCTGCGCTTCTTACTTCTACAAATCTGCCGTTTACGCGGATTACTGTAACACGATCGCCGTAGTTAAGCCTTCCGCGGTTGCTGGCAAAAAACCCGGTACCGGATTTAAGATCCAGAGTTCTTGTAGCTACGTACAAAGTACCTCCGGCTCTGACTTGTGCTGCTGCAATTCCGGTAACAATCAATGCCAAACATATAATAGAAATTAATTTCTTCATTGTTTACCTCTCAATAATATATATATCACTTCTGAGTCAGGTTGTCCACGCCGTTATCCCATGTTTTTTCGTCAGGCTGCTTTGTCAGGTAATTTGCACACCTGTTAATGTATTTTTTTGCCGTATTGTCAGAATTATTCTTATTGTAAATAGCAGTAAAAATATCCTGAGCGCCGGCAAAATCCTTGTTTTCGTATAAATTAAAGGCTTTTTCCCAATCCTTTACCATCGCGATAAGTTCATTCGGAGCTTCAGAGGCGATGTCTAAAAGTTCATAAAGCCTAAGAGGCGTATTAATACCTACAACGCGAACCCTGCTTAACGGTCTCATGATAAATTCACTGTCCGCTCCGTTAGCTATAAGGCTCTCTTTTGTATATTCGCTGATCAGGATTCCGCCTGTGTCATACTGATCATTAACTCCTTCCAGACGTGCGGCAAGGTTAACCGCGTTTCCCATAATCGTATAGTTCATCTTGTTTGGAGTGCCCATGTTGCCTGCAACCATATCCCCTGAGTTAATGCCAAGGCGCGTATATACAGGGCATGGGTCATTAAGGCTTTTTATCTTTCCTTTTGCCAGCAATGCTTCCATTACTTTATCATTTACAAGGCCTTTTTCTATCGCTTCTTTGTTTAATTCCAGCTCCGCCTTTTTCATCATTACAGCAGAACGGCATGCGAGCACAGCATGATTCTTCATTTGTACAGGCGCGCCGAAGAAGCCGACAATTGCATCCCCGATATATTTGTCAATTGTTCCTTCATTGTCAAGAATAATATCGCTCATTTTTGTCAAATAAAAATTAAGAAGTTCTACAAGTTTTGCCGGATCGCCCAATGCTTCTGAGAATGTAGAAAAAGCGCGTATATCTGTAAAGACAGCGGTTAATTCTCTTTTTTCGCCGCCGAGTTTTAATTTGGAAGGATCGAGTATAAGCTGATCAACAACCTTAGGTGACAGATACTGCGAGAATGCAGATTTAATAAAACGTTTTTGGCTGCCTTCTGTCGCATAGTTATAAAGCGTTACAGTAACAAAGGAAGCAAGCGCGCCTGCAAAATAAGTAATCATCGGTATCCAAAGACCGCCAAACTGATAAGCCGCAAAAGCGCCGATAATAATTGCCGCAATAATAATCGTAACGCCGCCTACAGATAAAGATATGCGGTGAGAAAACATTGTAAGAAATACAATAATAATTATTACTGCCAAAAGAATCAAAAGATCCGCGCTCCGGCTGCTTTCGCGGATAAAATCATTTTGCAGCATATTATCAAGCATAGTTATGTGACAGCCAACTCCCGGATAAACAGAAGAAATCGGAGTGCTGAATATATCAAAAAATCCCTGTCCATAGACGCCGACAAATACATGCGCGTCTTTAAAAAACTCCGGCGCAAAAACAGGTTCTTCGCCTTTTGCGTATGCTTCAGCGCTTGCTAAAACAAACATTGCCATTATAGGACTGTACCTGTCCAAAAGACCGCGGTAACGAAGCAGCGCTTTTCCGTTTTTATTTACAGGAATAGAAATTTCTTCCCATTCAATAACACTTGTTTTATCGTTAAAAGTTATTAGCGGGTTTTTTCCAGAAACAATAAGCGAAGCGGCAGAAAGCCCCGGAACCGCGTTTCCGTCAAATAGTGTAAATGGTCTTAACCGGCGGATTATTCCGTCAGAGTCAGGAATCCCTGTAACACTGCCTAAAGCGCCGGCAGATTCGCTTAACCCCATTATAGGAAATAAGCCTTTTTCTTCTTCGCCGACGCTATAAGTTGGAAGTAAATTATCAAAATTTTCCAGTTTAAAAAACGGAGAACTCAATCCGCGCGGCCAGTTAGTTGTTTTTCCTGATTGACTGCTGAACATTACAGCCTGAATCACTTTGCCGTAATCATTTGACGCATCGATAAACGAAGCGTCATCTTCTCTTGCGCTCAAACTGCGCAATGCTTCTATAGCGTTTCTTCTTGCCAATGAAGCAGCGGATCTTTCTCCGTCACTCCTCGGCGAGTCAGTTCGCGCTGAGTCCGCCCGCGCCTGCCTAGCAGAGCGATCAGACGGCGTTGTATCAGCTTCGGCTTCTTCCATCATTCTGACCGCGCTGTCGATTATTTCGTCTTGTCTTGCGTTTCTGTATACAGAAGGCTCAGAAAAAATAATATCAAAAGCGACTGATTTAGCGCCGCTTAGATTTAAATAATCAACGATTTCCGCATAAGCCTGACGCGGCCACGGCCAGCCCCAGTTTCTTTCCCTTTCTGCCCATTCAAGGCTTGGGTCATCCAAAAGGATAACTATAATGTCATCCGAAACACGGCTATAAGATGTATCAGCCCAGAACCTGACCCTCATATCATAGGATTTGTATTCCAAAAACTGAAAAACACCCAGTAAATGAAAGCCGGTTATTGCGAGAAAAACCAAGCCTATTATGACTATAGCTGTAATTTTTTTTCCGAATTTTATTCTCTTTGCCATTGCACTACCCTTTTTATCATATTTGTATCATAATTATACTAGGAGTTTATCATGGAAGTAAAACCTAATAAATCACCCTTTACATGGGTATGGATTGCTGCAACAGCCATGTTTTGCGCATTATTCACATTTGCTTTAATACCCGGAGTTTCGGCGCAGGGAGCCGCTGAGTCCAATAACGCCCCGGCATATACCCAAGCTCAGGTTCGGAATTATACCAATATAATGCAGCAGGTTTTTGACTATATCCTGCGCAGTTATGTAGAAGAAGTAGACCCAAAAGTTCTGTTCGAAGGCGCCATGAACGGAATGTTCAGCGCTTTAGAAGACCCTTATTCTTCCTTTTTGACAGAATCTGATATGAAAGATATGGGCGACACCACAGAAGGCAGATTCGGCGGTGTCGGGCTTAATATTACAAAAGCTGTAACGGCAAGACCAGACGGTAAACCAATGTGGGTAGAAGTTGTCTCTCCTATAGAAGACACCCCGGGCTGGCGCGCGGGAATAAGCCCCGGCGATTTTATTACAGAGATTAACGGTATAGCGACAGAAACAATCAGCATGGACGAAGTACTTGGCATGTTAAGAGGAACGCCGGGAGAAAGCGTAAGGCTTGTTATAAGACGCGGCGAAAGAATGGAATTTCCCTTAACAATAACAAGAGCTATTATAGAAATACCAACTGTTAAACATGCAATGATCGGCGATATTGGTTATTTAAGGCTTATTACCTTTACTCCTTTCTCAGCTCAAAGAACAAATCAGGCGATTCTAGAGTTTCAGGAAAGCGGTTATAAGAGCCTTATTCTTGACTTAAGAAATAATTACGGCGGACGCCTTGATGCCGCTATAGAAGTCGCAAACTTTTTTCTGGAAGGCGGACTTGTTGTTCGTATCAGATCCAGAATAAGAACCGAAAACCGCGACTTTAACGCAAACAGAAATATTCTTGTTCCGGCTGATATTCCTGTCATTGTCCTTATAAACAGGGGTTCCGCTTCTGCATCCGAAATTGTAGCGGGCGCGCTTAAAGACCGAGGCAGAGCTTATCTTGTAGGAGAAAACACATTTGGCAAGGGATCTGTTCAGCAGGTTATACCGTTCAGCGGCATTGGCTTTAAAATTACAACTGCGCGTTACTTTACGCCGAGCGACGCAAACATCGACAAAGTCGGCATTCCGCCGGACAGAGAAATTAGTTTTCCGGAAGTCACAGAAGAAGACGCCGAAAGACTTAACGAACTTATAAACGCAAACAGGATTCCGGCTTTTGCGGCGCAGAATCCGCAGGCAACTTCCGCGCAGATAGATACATTCGCGCGGACACTGGAACGCGACTATAAACTTAACCTTCCGCTTTTAAGAAGACTTATCAGAAACGAATTAAACAGAACAACTTTAGCTCCTGTTTATGATTTGGAATATGATATTCAGCTTCAGGAAGCGATTAATATACTGCGAAGCGGCACATACAATAACCTAATGCAGGAATCAAGAACGCTGCGCGCGCTGCAGGACGAAGAAGAACAGAATAGTTTAGTTCTGGCTTCATAACTGCCGTAAAATTGGATCAAAGGATTGAAGCAATTCATACTGTCAAATAAGCCGGAGAGCGTCCCCGACAAGGAGAACACTGTCCGGCTTAAAGGTGATGATTACCGCTATCTCATTCATGTCCGCCGCCTTGCCGTAGGAGAAATTTTCCCCGCGCTTTTACCTGACAACACAGAAGTCTTGATTCGAATACTTTCGATTGATAAAAGTAAAAACACCTTAATTGGCAAATGCATAGCTCCCGAAGATCTCACAGAGGACACAGAGAACTCAGAGAAGGACAGTGCGAGTTCTTCCCCGCAAATAATTCTGTTTCAAGCTATGCCCAAAGGCGACAAGATGGATCTAATCGTACGGCAGGCGGCAGAAAGCGGAATTGCAGAAATTGTTCCGTTTATATCCGAGTATTCGATAGCAAAGGTTAACGCAGAAAGCCATAAATTTACCCGCTGGGAAAAAATCATAAAAGAGGCAAGACAGCAGAGCGGTTCAAAAACAGCGACGGCGCTTCATAAGCCGCTTTCTTTAAGCGAACTTTTTGTTTACTGGGAAAAGATCAATTTAGCTAAAACCACAGGAATTTTATTTCATCATGTACCTGTAAGGGGGCTTGAACAGAAAAGCCTTCATGGGTATCTTAATAATGATCCCAAAACTATTGTTTTAGTTATCGGTCCGGAAGGGGGATTTTCTGATAAAGAGGTATCCCTCTTTCAGGAAAACAATTTTCTGCCATTAACGATTGGGGACACAATTTTACGGACAGAAACAGCCGCTATTTATTGTACGGCTGCGATTCGTATAATTTTATTGGAGAAAAATTCGTGGGAACTAAAACAGAAGAAAACCGGCAGCGTGTAGAACTGCTCAAAGTTCCGGTTGATATTGTCGCGCCGGAACAGCTTAGTTCTGTAGTATATGAGCTCCTCAAAGAAAAAAAAGAGCATAATATAGTCCTTCTCTCTTTATGGGATCTTTTGCGCGCAAGAAGAAGCGGCGAATACCGCTACTATATAACAAGAGCATCCTTAGTTATCCCTATCTCCAAAAGCATTATAGGCGGCATTAAATTTTTAACAGGAAAAAAAGCATACCGCTACATGCCGTTCGATTTTATCGTAAGTATGCTTACCATTCTGGAAAACAGGGAATTTACCTGCTATTTATTGGGCGGGAGAAGAAAGGTTCTTCTTAAAACAGAACAAAATATAAGGCAGACTTTTCCGAGGCTTCGTATTGTTGGGCGCTTCCCGGGTTATTTTAAACGCTACGAAGAAGCTACAATTATTAAGGCTATAAGAAAATCTTCCCCTTCATTACTGCTTGCCGGTAAAGGTATCCGCGGCAAAGAACGCTGGATTTGTAAAAACAACACTGTTTTGGGCGAAGGTATGAGACTGTGGTGCAGTGATATATTTGACGTTTTTGCCGAAAAGAAAAAACACCCTTCGCGCGCAGCGTTTAATTCGGGATTGGAATGTATCGGTTTCTGTTTCCAGAATCCTTTTAAATTTTTTAGAATCTTCCCGTATATCGGATATAAGTTTTTGCTTTTGTTTTATAAGTTATTTGTAAAGTAAAAATTTAAAGCTGCTACTGGTACATAATAATACGCGGACGCGGATTGAGTTCGTACACTTCTTTTGGTGTCATTAAGGGTTCGTCATAACCCGCGCCGGGGATTCCCAAATTATAAAAAAGTTTAAAAGCTTTGATAGGCATATTTGCAGCCAGCGCGTTATAAGCGTATGTATGGCGTTTTAAATGCGGATTGCCAAAACCGTCTGCGCAGTGCACAAGCCTTACTCTATTAAAATCTGATCTTACATCCGCGCGGTCTTTTATCATTACATGATTAAACTGGTGAATAACAAGCATGCGTTCGCCGGGAAGGTTATTAGCGATAAGATAGTCTTCTATTATTTGCTGTGCGGTGTTAACTTCGGCTGCCGTTAAATGTCCGATTTCTACCATAGGTCTTAGAGTGCGCCATTCGGGGTCCAGCGCAAGATGAATATTCGGATAATGAAGATAAGGCAGCATTACCTTTAACGAATCCAAAGGATCAAAGCGTCCTATTTGATGATCGATAAAAATTAAAATATTATTTGTAATTCCGTATTCAATATATTCCATTAAAACATCATGCTTTATTATTCCTATATCACCCCTAGGCCATACAGTTCCGTAAATCAGATAAAATGCTTTTTGTATCTTTCGTCCTTCGCTCACAAGTTCATATTCGGCGGCAAGTTCAGACAATAACGAATCAAGCTCTTCGATGGTATACCTGCCAAGAATACCCATATTCCTCGAAGCCGGATGCCCGTAATATGCCAGAATGTCATTATTTAAAAGTATAGAAATCTGATTCTCGGTTGTTCTTTTATTACTTTCGTATTCTTCTCTTGAATTAACCCAGTAAGGCAGCAAGTTTTCGGCATATCTCCAGCTGTTAATTGTATCTGTAAAAAGCATTTGAGGAAAAAGCGGCGCGTTTCTAAAAACATAATTATTGTCTATAAAAGAAACATTAGATACTTCTCTAGTGACACCATTGACATCTCTCGATGGACTTCTGGATAGATCCCTTAATGAAGCATTGGATATTTCTCCTGACGTTTCCTGAGATCCTTCCCTGATTAAAACCCTAAGAGAGCCTTCGCCGGAAATTGCATGAACCTGCGAAAAAATAACAAAAACAAGAGAAATGATGGCGATTGTACATAACAACTTCTTTACAATAGACATGCTTATCTGAATTTCGGCAAAAAAGGGAATATACTACAGCCACAGGTGAATTTTATGCAGTTTAGAGCAGATAAACCATGTCCCAACAGACAATAGTACAATACCGGGGAGAGGTCCAATCCAATTATCTGTTGATAAAAGAATACCTCTGCCCGCAACAGCAAATAAAACGCCGATCGCGATATATTTATATTCTGCAGAACCGCGGACTTTTGCGGCTATTAAAAAACTAATCATTGTTGTAAAAAAAGCAATAAGTTCTATCATTTTAAAAAGCGAAGAATAACCGTTTACCATATTTAAACTTGTATCCCAATTTAAGACATCAATAGGAACACCCATTGTTATAACCAAAGCGGCAATAATAATAATAAAAATAATGTTTCTGGTTTTTTGTACCTCAAGCCCTGCGGCGCATAAACTCGCGGCAAACAGCGAAAAAATGCCAAAGTACCTAATAAACAACAGAATCTTTGACGCTATGCGCACATAAAACGAAGGATAATTAAGGATGAAATTAAGGGGCAAAAAAAGCCTGATTGCTTCAAAAGCAAAGGCGATTGTAAACATAGCAATATACAGGATTTCCGGAGCGGAAGTTCTTTCAAAAAACGCTAAAATGAAAATAATGCTAAAAAGCGAAAAGAATACAGACACAGCTATAGAAGTATGCACAGCATAATAATTGCTGGCAAGAAAAAATGAATAAGGACGGCGTATTTCTTCTTCTATACCATCAATAAGGCTATAACCTGCTCCATTATAAATAAAAAACGAAGCCGCCAGAATAAACAGGGTACAGACAGCGCAAAAAACAATTCCAGCCTTAAAAAAGGTATTTCTCTCGGAAAGCGTCATATAATTAACAGTACCCCAACAAACTATTTTCCTCAAGGCGGAAAAACTAATACCGATAATAAGAATTAAGGGGAACTCTATGTTATTGAAGAAAACCATAATTGTTATCCTCATTTTACTCATTGCAGGCATGTGCTCTCTCTGGGCTGGAGATACGGCAGTTTTTGTAGATTTTGGCTTTTCTCCCGACGGCAGAACTTATATGTTTGGACAGCATGGGGTAGAAATGCGAACCCTTCATCCTTGGGCTGATTTATATATTGTAGATGTAGGCACTAATAGATTTGTTCAAAACGGAAGGCACAATTTAAGAGAATCAACGCCAATTAGAGCGGGGCAGGATGGTTCTGGCGTTTTACAAAAGCTGGTATCTAATAATTCGAGCCTTATAAGCAGACATAATATTAACTTCCGCAATCAGGGACTTCCTTTGTATATTTCTCTGGATATGACCCCCGATCCGCGCAGAGATGAGATCAGTTTTCGCAACTTTCATACCGGTATAACATACAAAGCAGTATTAGTCCCTACAATAACCGGCAGCAGGCAGAATGTAAGCTCACGGTTCCATATCAATCTTGAAGCTCGAAATACAAGAACCAATCAGATAATCAAGACTTACACTGTAGGCACTCCAAATTTTAACCGTGCGGGAATTGAACAGTACAATATCAAAAGAGTTATTATCGATCCTAACAATACATCCATCATTTTTGTGATAGAAATGAGACGTGTCGCAGAAAACGGACATGATATTCGCTACATGGTAGAAGCTGTAAGGCTTTAAATGCCAATTTAGTTCTCAATCGGCCTAAAAACTTGAGTTACATGTGCTTCATCCTCATACAAAAACCGTATATACAGCAAATTTGCAAGTTTATTCCGTTCCCAAAGACCATCTTTTTGCTGTTCGATAGCCAAATCCAGCCATTCTTCCTGTTTTAATGGGGTATTTCCTCGGCTTTGTACGAAAAGGTAGTGCCCTATAGGCAGAATTACTTTGGAAACTTCGGAAATTTTTGGCAAAACATCACACAAAGGCACAGAGGCACCAAGATCACAGAGAGAATCAGGAGCTTTAGCCCCGGAAAACACCAGATTACCAAGAAACAGCTCTTTTTTTGGTTCAATACTACTGCCTTGGGCTGGATTTACTTCAAAACAAAGCAGCATCTCTCCCCCTTCAGCCTGTGTAAGGTCTTTTTGATATATAATCGGGTTACAGAGCTCCAGCTTAATTAGTGGTAATTTCTTCATATAATGACTAATATCATTATAATACCAATTGACAGCCTTTCAATAGTCTCATAGAATGTAGTTATGGCTGATACTTCGTTTCTCAACGATGCCAATTTCGAACTATATCGTGCTCTTATTTATGCAGAAAGCGGTATAACATTCACACCAACCGATCGTTCCATACTGGAAAGCCGGTTAAAAGAACGGCTGCGCGAAAAAGGTCTTACAGATGTAAAAGCCTATCTGGAAAAAATTAAAGCGGATAAAGAAGAGCTAAAAGGCTTCTTGGATTCTATTACAACAAACTTGACCCGCTTCTTCCGAAACCAAGCTCAATTTGACGCGCTGGAAAAATATGTTATTCCTGAACTTATTAACAACATTAAAAAGGTTCCCGGTACCATAAGGCTTTGGAGCGCCGGCTGTTCTACGGGAGAAGAACCGTACACTATCGCAATGATGTTAAGCGATATTCTTCCTAAAACATGGAATTTCGATATCCTTGCCAGCGATATATCCCTTAAGTGCCTTATGACAGCCAAAGAAGGGTTTTATCCGGAAAGCAGAATCGTTGGAATCCCTGATGATTATCTAAAAAAATACTTTGACAAGGTAGACGGCGGTTATAAAATTAATCCTACTATCCAGTCAAAGGTAAAGTTTGACTATCATAACCTTAAAAACGAATCAGGACAAAGAAATTTTGATATCGTTTTCTGCCGAAACGTCATTATTTACTTTGACGAAATTGCCCAGACCGAAGTAATGAATCGATTTTGGGACGCTATGGCATCCAAATCATTCTTGTTTATCGGGCACTCAGAATCACTGTTTGGAATGAACACAAAGTTTGAATTCTTAAAAACCGAATGGGCGACTCTTTATTGTAAAAATGTTTAGGAGAGCCTGTGGCAGATGAAATATCAGTACTAGTTGTAGATGACTCAGCGTTAATGCGCAATCTTATCAGTCATATGATCGAAGACACTCCGGGTCTTGTAGTTGCCGAAAAAGCAATGAACGGCCAATTTGCGCTTCAGAAAATTCCGCGCGTCGATCCTGACGTTATTGTCTTAGACCTCGAAATGCCGGAAATGAACGGCATAGAATTTTTAAGAGAACGAAAAAAACGCGGGATCGAAATCCCTGTAGTTATTCTTTCTTCTATCGCGGCAAAAGGCGCAGAAATTACAATGGAAGCGCTCTCTCTTGGCGCAAGTGACTTTGTTCAAAAACCTTCGGGTTCAATCTCAGAAGATATTCATATTGTAAAAGACGCAGTTGTAGGAAAACTCTTAGGTTACGGCGGCGCGTACCGCAGATCTAAAGGCAAAAAAGTTTTAATGCCTTCTGAGTATCAGCCAAAGACACCTGCTGCAAAGACCTCGGATATAGCTGTTCACTTTAAGCTTGCCGCAGAACCGATGATTGCTCCCGCAGCTCCGCCTGTAAGAGCGCATTATCCCGGCAACACAGAAATAATTGCCATCGGCATAAGCACCGGCGGTCCTGACGCTCTGCGCGTAGTTTTCGCAAATCTTGACGCGGATTTAAAGATTCCAATTGTTGTTGTTCAGCATATGCCTGCAGGATTTACAAACGAGTTCGCAAAGAGCCTTGATCGTATTTGTCCGCTTAATGTAAAAGAAGTTGAAGACGGTGATGTTATAATGCCCGGCAGAATATTAATCGCGCAGGGTAATAAACACCTTGAGATTGAAAAAAAAGGAACCGGCGCGGTTGCTCGTCTTTCTGACGCTCCGCTGGTTTCGGGGCACAGGCCTTCCGCTGACGTACTTTTTGCTTCTGTCGCAATGTCATACACAAACCATGTACTTGGAGTAATTATGACAGGTATGGGACGCGACGGCGCGCAGCAGTTGGGAACAATTTACAAAGAAGGCGGCATTACGCTTGGTCAGGATGAAGGCAGCTCGATTGTTTACGGAATGCCCCGCGTAGCGTATGAGTTAGGTCACGTCACAGAACAAGTTTCACTCGAAAAAATGGCGCGCCGTATCTGCGATGTTGCAAAAACAAAACGGTAAATAAATGAGAGTTATAGGAACAAGAGCGCTTGGTCTGCGAACGCCGATAATCCGTGAATCGGATGATCTGGTTGCAGTTCTTTGTCAGTCTGTAAAAGACGCAATAAAGCACGAAAATATACGCATTAATGACGGCGATATAATCGGCGTAACCGAAGCTGTAGTAGCGCGTTCGCAGGGCAACTATGCCACAGTAGAGCAGATTGCCGCAGATGTAAAATCGCATTTTAACAATGGACACGTCGGCGTCGTTTTTCCGATCTTAAGCAGAAACCGCTTTGCTATGCTTTTAAAGGGTATAGCGCAAGGATCGCAAAAAGTTACAGTTCTTTTAAGTTATCCCGCAGACGAAGTCGGCAACCAGCTGATTACCTGGGATGATGTCGATGATAAAAAACTTAACCCGTATTCTGACTGCTTAAGCGAAGCCGATTACCGCCGTCTCTTTGGAAACGAAGTCAAACACAGATTTACAGGCATTGATTATGTCGCCTATTATAAATCGCTTAATTCTAATATCGAAATAATATTATGCGCAGATCCAAAGCGTATTTTAGAACATACAGATATGATCATAGCCGCTGATATTCATACAAGAGCCAGAACCAAACGCGCGCTTCTAACCGCAGGAGCAAAAAAAGTTATAGGTCTTGATGATCTTTTAACAAAACCTGTTACATTGCCCGGCGCTAACGGCGCAGGCGGCGCTCCGAGCGGATATAATAATCTTTACGGTCTTCTTGGTTCTAACAAGGCGACAGAAGAGCGGGTAAAATTATTCCCCCGCGACTGCGATGATTTTGTTAAAAAAATGCAGGAAGCTCTTAGAGAGATAAGCGGAAAAACTGTAGAAGTACTTGTATACGGCGACGGCGGATTTAAAGACCCGGTCGGCGGTATATGGGAACTCGCAGACCCTGTTGTCGCTCCGGCGTTTTCATCCGGTTTAACAGGCACGCCGAACGAGCTCAAATTAAAATTTCTTGCAGACAATAACTTTGCCAATCTTTCTAAAGAAGAAGCGCGCGAAGCAATCGAAAAAGCAATTAAAGCAAAAGCAGGCATTGACCAAATGGGCAAGATGGAATCGGAAGGAACTACACCGCGGCAGATTACAGATCTTCTGGGAAGCCTCTGCGATCTTGTAAGCGGTTCCGGCGACAAAGGAACGCCTGCCGTTTTAATTCAAGGGTACTTTGACAATTACGCCGCAACGTAGTTGCAATGCACAGCGTAAGGCTGTCAATCTTTAATTTGTTCAATAAAAATTTATTTTCAAAATCCCTCACACAGCGGCACAGGTCCTTGCAGCGTAGCTTCCTAGAAACTTCGCTCTTGCGAGCTCGTTGGAAGTCCTAGCAGATCACGGAGAAGAACTCACACAAAGGCACAAAGACACGGAGTTACACAGAGGTATAAAAAAGAGCCTGCAAATGCAGGCTCTTAAATTACAATTAAATACAATAGTTAAGAAGCAGAGGAGAGCTCCCTAATGGTTTCTAGATCAAGCCCGGTGATTTCGTTTACAAACTCATGAGAAGAGCCTTTTTCTAAAAGCTTCTTCGCAGTTTCGTTGCTGCATTCTTCCCACGCCTCACCCCAAGTTTCTCTTTTGACAACCGCAATCTCGTCTTCTATTCTGTATTCACCGTACAACATACTATGAATCTCCGAACTATGTTTTTTGATGAAATCCACAAGGATTCCTTTCCCTAAGCAAT
>Ga0123356_10002126_pt1 | contig 21370 bp, 18 predicted proteins | sample TergutEmb28metaG_2_FD_92546 | JGI IMG/M metagenome (GOLD analysis project Ga0123356, IMG submission 92546) | Embiratermes neotenicus P3 segment gut microbial communities from Petit-Saut dam, French Guiana - Emb289 P3 | ecosystem: Host-associated > Arthropoda: Insects > Digestive system > Gut ... | reverse complement strand
TCGCTTTTGCGTTCAACAAATGCGCGGGGGTTAATTACATTGGTAAATACGCATGATGGACCGCAAAAGACATCGTCTTCGATAATGACATCATCGTACACAGAAACATTATTCTGTATCTTTACCCCATTGCCAATAACGGCGCGGGAACCTATATTTACATTTTGCCCTATCGAACAGTTTTTTCCGATTTTGGCACCGGGCATAATATGGCAAAAATGCCAAACTTTTGTGCCTTCGCCGATCTCGGCGCCTTCGTCTGCATAACTTGATTCGTGAACAAAATATGGTTTGTTGTCGTTCATCTTTGGTAAAATGCTTTTATGCTTTCGCATACAAAACTGACTTCATCTTCGGTTAATTCCGGGAACATGGGAAGCGCAAGTACCGTTTTGCATAATTTTTCTGCTATGGGGAAATCACCTTTTTGGTATCCAAGGTATTCAAAACATTTTTGTAAGTGCAGCGGAACAGGATAGTATATCGAAGTGCCTATCCCTTTTTCTTTCAGGTATAGCTCAAGTTCATCACGTTTTTCGGCTTTGAGGCAGAATACGTAATGTACCGGTGTATTGCCGTTTTTTATAACCGGCAGTGTAATTGCGGTAATATCTTTCAGCATATCCCGGTATTGAGCGGCGTGTCTTGCCCGCTGCTGAATTGCTTTGTCAATGTGCGCAAGTTTTACCTGTAAAATTGCCGCCTGTACAGTATCAAGCCGGGAATTGTAGCCGATATAATCGTGATGATATTTAATAGTCGATCCATGGGTACGGTAACTTTTTGCCTTTTGATACAGTTCTTTGTTATTGGTTACAATCATGCCGCCGTCGCCGTATCCGCCAAGGGTTTTTGTGGGGAAAAAAGAAAAAATACCAAAATCGCCGATAAGCCCCGCATGTGTACATTTGTCCTTGTACATTGTTTTCATGCCGAAAGCTTCCGCAGCGTCTTCCAGTACCGTTAGGCGATATTTTTCCGCGAGTTTCATGCAGGCTGTCATGTCTGCGGTCTGCAAAAAGAGATGCACAGGTAATATCCCCCGTGTTTTATCGGTAAGCCTGTTTTCCGCGTCTTTCATGTCCATGCAGAATGTGTCTTCTTCTACGTCGCAGAATACCGGCTTTCCATTAAGACGGGCAATACAGGATGTTGAAGCAAAAAAAGTAAAGACAGGAGTAAGAATTTCCGCGCCATGTGTATAATCCAAAATATCAGCGGCGATAACAAGCGCATCGCTTCCATTGGCAACACCAACAGCATATTTCGCGCCGGTATATGCGCCGATGGATTCTTCAAAGTCCTGTACCTGTTTTCCAAGTATAAACGCGCCGGATGCTATCACATCAGCGATCACCTTGTCGAATTCCGGTTTGTAAAGATTATATTCTCGTGTTGCATCGTAAAAAGGCACTTTCATTGGTTAAAATATCCTTCCATTTCAAGAGTAGAAAAATCAAGCGGCAGATCAACAGGCATGCCTGTTTTTTGGGATTTGTAAATGGCAAGTATTATTTCCAGCGCTTTCCTGCCGCTTTCTCCGGAAATCATCGGCTCGCGGTTGGTTTTGATCGATTCAACAAAATCCTTAAACAGGGCGGTGTGCCCAAAACCATACACCGTGGGCGGATCTTTTTCATTGGGATTAAGCACTTTTTCTTCCGGGTCTCCCACTATGTCAGCATCCGCAAAACGCCATGTTTCCATCCTGTTAACGGCAAGTCCGCCAACGACTACCGAACCTTTTTCTCCAAAAATGGAAAGGGTTTCATTGATGTTTTTGGGGAAAATATCCGCGCTGCCTTCGATAATGCCGACTGAGCCGTTTTTGAATTCAACAATGGCTGCGCCGAAATCTTCCGCTTCAATGGGACGCATAAAGCGCCGGGTTTGGGCTTGTACCCGTACCGCGTCTTCGCCCATCATCCATTGCAGCAGATCAATGCCGTGGGTGCATTGATTCATCAGTGTTCCGCCGTCTTGCTCCCATGTTCCGCGCCATGGCGCTTCGGCATAGTACGCTTCATTTCTGTTCCAGCGAATCTGAATTGCGCCGTGCAGTATTTTGCCAAAACGTCCCGCTTCAAGAGCTGTCCTTAGTCTTTGTATCGGCGCGTTGAATCTGTTTTGGAAACATACGGCAAGTTTTACATTATTTCTTTTTGCGGCGGCTATCATTGCGTCTGCGTCTCTGGTAGACAGAGCCATTGGTTTTTCGCAGATAACATGGCACCCCGCTTCAAGGCAGGTTATGGCAATCTCATGGTGGTTTCCCGATTCGGTCGCTATCGTCACAATATCAGGTTTTTGGGCGGATACCATTTCCCGGTAATCGGTATATATTGCAATATTCGATCCAGGGATTTTTTTTCTGTATTCCGTTTCTTTTTCTTTTGCGCGTGCTTCTACCGGATCACATATTGCCGTTAATGTTAATGTATCGGCGTTATCAACAAAGCCTTCTATGTGCTTGAAGCTGATTCTGCCGCATCCTATTAATGCTATAGAGTACATTTGTTCCTCGCTATAATGCTAAATAAGTTTACCGTGTTCAATGCAGATTTTTCTGTCGCATCGCTCAACGGTACTCAGCCGGTGAGCGATAACAATCAGAGTCTTATTTTCACTTACGGTATATATTTCATCCATTATTTTTTGTTCGGTTTCGGTATCAAGCGCAGAGGTGGCTTCATCAAGTACCAGTACTTCGGGATTGTCATACAGGGCGCGGGCAATGCCGATACGCTGCTGCTGCCCGCCGCTCAATTGAATGCCGCCTTCTCCTACCAGAGTATTCAGGCCTTCCTTTTGAGCGAGGAAATCCCAGATGTTCGCTTTTTTGAGCGCTGCTTTTATTTTTTCATTGTCGGGTTCCGAACCGAACGAAACATTTTCCGCGACTGTTCCGTCAAACAGGTAAATACTCTGGGGGATATAGCCTATTTTTTTTCGCCATGAACGGATATTGTCGTCGGTAATGACCGTATCATCAATACAGACTTTTCCGGAGATTGGCTTATGAATACCGATGATAATATCTACCAGAGTCGATTTGCCGCCGCCGCTTTCACCGGTAATGGCAATTTTTTCTCCTTTTTTTATCTCCAGTGAGATACCGGAGAGAACATCATTGCCGGTCATATATTTAAAATAAACATCTTCAAGACGAACAGAACGGTTAAAATCAACCGGCATGGAGCCTTCATTTTCCACCGGCTGATGCAGGCTTTCATAAACCTTGCTCAGAGCATGTTCCGCAAAAGCGATATCGTTGACATTAAGCAGCATTCGGTGTATCGAAGGAAGTATCCGGTACAGGGCCAGAGCATACATTGAAATAGTCGGAATAACTTTTGACGCATCACTATAGACCCATATTATAAAAACAACTACCGCTACCAGAAATGAAAACCCTATACTTTCAAGAATGCTTTTGGGAACAACACCGAGGACTCCATTGACTACTTGTGCCCGTGTCGCTACATTAATAGTGGAATCGTAGCTGCGCAGAATATTTTCCTCGTTGTTCTTTAGTTTTACATATTTAAGATTTCCTAGCGATTCTTTTAAGGTGCGGCTCATATTTCCGTTGGCAGTAATCAGCTTGATTCCCTGCGCTTTGCTTATTTTTGTCAAAATTGAAAGTAAAACCAGCACCATGAATAACAGAATGCCGGTGATGACCAAGGTCATTTTCCAGTTTATGAAAATTATGACTGTGTAGATCATAAGTATGGTAAAAAATTCTGAACAAAGATGCAGTATACTGAGAGTAATTTTGCTTATATAACTGGTTTCACCGGTGATACTGTACATTAACTCGCCTGAATTTTTTTGGGCAAATGCCTTGTATGAAACCGATAACCAGGTTTTGAACGTTTTCTTTGAAAAATACTTGTATATGCCAAATGAAAACCTATTCATAAAATAGGTCAGAAAAACCGAATAGATCGCGCGGAAAATATAAAAACAAATAATGCATATGCCAAAGGTGATGATAAACTTTTCGGCGCTGATAAATCCAAGAAAATCAAATATTTTTTTGTACCAGCCGGAGGCAAGCAGCCCCGGATTTGAAGCCAGCGAGATGAACGGCATGATTGCTGAAATACCCAGCGTTTCAATCAGTGAAAGGCCGATAATCCACACGAGCAGTATAGCCATGTATACTTTATGCCTGCGAGTCAACAGCCTGGACAATTTATTGAGAACGGGTTTTAGAAAGAATATTTTTTCAAGTTGGTTCATTTAATTAATAATGCAGTTCAGTGCCGATGAATAATTCATAGCTGCGTATTGTTCTGTCTATCCCATATTTTTTCATATCCATATTTGCCAAATTGGATAAATTCATGCCAAAAGACACGCGTAAAAACAGGCTGCGGAAAAATTGCGGAAAAATTATCGCTTCTGCGCCGGCCGAAACAAGCATATTTTTAAATGTAAAATTTGCATCGCTGAATTTGGATTCAAATTCCGGGTCCCGGTAGATCGCCGCATCTAAAAATGGACCTAAATGAAAATCAAAATTAAATATCCGCAGTTTATGATTGTCAAGCCAGTTTGATGGCCTGAATTTCAAAAATTTAATGGATAAATCAAGGTTAAGTGAAATCATGTAATCGGCAAACACATTCCTGTCTACAATACCCCGCAGAACATCGCCTGCGCTGTCACTGTATGTATCGAAGAACCATTGACGGTACATCAGGCGGGTGGAAATGCCAAACATATCATCAAAGGTAAAATGGCCCTTGCCGGTAATCCTAAGATTGGTGCCCCATGGCTGCAAATCATTTCTTGCATTAAAAAAATTGTAACTGTAAGAATTACCTATACCGACATCAACGCCCTTCAGAAAATTGCCAATCCAGTCAACGCGGCCAAAGCCAAGGCTGTGGCCGAAAGATAAAAAGGGTCCTCTTCGTGTTTCATCCAGAGGCCATTGGGGAAATGCATGATTAAAAGTGGTGGAAATTCTGGGGGTATAGACAAGGTCGCCATAATACCCCATTACAATGCCCGTTGGTATTGCCCATGAGAGATAGGGATTACTGGACATATATATTCCATCCTGAAAATTCCCCAATTCTGTATCGAACATATCTTTGTATTGGCGTTTTAAGGAGTCGGAATTTTCTTCATTAAGGGTAAGCGATTCATTAAAACCAATGGTAGCTGTAGTCGGTCCAAAAGGCAGGTCTACAGATATACCAGTAACATTTTTATAATAATACGGTTGTTCCATACCGGGACGGTAATCAAAATAATTATCAAGGTTTAAGCGCCAGTCAAGATTAAAAGCCTTGAAAGGAAGAACGGAATCCAGCATAAAATTAAAAAAAGTTCTTCCTTTTTCGTCATATCTATATCCCAAATCCAGTCTGAGTGAACGCATGGTACCCAAAAAATTATAATCCCGCGCTTTTATGGTTATATCAAAGCCGGAACTGGTGCTGTATTGCGGTCTGGGAATGGCAATGATATTCCATGTGTCTTCGACATACACTACCAGATTAACAGGATATTTTCCGTTTTCCAACGGCTCTTCAATGGTATATGTTATTCGGACATTGTCTTTCAGAACTCTTTCATTCACAAGAGTCTGTGTTTTATCCTGAATATATGTTTCCAGATTGGCAATCCCTTTTATTTTTTCTCCTTTTATAAAATCTCCCGCACGGATTAACGCGTCTGGACGTGTATAACCTTTTACATTGAATACAAATGAGTTAATAATAAAAACGGAATCTTCCTGCGGAGCCTGAATGGTTGTTTCAATGTCAAATGCGGTTTCAATTTCAGGTATAAAATCGGGCGCGTCAGGCGGGTGTTCTTCCTGAGAGAAAAGCCAGGTGCTCATAACACAGAATAAAACAGCAAACGCCGATATTTTCATTTTCATGTAATGGTCTCACTTGTAATTATATTTTTCACGTAATTATTATCAGATTCAAGAACAACAGGCCTGGCGCTTTTTTCATCGGGAACGATAAAATGTAATTTACCGCCGCGTTCTTTTTTATCGCTGCCCAGTGCCCGCATAAAGGATCCAGTACTGCCCATAAGAGGGTGGGGCGCGGTAATTGTATAACCATAAGCGGTTAACAATGCCTGTATACGCTGTGCCCGCTGCCGGGGGCATATATCCAAAGCTATTCCCAGCTCGCAGGCGCGGGCAATTCCCCATGCCACTGCTTCGCCATGGGAAATATTCCCCAGGCCGGCGGCGGATTCCAACGCATGGCCAAAAGTATGTCCAAGGTTGAGGAGCATACGTCTGGTTCCCGTTTCCTGCGGGTCTTCCTGCACAATGCCGCCCTTAACCTGTACCGCCCGGCTGATGCAGCGGAGCAGTATAGCTGTCTCAAAATGTTCTAACCACGAACCACACGAACATAAATGCTCAAGTTCTTCAAGAAAAGCATCTCCGTCAAGTATGGCGGTTTTAATAAGTTCCGCCATGCCGGATTTCCATTCTGGTGCGGGCAGACTTGCCAGACTTTCTGTAGATATATACACATGACGGGCAGGATAAAAAGTTCCGGTAAGGTTTTTAATGCCGAACAAATTGAAACCTGTTTTTCCGCCCACGCTGGCGTCAACCATGCCAAGCAGAGTAGTCGACACCAGCGCAAGAGAACAGCCCCGCATATAAATTGAAGCGGCAAAGGCGCCAAGGTCGCCGATAAGCCCTCCGCCTACAGCTATGAAGGTTCCGTCTCTGCCGAGACCTGCATCACGAGCGCAACGAAGAATGTATTCTACATTCTGCCAATTTTTTTGCGCTTCGCCCGGTTCCACAATGCACAGGGGAACATTGGCATCACCCATTATTTTTTCAGCCAGATATCTGGTATTGCGATCGCATATCAAAAGAGGCTTAAAAAAACCGCTGCCAAAATCGCCGGTAAAGTTGCTGGCAATTTCCGCGATGCCGGGTAATTTATGCGTAATATGTACGGAACTATTGAAAGCCCCAAAATTAAAATGCAAATGTTCAATGGTTGTATTCAGACAAAACCCACCTGCCACCCGGCTGTTTTTCATTGCCGAATGGTCAAAACAGAGGAACATAAAGGCACATGCGGTGGCAAAGGCGGCCGAAACACGCTCCAGGCAGCCGTATGTGCGGATGGTATAAAAATACCATAATAGGAGATTTATTTCAATAGGAAGTATTTATACGCAAAAATAGGGCCAGACTCTCGATGTGGGCGGTTTGCGGGTAAAAATCATACCAGCGGAGTTCTGATAATTCGTAGCCTCCTTTCCGCAGTATTGCACTGTCTCGTGCCAGCGTTGCCGGATCGCAGGAGACATAGGCCAGCAGGGGCGGGCCGTCTTTCGCAAGCCGCTGCGCCAGAGCCGGATCGAGGCCTTGTCGGGGCGGGTCTACGATGATAAAGCCGTATGGGTGGCCTAGGCCGGTTTTTGCCCAATTTTCGCTGCTTTGGGCATAAAAAGCCGTGGATTTCAGTGCTATAAGGTTCTCTCGAGCCAGGGCCAGGGCTGTTTTTTCCGCTTCAACCAGGTCGATATGGGGAAATAATTCCCCCAGAAAGGCGCTAAAGGTGCCCACTCCGCAATACAAGTCGGCCATGGGCAGGTTTCGGTCGGCTTTGCCGGCAATGGTACGCAAATCAACGAGCATTTTTTCCAGCATAGCGCCATTACTCTGAAAAAATACTCCGGCGTCCAGAGAAAGTTCTTTATCCAGTATCTTTGTTTTTCCCCGTTGTGTTCCTCCCTCGTACAGGAGCAGTCCATTGCGGGCATATACGGTAAAACGGTCTTTTTCCGGGGGTATTACCGGTATTTTCCCCTTGAATAGCTCCTGAATTCCCGGATCGGCGATGGGACAATCGGAAATGGGGACGATATCGGCGGATTTTCGCGCTTTTAAGCCCCAAAAAACGCCAGTTTGATGATTTCTTATGATATGAAATTGCATTCGGTTCCGATATTTCCATGGTAGCCACGTCACCGTGCATTTCGAAGGGATAACCAGCGGTTCAGGCGGGTTAAAACCGCCAATACGGGCAAAAGTATCCTGTAAAATTGCTGTTTTTGCAGCGATCTGGGCTGTATATTTGATATGCTGCAGATTGCAGCCGCCGCATATTCCATAATGCGCACAATCGGGCTGTACACGGTCCGGCGAAGATTCGATGATTTCCAGCAATTCCGCCTCTGCCCATGAACGGTGTTCTTTTGTTATTCGGCACAGTACCGTTTCGCCCGGGGCGGTTCCCTCGATGAAAATGGTTTTACCATCTATTCGGGCAAGTCCCGCTCCCCCCGCAACAATTTTTTCAACTCGCGCTTGCATTGCAACATTATTATAGCAGAAATCTATTCGAATTTCTTCACGCAAAGGCGCAAAGACGCAGGGGACGCAAAGAAAGAAAAAAAGGGGGGGGGGAATCCGCGTCATTTCTTAATCTTGGCGCCTTTGCGTCTTGGCGTGAGAAATTGGGAAAAAATTCAAAGAGATTTTTTGCACAACTACTTGAATTTTTTTTGTAAATAGGGCATAATTAGATAGGAAAAAGTTTCTTTGGAGGGGGAGAAATTGTTTACTGGCGCTTTACGCGTATGGGCAGCGGTGTTTGCGGTATGCGTGTTTAATCTGTTTATTTTTAATGTCTCAGCCCAGGAAATTCAGGAGGAGTCCCTGCTGGTTTCGGACTCCATCGTTGCTGCCGAACAGGCGCTTCATTTGGGGGAGGGTGGACCAGGGACGGCTGGGGCTGTGCCAACAGCTTCTGTTTTCAGCCTGCTCAGGATGTTGCTGACCCTGGCGGTAGTTGCCGCGGCTATTTATGGGATTGTCTTTTTTATCAAACGACTTTCGCGGGGTACCAGAACGCATGACCCCTTTCTTAAAGTGCTTGCCGGCGTTCCGCTGGGAACAAACCGCAGTGCGCATATTGTTGCGGTTGGATCACAGGCCTGGTTGGTGGGCGCCGCTGAACATGGCGTACATCTGATTAGCGAAATCACAGACAAAGATGTTTTGAATGCGATGTTCCTTGAAGATTCTCAAAAAAGCGCAGCGGCTTTAACGGAAACCGGGACCGGACGTTTCCCTGATTTTAAGTCGCTGCTACGCAGGCTGGGTATGCCGACAGAGTCCCATACGCCTACTCCGGAAAACATCCGGGAACGCCGCGAAAGGCTAAAGGGAGTTTGAGAGTAATGAGAAGTGAGAAATTAGAAATGAGGAATGGGAAGATAGGGACTGGGGACTGGGGACTAGGGACTAGGGATAGTTGTTCGCAGTCTGTGTGTGTTGGTAATCCGTTGCGCTTGCTAACTAATCTCCCCAGTCCCCAGTCCCTAGTCCCTAGTCCCTTCTTCTGCTTGTTCGCATTGCTCTTTGTTTTCTTTACCGCGTTGCCTCTGCACGCGCAGGCTGGGCCGGATCCGGCGTTTCCGGGATCGCCTTTTTCGCCGGCACAGGGAACAATGGCATTGCCCACACCGCCGCCGCCGCCGATTATTCCGTTTATTGATTTTACGGTGCGAAATCCAACTTCGGGGCAGGAAGTCGCTTTTTCGTTGCAGCTTCTGTTGCTGCTCACGGTGTTGTCACTCGCTCCCAGCATCATCATTCTAATGACGAGCTTTTTGCGCATCGCCATTGTACTGGACTTTATCAAACGGGCGCTTTCATTGCAGCAGGTTCCCCCGAATCAGGTGATTATGGGGATAGCGTTCTTTTTAACGATTTTTGTGATGTGGCCTACCTTTTCGGCAATGTATGAACGGTCATTGCGGCCGCTTTCCGCCGGGGAAATTTCTGTGGAGACTGCGTATCGCGAGGCCGAAGCTCCGTTGCGGCTTTTTATGTACAGCCAAATGCGCAGCCGTCCGGAGAATATCAGGCTTTTTATGGCAATGCGGGGGCTGGACCGGCCCGAAACCCTGGCCGATGTTCCCACCTATGTATTGATTCCCGCATTCATTCTGAGTGAATTAACCGTGGCTTTTAAGATAGGGATATTACTTTTTATTCCTTTTATTGTTATTGACATGGTGGTTGCAAGCGTCCTTATGTCGATGGGTATGATCATGCTTCCGCCGATTATGATTTCCATGCCGTTTAAACTAATTCTGTTTATTTTAGTTGACGGATGGGGATTGTTGACGGATCAGTTGGTTCGTTCGTTTATGTAGAAAAAGGGAAGGGAAGGTACAATGAGCATAGGCGATGTAACAATGCTGCTGCGGCAGGGGGTGCTTCAGGTATTAACCGTTGCTTCCCCTCTGTTGCTTTCTGCGCTGATAGTAGGGCTGATAATAGCAATATTGCAGGCCACTACTTCTATTCAGGAGCAGACCCTTACGTTTGTGCCCAAAATATTTGTCATTTTGACAATGCTTGCGCTTCTGGGCGGATGGATATTCAGTTCTCTGCGGGGATATACGATACAGCTTTTTATGCGTGTTTCGGAAATGGCAAGATAGAAAAGAGAAGAGCATGGTTGATGGGGTTATTTTACAGAATATTCTCAATTATGGGCCGGTGTTTTTGCTTATCGCGGCCAGAGCATTTGCCATGATTCAGACCGCGCCGCTTTTGTCTTCAGAGGCTATCCCCCAGGTGGCGAAATTGGCATTGGCAGGTTTTACCGCTTTTGCCGTATTGCCCACTGCCGGCGCTTTTGCGGTGGAGCTCACGGCAGCAGGGGCGGCGGGAGTGCGAGGGACGGGGGCGGTTGCCATTCCCGGTCCGGAAGGTTTAGCACTGTTAAGCGATTTGCGATTTGAGCCGTTCAGTCTCAGGTTTCTCCTGCTCGTCATTGGCGAGGGTCTTATTGGCCTTATCATTGGTTTTTTTATGACGATTATTTTTGCCGCCTTTTCCACTGCCGGTCAGTTTTTCTCTTTGCAGATGGGCTTTGGCGCTTCGGAAACCTTTGATCCCCTGGCGCAAATCGAAAATCCCCTCATCGGCCAGTTTTTCTACCTCATTGCGATGCTGATATTCATGGTTATTGGCGGCTTTCAATTGTTTTTGGGCGGTTTCTTGCGTTCGGTACAGAGCCTTAATGTTGCCATGTTAATTGAGGGCAGGGAGCCGGTCGTTTTTTTAATGGCATCGGGGCTTTCCCGGCTGTTTATGGATGCCATTATGATTGCCATGCCGATTCTGGGAACCCTGTTTCTGGTTTCCTTAACCACCGGCCTTATTTCCAAAGCCGCTCCCCAGATAAACATTCTTTCGGAAGGTTTTCCCATATCCATTATGACTGCGTTCCTTTTGCTTTTTCTGGCACTTCCCTTTATGGTCGAAGCCTTTACCAAAATAATCAATTCCGGTTTCGCCAGCATCGAGAGCCTGTACATACAAATAGGCGTACCGATTGAGGGAGGGATGTATGGGGACTAGGGACTGGGGACTAGGGACTAGGGACTCCTATTTGAAAGATTGGGGTATAACAAGTAAAAAATGGGAAGTAAGCAATCTGGTTAATATTCAGAGCGGGTTGTTAATGCGCGTAGATAACGAACAACGATGCCTTCGGCAACTGCGTACCCCAGTCCCCAGTCCCCAGTCCCCAGTCCCGCGCATTCCTCTCCAGTGGTTTGCGGATGATCCTGAGACGGAAGGTAAAACTGAGCAGCCTACCGAGCATAAATTAAAGACGCTGCGTGAAGAAGGGCAGGTAGCCAAGAGCCAGGAATTGGTGGGAGCGGTGACCTTGTTTCTGCCTGCATTGCTGTTGCTGTTTCTTGCGCCTTCCATGCTGCGTACCTGTGTTGAAATGTTCCGCTTTTTCTTTCTCAGAATAACGGAACTGGATCCAACCAAAGATGCCGTTATAGTGAGGGTTTTTATACACTACCTGATGCGGCTGGCCCTGCCTCTGCTTGGTGTGGCGGTGTTTTCGGCCCTGCTTTCCAATTTTGTGCAGGTGGGTCTTATGTTTGCCACCAAGCCTATTACGCCTGATTTTTCCAAAGTCCTGCCCCGCTTTGGGCAGTATTTCAAACGAATTTTTTCGATAGACGGACTGTATGATTTTGGCAAGTCCATTGTCAAAATGATTCTTATTGGCAGTGTGGCTTATGTCATGATTCGCATGGAAATGGACAAGCTGATCAATCTGCAAAAAGCAGGATTGTGGCTGAGCCTTACAACGGTGGCTTCAATTGCTATTCGTATTCTGCTTACCTGCGCAATACTGCTGTTGATACTGGCGATTCCCGATATGCTGTTTCAGCGATGGCGTTTCAGGCAAAAACACCGAATGTCCCGGCATGAAATGAAAGAAGAAATGAAAATGTACGAAGGGGACCCGCAAATACGGAACAGAATACGCAGCCGGTTTAGGGATCTCCTGAAACAAAATATTGCCGCAACGGTTCCCCGCGCCGATGTGGTTATCACCAACCCGACCCACTATGCCGTGGCGCTGGAGTACCAGCGGGATACCATGCCCGGCCCCATGGTCACCGCCAAAGGCGCCGATGAACTGGCGGCGCGGATACGGCATCTGGCCAGGGACAATGGTGTTCCCATGGTGGAAAATAAACTCCTTGCCCAAAATTTATACCGGGAAGTGGAGATAGGCAGCTTTGTTCCCGAAGCATACTATTCGGTGGTGGCAACAATATTCAGGAAGGTAATGGACATTAACGAACTGCGGCGCAAGGCGAAAGCGTCTCAAGAGGCGGCAAGCGCATGATAACAAGGAGTGGTAATGGCTGATGTAGCGCGGGCAGGCAGCGGGGGTTTTCTTTCCAAAAACCCTTTTGGCAATGTAAAAGATCTCTTTATCGGTATCGGCGTGGTAGTGGTGATAGTGATGATCATCATCCCGCTGCCTACTGTATTGCTGGATATGCTGATGGCGATGAACATCATTTTTGCCCTGTTGGTGCTGCTCACGGTATTGTACTCCCAAAAACCCACTGAATTCAGCCTGTTCCCTACGGTGTTGCTGGTAGCCACGGTCTTTGGTCTGGCGCTGAACGTTTCTTCTACGCGGCTTATCCTGAGTAAAGGAGAAGATTTTGACGGCAGGATGATTCGGGCCTTCTCTACTTTTGTGGTTGGTTCCGGAGGAAGCGAAGGTCTGGTCATTGGTTTTATCATTTTTATTATTATCATAGCGGTACAGGCGATAGTTATTACCAAGGGAGCAACCCGTATATCCGAAGTAGCGGCGCGTTTTACCCTGGACAGTATGCCGGTAAAAATGATGGCCGTTGACACCGAATACAGTTCCGGCGCAATCAGCGAGGAAGAAGCCCAAAAACGCAAAACGCAGATTCAAAGAGAGTCCGATTTTTATGGTTCGATGGACGGTGCCAGTAAATTTATCTCCGGCAATGTCAAAGTGGGAATCTTTATTATTGTCGTAGAAATTATCGCCGGTATCATTATCGGCGTTGCCATACGCGGTCAGTCGCTGGGATCTGCGGCCGATAACTATATCAGCCTTGCCGTTGGCGACGGTTTGCTTACCCAGTTTCCTGCCCTGCTGATTTCGACTGCCATGGGTATTGTGGTCACCAGGGCCGCGGCTACCGGCAATCTGTCCGAACAGGTGGTAGAACAGTTTACCATTTCTTCGCGGGTGTACTGGATTGGCACGGCGGTATTGTTGGGTTTTGCCCTGCTGCCCGGTTTTCCCCATGGGGTGCTGCTGGTGATGGCAGTGGTGATGGGCTTTACCGCGTTCCAGGTTGGCCGTAAAAAGAAAAGAGAAGCCAGCTTTAATGAAATGATGGCAAAAACCAAAGACGGCAAAAAAGGCAAGGGGGAAGCGGCGGAAATGTCTCCGGTGGTGCCCCTGGATGCCCTTTCGCTGGAATTGGGTTATGGACTGATACCGTTGGTTGATAAAGAAAAAGGCGCGGAGCTATTGGAACGGGTGCAGGGAGTCAGACGGCAGGCGGCGCTGGAGCTTGGTCTGGTCATTCCCAAGGTGCGAATCATCGACAATATGGTACTGGATCCCTCGGAATATTGCTTTAAGATCAAGGGTGTTGATGTAGGCAAGGGAAAAATTCGCATGGGCTATTTCCTGTGCATCAATCCCGGCACCGTGGCCGAGGAGCTTCCCGGCGAAAAAACCATCGATCCCGCCTTTGGACTTCCTGCCCTGTGGGTCAGCGAGGAACGCCGGGACGATGCAGAGCGAGCCGGTTATACCGTGGTAGATCCCCCCTCGATTATCGCTACCCATTTAACCGAAATTATCAGGCGGCATTCCGCCGACATACTCGGTATGCAGGACACTCAGGCGATTCTGGACACGCTCCGCAAGGAATACCCAACGGTGGTGGACGAAGTGCTGCGGCCTGAACTTAAAATGTCGGTCATCAAAATTCAGAAAATACTCCACGGCCTCTTGCGGGAACGGGTATCGATACGCAACATGGTTACGATTCTGGAGGCGATTGCCGAGTACGCGCCGGTTTCCCAAACAGTCTGGGTCCTTACCGAAAAGGCCCGCCAGGCCCTGGGCAGCCAGATTTGTCACCAGTATGCAGACGAAGACCACCGGCTGCGGGTGCTGACCATAGCACCGGAACTGGAACAGAAAATCATCGAAAGCAGATACGAGACCCAATCCGGCGTGATCTGCGCAATGGATCCGCCGTCACAGATGGCATGGGTAAAGGCCGTGAGCAAAGCAGCTACTGCGGTAAAAAACAGAGGGTATCTGCCGGTTATACTTTGTTCGGAACAGGCCCGCCTGTTGGTGCGCAACTCAACCGATCGGGAACTGCCCGATCTAGCGGTTATTTCCGTTCCCGAAGTTACGCCGGATATTATTCCCGAGGCAGTCGGTGTGATCAGACTGGAAGGCGCGCCTTCCAAAGAAGGCGGGGAATAGATGCAGGTATATGTTGAGCGGGGCGCAAACCGCGGAGACTGTGTTCATAAAATCGTCAAAAAACACGGCATCTATTTTAATATTCTCAGAGAAAAAACAATCCCTTCAAAATTGGGGGGGATTATTCCCGAAAAAGTAGAACTTGAATATTACCTTTCTCCCCAGCGGGGTTTAGGCTTGCCGGTACAAGGTTCGCCTTTACAAGGCGAAGCCTATCCCCAGTATGCTGATTCTCAGTATAGCTCAGGCAGGCCGGCTGCGGCCTCGTCAGCACCGGCGGCACGGCCGTTGACAAAACCGGCGGCCATGACGCCGGCTTTGCCAAGAGACGATACCACCCTTGATTTTGTCGAAGCAAAAAAACGGGTATTGGCCGCAGCCGGCAAAGACTATGATCAAGTTGCTCAGCAAGTCCAGGCGGCCATGCCGGGAGAAGAAGCCGCTCAGCAGCTTATACTCGACAAACTGAACGAAATACAGGAAAAAATAGGAACCGGAAGGGAACAAAAGCCGGATCATGACAGCCTGAACCGCATTGCGGAAATGCTTAGACTAAATGATTTTTCCGAGCGTTACATTGCCGGTATTTTGGAAAAAATGCGCAAGGAATTGCCGTTGGATATACTGGAGAATTTTGATGTGGTGCAGGAGCGTGTTCTTGTCTGGATCGGGGAAAGCATTAAACTATTTTCGATACCGGAAAATCCAAGCCGGCTCATGGTGCTGATCGGCCCCACCGGAGTTGGCAAAACCACTACGGTTGCAAAACTGGCCGCGATTTATACGATGAATTCGGGGCGTCCTTCGTTTTCCATACGGATGATCACCATTGACGCGTTTAAAATCGGCGCAAGAGACCAAATAGAAGATTTTGGCGACATAATGGAAATTCCCGTTTCGTATGTCGATAACCATCGCGATCTTCGCAGGGAAATTGATCTGTACCGCGAAGAAACCGATATCATTCTGGTTGACACTATCGGCAGAAGCCCCCGGGATTCGGCAAAACTTGGTGAAATGAAAGACCTGCTTGATGCCTGCGGTTCAAAAGCGGAAGTGCATCTGGTTTTGGCCGCAAGCACCAAAACCAGCGACATTGAGTACGCATTGCGGCAATTTGAGCCGTTTAACTATCAGGCGGTTTTATTGACCAAACTTGATGAAACCAGCCATGTTGGCAATATAATATCCGCATTGGCGGAAAGGGGAAAAGCAATATCATATATAACTGACGGGCAGGCCGTTCACAAGGATATTAAAAAGGCGAGTGTTGTCCGGTTCCTGATTAATCTGGATGAATTCCGCGTTGACCGGGAACAATTCGAGAAGCGCTTTCCCGCCGAAGAGGGCGTCAGCAGTCAGCTGGCAGAGCAATTGTAATGAGGTAAAAAAGGGATGGAAGATCAGGCTGAAAAACTGCGTGAAATAATGCGGCAGAAAAAATTAAACATGGCTGCATCTGGCATGGCCGGCGGTCATGCCGATAGCAAAACTGCAGCCGCCGACGGTCATGCCGGCGGCAAGAGGACCCGTATCATTACCGTCACTTCCGGCAAGGGCGGTGTGGGAAAAACCAACCTTTCGGTGAATATGGCCCTTGCCTTTGCCCGGCTTGGTAAAAAAGTAGTGGTTATGGATGCAGACCTTGGGCTTGCCAATGTCAATGTTATGTTCAATATGATCCCCAAGTATAATCTGTACCATGTCATTAAAAAACAGAAAACCATCCGCGAAATACTGGCGGAAACCGAATACGGCATTTCAATAGTGGCAGGGGCGTCGGGTTTTTCCCAAATAGCCAATATGGGCGAGCAGGAACGGCATGAATTTATCAACGAACTTGATACCCTTTCATTTGCCGACATCATTATCATTGATACCAGCGCCGGGGTTTCCAGCAATGTGCTTGATTTTATCGCCGCCGCCGATGATGCGGTTATTATCACCACGCCGGAACCCACCGCAATAACCGATGCATATGGTATAATAAAGATAATCGCCATGGAATATGACACCATCAATATAGGACTCAAACTTGTAGTGAACCGGGCGCGGTCGGCGGCAGAGGCGAAAAATGTCGCGGACAGAATGATAAACATCGCCGGTCATTTTTTGAATCTTAAAATTGATTACCTTGGTTTTATCTATGACGATTTGGCTGTTGCCAATGCGGTACGGCAGCAAAAGCCGTTTGTGATATTTGAGCCCAAATGCAAGGCAAGTGTCAGTATTCAGCATCTGGTAGAGCGGATAAACAAGAATAAACCAATTGAATCTGACGGCATTGGGGCGATATTCAGGAAGTTATTCACCCGCACATAAGTGCGCCGCATATAAGGAGGGCGAAATGTCTAATATAAAGTGGGGTCTTGTTTCTGGCGGAATAGCCTTTGTGCTTGCCTTCCTGACCAGCTTATTTGCCCAGGTTGGCTTCTCGATTGTTCTGCTGCGCGCATTGCTCTTTGCTGCGATATTTTTTGGCATAGGGATTGGCGCCCGGATGCTTATCAATATGTTTATCCCTGACCTGCTGGCGCCCAGATCCCGGAACGATGTCGGGGACGATATATTCGCAAGCGTATCGGCAGGCTCGCGGATAAATATCACCCTGGATGATCCTGTGGATGCCGCCCTGCCGGAGATAGACAATTACGCGCCTGACAAGGATGATGTGGGGGATTTTGCCGATTTGGTTTCCGGGGCAAGCAAATCCGCGGCAAAACCATCTCCTCCGAAAGATATAGACCAAAAACCAGTAAAGAGTTATAATGAGGATATCGGGGATATAGAGGAATTCGCCCCTGCGCCGGATAATGCCAAAGACGAGGATTCAGGAGAGTTTTCCATGGATTTTGGCGTATTTGTTCCCGGGAGCAATGAGACGGCAGAGTCGGATTCTTTTATGGACTTGTTTTCGCCCTTCTCAGGTGATGGCGACTTTGGGGGGGGGGATGAGTTTGCTCCGCCTGAACGTGAACGACGGGTTATTGGAAACAAGCCCGAAAAACTTGAGGGGGACTTTGTTCCCAGAGAAATCGCCGCCGGTTTACGGACGGTATTGGAAAAGGATAAAAAAGGATAGTTTATGGCGAGTGCCATCCTGGACGATAAAACAGAAGAAGAACGCTGGAAGGAATACCGCAAGACACGGAATCCTGCGCTCCGCGAGGCTTTTATCAAACAATATGCGCCGCTGGTAAAGTATGTTGCCGGAAAAGTCGCTATGGGAATGCCCAGCAATGTTGAATTTGACGACCTTGTAGGTTTTGGGGTCTTTGGCTTGATTGACGCCATCGATAAATATGACCCCGAAAAGAACGTTAAGTTCAAAACCTATGCCGTAACCCGCATACGGGGGGCTATTTTTGATGAACTCCGCCAAATTGACTGGGTTCCGCGTTCGGTTCGGCAAAAAACCCGCGAAATAGAGTCTACCATTAGCCATCTGGAAGCTCAGCTGGGAAGAACTGCCTCGGATCAGGAAATTGCCGGCGCCATGGGAATGAGTGAGGACGAATACCTCAAAACCGTACAGAAAATCTCCGGTACCTCAATACTCAGTCTGAACGATGTATGGTTCTCCGGCGATGAAAAAGACCGGGTTTCCATTGTGGACTCCATTGAATCACCCTCAAGCCTTAACCCCGATGTAATGGTCGAAAAAGAGGTCATGCGCCAGGTGATAATTAACGCCATTAACGAGCTTCCTGACAAGGAAAAAAAGATACTAATACTGTACTACTACGAGGATCTAACCTTAAAAGATATAGGCAGGGTGCTGGAAGTTACCGAATCCCGCGTTTCCCAGCTCCACACCAAGGCCATTCTGCACCTGCGATCAAAGCTCACCAATATTCGTAAGGGCATCGTATAAAAAGGCTTAATTCTGCCGATAATATACCAAGAGGTATCAATGGTTGATTTTATTCAGCTGCAAGAACTCATAAAACGCCGCCTGGAACGGGATCGGGCTATACAAAGTATCGAAGTGACCGGTCCTACTCTGGAAGCGGTCATCGCCGATGCTGCTACCATGTTGAATGTTCCGGTTCGCCGTCTTGAGTACGAAATTACCGAAAGAGGTACGCTGGGTTTACTGGGGATAGGAAAGAAGGAATGGCGCATACAAGCCTACGAAAAAGTTGTTATTGCCCAGAAAACAGCCGGAGAAAGTCTGCTGGAAGAAGAGGCCGGTGAAAAAGCGCCCGTTATCGAAGACAGGGACGGCGAAATATTTGTGTTCCTCCACTCATGCGGAGATGCCTTGCTGAAAGTCACTGCTCCTTCAGGCAATGGCCGGAGAGCGACAGAAGCTCTGGTCATGCAGCGCCTCAAAAGCCGTGATGTTTTAAACATTAATGATGACATGGTAAAAGATATAATCGATAAAACTGAAGGTGAATACATCAAAGTCGGCGAATTTGAACACCATTCGTATAATGACAGCGTGGTAAGAACGGAAATTGCCGAAGGTGAAATGAAGGCTTACATGATCGTAAAAGCGCCTGATGAAGGCGGTTGTGATATTACGTTCGAATCATACATCAGCGTATTCAAAAGCAGCCGTATTGTGCATGGTATTAAGGAAGACGCCTTGCGGGCATTTATTGATAAGCCCATATACAGCGAAAAGATAGAGATAGCCGTAGGTTCTCCACCCATTAATGGCAAGGATGCGTACATCCAGTATAATTTTGAGACCGATCAAAGCAAGGTACGGCTGAAAGAGGGAAGTAACGGCAGGATCGATTTCAAGGAACTTGATATTATCCAGAATGTTCTGGAAAAGCAGGAGCTTGCGAAAAAGATACCTGCAGGGCAGGGCAAACCGGGAGAAACGATTACCGGCAAGTGGCTTCCCGCAACGAACGGGAAAGATATTGCGCTGCCGGTTGGAACCAATACCCATGTAGGCAGCGATGGAGATACGATCCTTGCCGATATGAATGGACAAGTGGTTATTGTAAGCGGTCTTGTCAATGTCGAGCCGGTGTATACCGTCAACGGTGATGTAAACCTTAAAACAGGTAATATTTACTTCCTTGGCACCGTTATTGTGAAAGGAAATATCGAAGACGGCTTTTCGGTTAAAGCGGCGGGTAACATTGAGGTGCATGGAACCGTGGCAAAGGCGACTCTGGATGCCGAAGGCGATATTATCATCCATCAGGGAGTAAACGGAAAGGATGGAGGGCATATCCGCGCCGGAAAATCACTCTGGGCGCGTTTTATAGAAAATGCCAATATTGAAAGCGGAGACATGGTTATTGTTTCCGATGGTATTCTTAATTCCCAGGTGGATGCGTCCAACCGGATAATTGTCCGGGGAAAACGCGCCAGCATAATGGGCGGGCGGCTCCGCGCGTCTGAAGAGATCAACGCCAAGGTTTTGGGCAATCCAACGACTGGTACTGAAACAATCTGTGAGGTTGGTTTTGATCCCAAGAGCAAGGCGGAATTGGACAAGCTGCAGGAAAAAAGACAGGATATTGATAAACAGCTTGAAGAAATCAACCGCAATATGCAGGCTTTGATAAATATTAAAAAGCAGCGCAAGAGTCTTCCTGAAGACAAGGAAGCTCAACTGCAGGAATTGATGGATACAAGGGACACGCTGGATAATGAATTAACCGATACCAAAGAAAAAATTTACAAAATTCAGGAATTCCTTTCTACGTTGAAAAATCGCGGCAAGGTCTCGGCTTCCATGAAGGTCTATCCGGGTGTAAGAATAGTGATCCGTGATGCATCGGATGAAGTGCGCACCGAATACAAGGCCGCAACCTTTATCCTGGAGAACGAGCTTATCAGGGTTGTCAAATATGAAGAGCCGGATGAATCGGTAAAGAAGGGGCTTGATGGCTATACAACCAATTGACCTGCAAACACTTTTTTCCCAGATGGACAAGGTGGCCAAAACACAGGTTGCCCAACGGGAAGGTGTTGCCCTGCAGCAGGCAATACAGGGAGCGGAAATTGAGCGTAAAACAGAAGAACATATTAAGTCGGTAAACGAGGCGCAAAACACCGGTGACGGTACCGAAAAAGTGAACGATCGGGGGGCGCGGCATGGCAAGGAGAAACATAAAGGGAATGCTCAGGAGCATGATAATCCAGAATCCGAAGAAACCCAGACACCGGTTATCCACGATCCCAGTTTGGGCAGGAATATTGATATAAGTCTTTAGAAAATGATGATACCCATTGTTTTATCTACCATTAGTATTTGTCTCTGCGTTATTTCTTTTTTCTTTTTCCGCTGGTACATAGCGCGAAAAACCGCTGCCAGAGAACTTCTTGCAGATTACCGCGCCGAAGTCCACCGCTTGATTGCAGAAATTGACGCTGCCACCGACAGGGATTCCCTTTTAGTGGAAGAGCGGATAAAAATACTCAGAAAACTGCTTGAGGATACTGACCGGCGTATTGCAGTGTATATGCGGGAATTACAGCGCAGCCGAAGCGGCGAATTGATGTATGCCAGTCTGGGCAGGGGAATTCGTGTCGCGCTG
>Ga0123356_10002125_pt1 | contig 21377 bp, 22 predicted proteins | sample TergutEmb28metaG_2_FD_92546 | JGI IMG/M metagenome (GOLD analysis project Ga0123356, IMG submission 92546) | Embiratermes neotenicus P3 segment gut microbial communities from Petit-Saut dam, French Guiana - Emb289 P3 | ecosystem: Host-associated > Arthropoda: Insects > Digestive system > Gut ... | reverse complement strand
CTTCGGATTATGCCGTTTTTTACTATTTTTTCAGATAAACACTTCTTACACGTGACCATGACAATAACCTTGCTTACAAGGTTATCACAAACTCTTTTATCTCTCTATCGGTGAAAACTCTCAGAATATGTTGGGTATCAGTATGTTAATCGTGTGAACCACTTCTTGCAGTAAGTCTCTGGGTAGTAATAATTTTTGTTCTTGTCAATGACCTAAATTCTTGTGGGTGTGACAATGCGAAACTCTCTTAAATAATAACAAAAAAGGTAAACTGTTAAACGGTTGATAAGAAATGCAAAACACAAAGCCCGATGAACAGATTGCGTTCCTTCTATCTAAACTCTCAGAAGGCGTTGCATATTGCAAAATACTCATCGATCAAAAAAACAAACCGGTTGACTGGATTTACCTTGACGTTAATGAAGCCTATGAAAAGATCGCCAATATTAAAAAAGAGGAGGTTATAGGTAAAAAAGCAACTGAAGTCTTCACTAAGAAAAATCAGAACCTTACCAGTTTAATCAACCGTTATGGCGCTGTTGCTTTAACCGGCAAATCTAGTGCCGTTGATCATTATTCTAAATCATGTGGCAAATGGCAACATATATCTGCCCACAGTCTTCAAAATGGCTACTTTGTGGTTATTTTTGAAGATATCACTGTATACAAAGAAGCAGAAGAACTGAGGCATACAAAAGCGGATTTGGAAAAAAAGATGCAGAACAGTACTGAGGAGGTGATTAAAGAACGCCGCCGTCTATACAGTGTACTGGAAACACTTCCCAGCTATATTACCTTGCTAAATAAAGATCATAAAATATCCTTTGCAAATCAGACTTTTCGCGAGCTTTTCGGCGAATCGCATGAAAAATGCTGTTATGATTTTCTATTTAATCGCAATACACCATGTGAAAACTGTGAAGCCTACAAAGTTCTAGAAACCAATAAACCCGTTCGGTGGGAATTGGTAGGACCTAATGGCAACTATTATGATATAACTAGTGTCCCCTTCATCGATCAGGATGGGTCAACCAATATTTTAGAGGTAGGTATTGACATCACTGACCGCAAACGCGATGAAGCGGACAAAAAACGTCGTGACCAAAGCGCACAGATAATTGCTGAGCAGACAAAAACACTGCACGAAAACGAGGAGCACTGGTCAACTACCCTAAACAGCATCTGTGATGCAGTTATAGCAACTAACGTTGAAGGCAACGTCACATTCATGAACCCTGCTGCCGAAAAATTAGTAGGCTTGAGGGAAAAAGAAGCCACAGGAAAACTCATAGAACAAATTTTCCACATTATAAATGAACAAACAAGACAAGAAATAAAAAACATAGTTTCAAAAGTCTTAATGCAAGGAGTTATAACCAGCCTATCCCACCCAACACTCTTGATACGCAAAGACAACAAAGAAATACCCATCGGCGGCTGTGGGACGCCCATCATAACAGAAGATGGCACCATACGCGGAGTCGTTTTAGTTTTCCGCGATATCACTGAACAAAGAAAACCTGAAGAAGCAAACAAACGACAAGCCGCATTACTAGATCTGAGCCCCGTTGCCAACATTGTCCACAAAACCGATGGCACCATAACCTTTTGGAGCAAAGGCGCAGAGAAATCCTACGGCTGGACCAAAGCCGAGGCAATAGGAAAATGCGCTCATGAACTGCTAGCAACCAAGTTCCCACAACCGCTCAACACCATTATTTCAGAACTGAACGGAAAACAAAGCTGGACAGGCACTATTACTCAAAAAACCAAAGATGGCAACAACATAGTTATGCAAAGTTGGTGGCTTGTGGAAAAAATCGAGCAAGGTGAAATCAAAAGTATCCTTGAATCCAGCGTAGACATAACTGAGAGAGAACGTATAGAAAAAGAAAGCACACGTTTAGCTAGCTACCTAACCCTGAACCCAAATCCCATACTCGAAGTAGATTTCAACGGCAAAATAAACTACGCTAACCCCGCAACAGAAAAGCTGTTTCCTGACCTTAAAACAGCAGGTTTAAGCCACCCCTTCTTTTTAGACTGGCAAAACATCAAAGAAACCTTTGAAGATAAAAAAACAAACATGCTTGAAAGAGAAGTAAAAATTAATGGACATTGGTACAATCAGCAGTTCTGTCTTGTTCCCCAAACCCATCAAATCCGTATCTACATAACAGATATCAACGAGTCAAAAAAGGCAAATCAAGCACGCGCCCGGGCACAGCAGAAACTAGAGGAAAACACAATCATGCTCGAAGAATATGCCAGTCAAATGGAAGAACTTGCTGAGCAACGAGCACAACAACTCCAAAGCGCTGAACGCTTAGCGGCCATCGGGCAAACCGCCGGCATGGTTGGGCATGACATCCGGAACCCTCTGCAGGCCATAACCAGCGACATGTATCTTATCTCAGAGGAAATCAAAGGCATGAGAGATAACAAAAGCAAACAGGCCATCGTAGAAAGCATAGATTCGATTAACCAGAACCTTACTTATATCAATAAAATCGTCAGCGATCTCCAAGACTATACAAGACCCCTAAAACCCAACGTTCAAAACATAAATCTTTCTGACCTTATTTTAAGCACATTATTAACTATCAGTGTCCCAAAGAGAATAGAGGTCGTGATAGATATCAAACAAATTCCCATACCCGTCAAAACCGACATCGCCTACATACGCAGAATCCTAACTAACCTTGTAACTAATGCAGTTCAAGCTATGCAGGAGAAAGGCAAGTTAACAGTAAAAGCAGATGTAGAAAATGACATTGCAGTGATAAGCGTACATGATACGGGAATGGGCCTCACTGATGAGGTCCGTTGCAAAATGTTTACACCGTTGTTCACCACCAAATCAAAAGGACAGGGGCTAGGTCTAGCCGTCGTTAAACGCCTCGTTGATGCGCTAAACGGCACCATCAAGTTTGAAAGCGAAAAAGGTAAAGGCACACTATTTACCGTTGAGCTACCCCAAACAAGACAGGCAACAGAATTCTAAGCTAAGCCAGATCAGTTCAGGCGGTTGCTGATGAATCCCAGAGGAACTGGAAATACTCCCGTGCAAACCCCACCAACCCAACATGATTACTCCAGATAACAAGACTTGGTTTATCCTCGCCCAAAAACAGCATAGCTTCTTTACCATCCGCAATAATGCCGCCGCCAAACATGTGATCACGAATACGCAAAGCACCCAAACCAGCGTATTTTTTAATGAACTGCCAGTCCTCTTTTCTGCCCGCCGCCATGAGCTTCATAGTCACAGATTTTTTAAGTCCAGAGCCAAGCAATGGCTCAGCAAGCATAATTAAGGGCTTAGCGAACTCCGGTGCAGCAACCATAATTTCCACCGAGGCTTTCTTAAAAATCTCCTCTATCTTTGTGAGCGCCGCCTGCTGACCACGCAGAATCAGCATATCAGGTCGTTCGACAAGTTCACGTTTTTCGTAGAGGGGTTGTAGGGTTTCAGCAAGGATACTTTCCCAGCAGACATACTTGCCTTCTAGACGCAACTTTGTTGATCGTGCGGCCTCCAAGGGAGGCACTGGATAATACTTAAACGGACGGCTTTCGCCACTTTTAATCCAGCCTTTTTCTTTGAGACTGTTGAGAACCTCATATGTTTTGCTGTAGGGTACATTAGCTTGACGACTGATTTCCATAGCCGTCATCTCTCCACTATCGAGCAGAACCAAGTATGAATCGATTTCGTAGGCGTTTAAGCCCATTTCGCGCAGAGTACTGCGGGTTTCCTCATTTGCTGTCATGCTTTCCCCTCAATCACCGTAGGAAACGTTTGGAAACCTTATTAACGTCCTTGACTCTTAAGCCCTTCGAAATAAAGATAGGGCTATTCCATTCCAGAAGGCACTAGATATGAAAGATATTAAACAGACCCAAAGCATCTGCCCTGAATGCCTCAAATCCCTCGATGCGACCATTTATGAGGATCAGGGTAAAGTATTTATCAAAAAAACTTGCCCACAGCATGGAGCATATAGTGAACTCTATTGGTCCGATTATGATCAATATGTTCGTGCCGAAAAATTCCGTTGTGATGGTACAGGTGTGGAAAATCCCCATACTGAGAAAAAATTAGAATGTCCAAGTGACTGTGGCATCTGTCCCCAGCACAAAAGTCACACCGCATTGGCAATCATAGACATTACCAATCGATGTAACCTCAAATGTCCGGTCTGTTTTGCCAACGCAAACTATGCTGGTTATGTCTATGAACCGACGATGGAGCAGGTTGTAGGCATGCTAGAGAATCTGCGTGCAACTAAACCTGTACCGGCGCAGGCGCTTCAGTTCAGCGGTGGGGAACCCACCATTCGCAAAGAACTCCTAGATATGGTTCGTAAAGCCAAAGAGCTTGGCTTCAATCATGTTGAAGTCAACACTAATGGTCTGCGTCTAAGTCAGGATGTGGAGTTCTGCAAGCAACTAAAAGAAGCCGGCGTCAGCACGGTCTATCTTCAGTTTGATGGCATAACACCAGAAGTATACAAGTACATACGTGGTGTGGATTTACTTGACACCAAACTAAAGGCAATTAAGAACTTAAGGGCCGCTGGCTGGAACAGCACAGTACTTGTTGTTACATTAGTGAAGGGTATTAATGATAACCAGATAGGTGAGATCATTGATTTTGCCGCCAAAAACAGTGACGTCATTCGATGCATAAACGTCCAACCTGTCTCATTATGCGGACGTCTTCCGGTTGATGAACGTGAAAAGATGCGTATAACCATCCCCGATTTTATGGAAAAAGTTGAAGAACAAACCCAGGGCGTCATCAAAGTCAGCGATTTCTACCCTGTTCCGGTTGTGGTTCCTGTCTCTAAAGCGGTGGGCGCCATAAAAGACAAACGTTATGTCGAATTCACTGCGCACCCTCACTGCGGTATGGCAACCTTTGTGTTTATCGAAAATGGAAAAATCACACCCATTACACGTTATGGTAACATCGATAAATTTGTTGACACACTTCAGAGCGTCTATGAGGATGCGTCAAAGAACAACAAGAGCAAAGCTAAACTCCGCCTCATCGGTGCTGGGCGGCATATAAAATTTAGTTTTCTGCGCAAGTACGTGCTTAAGGTACTGGTAAACGGCGATTACAAATCGCTAGGTGACTTTGCCCGCTCGGCCGTGTTAATTTCATCGATGCACTTTATGGATCCCTACAATTTTGACCTCGAACGGGTTCAGAGTTGTGTCATCCACTACGCCGTACCAGACGGACGTATCATACCTTTCTGTACTATGAACTCTATCCACCGTGCTGAAGTGGAAAAGAAATTTGGCGTGCCCATCAAAGAATGGCAAAATAAACATAAGGTTGAAATAAGCCAGACAGTCTAATGTGGATTAAAACTGTTAGTAAGGTGAGAAATCAATGGGTGGAAAAAAGAAACTTGGCATAAAGCAGATGGAAAAACAACAAGAGGACAAAGCTGATGATAAATCAAAGGACTCAAAGAAAGACAAAAAATCAGGTCCTCCTCAGAAGAAAACAACCATCAGCATCATGGCTCCCGATGTTAGAGACGATAAAATCGTTGCAGAAATCAAAAAGATGAATGTGTTAACGCCATATGCAGTTTCAACACGTTATGGAATACGCATCAGTGCAGCAAAAGACTTCCTTGAACAGCTAGAAAATAACGGCGCAATACAACTTGTCTCTAGAAGCCATAGCCTAAAAATCTACAAGCCAGCCGCATAATGCGGAACTTGTGTTTTTTAATTTGGAGTTTATTACCTTGAGTTTTCCTGAGAGAGTATATACCAAAAAGGAACTTAAAGAGGCAAAGGCGCTCATAGACCAAGGATACAAACATGAATTAAATGTTGAAGGCAAATCTGAGTTTACCAAGAAAGTTAAAGAAGCACTCGAACATCTAAAAGCCACAGATTACTACGATTACCTGCAAACCTATATCCGTAAAATTGTGGAAATCGACGGTATGACCCAGTTACGTGAAACAGAAGTTGCCATCTGGGCAAACAAGTTTGCAGTAGACAATCCCGTAGATGCGGCCAGCCTCTTTGTTCAAAAGGCTTCCAGTATGCATGAATACATGCAGGGTAAGCGCTACTACGGGGGCGTTGCAGAGAAGCGCTCAATCGCTAAACGTGTCGAATTTCTGCAGGCACTCAAAGACAAAAGTGAAGACAAAGAAATTAAAGAAGAATGTGAGCGGCTTCTAAAGCTGTGGAAGGACAGTTCCCTCTAACTAAGATGTTAGAAGCACAACTTTGATTGTTAAACCGCTTTTAACCTGTTTAAACAACTCTAGGTTACTTGTGATTTTTCCCAGTATGCTTACAGGACTGTAGGGCTGGCTTTTACCATAGAAGACACACAATGCGCTACCCATGGGCCAGAATGCAATTGTGCCCTCCTCGACACTGGGTTTGGCTTTTTCTTCACCCATTTTTAAGGGGATTTCAAAATAGACTTCTTCTTTCCACAGAGCGGACCTGCCCTCCATCGGTAACTTGCGCACAATGGCGTCTATGGTTCGCGGTGCTAAGAAGCGAACAAGTTCGCCTTCGGCTTCACCTATAGCTTCAATGAGGAACTTGATTTTTATGCGGGAAACGCCTTCATCGTTACTCACACTTCATACCCCTTTAGAAAATTACAAATTATAAGGTGTATAGTGAAAAGGGTAATTTAACGTTATCTCAAGTGACTCAAAACCAGATAGTATGTAAAAACTGGAATAAGGGGTGTTTCTGCTTCATAGAGGGATTCTGTAAGCGTCTGTTGAACAATAGTATAAGAGAACATGTTTACCAAGAGAACCTGTTTACCCTTTCACGTTTATGTTCACGTAGCATGGTTAGAGAAGGGTTAGGGTTGTTTCACCGATAAATTTTATTTCTTCCTCGGTTACTTCGGGGTGGATTGGCAGGGAAAACACTTGTTTAGCGGCTTTCTCAGTTTCGGGCAGAGCTTGGGCGCCATAGTTGTTACGGTAGAAGGGCATTGTGTTAACGGGGTTTATGTAGTAGGCTTCAGCGCCAATACCTTTGGCTTTGAGGCTGTTGAGGAGTTTGTTGCGGGCATCTTCAGTACCCTGGATTAGTCGTACTGTATAGAGGTACCAGCTATGCTGGCTGTCGGGGGTTTCATAGGGCAAAGTGAGTTTGGGGTTTGTCTGCAGAATTTTGGTAAGTTGCTCTGCGTTTCTGCGGCGTTTTGCGACAAACAAGGGCAATTTTGTCAGCTGTACCGTACCTATAGCGGCCTGTAATTCTATCATACGGTAGTTGTTGCCCAGCATCTCTGAGGCGTACTTGGTTTTTTCGCCATGTGTGCGTATCATGCGGAGTATTTCATCGAGTTTATCGTTGTTGGTTGTTATGACTCCACCTTCGCCGGCCATCATGTTTTTGCTTGCATAAAGACTCCAACATGCGACGTCGGCAAATGCGCCGGCAGGTTTGCCTGCATAGGTGGCTCCATGTGCCTGAGCGGCATCCTCGACTAAGCCTAGGCCGTGTTTATCGGCAATCTCCCGCAGGGGTTTCATGTCAGCTGAGAACCCGTAGAGATCCACAGGGAGAATTGCTTTGGTTTTTTTGGTAATGGCTTTCTCTACTGCCTCGGGGGAGAGGTTGTAGGTTTTTGGATCGATATCTACAAAGACGGGCTTGCCTCCTGAGAGCGCAACGGCTTCAGCGGTTGCAACAAAAGTGAAACTGGGCAGAATAACCTCATCATCGCGTCTGACGCCTACAGCCATAACTGCGGCATGCAACGCGGCAGTGCCTGTGTTAACAGCGACAGCGTGTTTAGTACCTGCAAACTCTGCAAACGTTTTCTCGAACTCCAAGACTTTGGGTCCAGCACCCAGTGCGTTTGTCAGAGGGCCTTTATGCATAACTTCTAACACAGCCTGGACTTCTGCTTCATCGATTTGCGGTTTGTTAATAGGTATCAATTTTTACAAGTCTCCCTTTTGTTTACTGTTACTCGAGTATTTAAAAACAAGTTAGGTTAGCAGTTACTCTATAGACATATGCTGGGTGGTCTTATAGTCAACTATGACTCTTAAGCCAGATCGCCTGAGCTGGTTGTCGAGTTCTGTATCGCCTGTATCCACCCTTAGATGGTTGAGTTGGGCTAGTTTGTTCTTGGTGGCGATGACAATGATATTGTTTATACCCACTTGGCGGATGACTTGGGGGCTTATCTGCTGGTTGCCCCGACCAAAGATAAAGCCCTGCCCACCGATGGGTGTGATAAGGATTTTTGCTGTAGGGTTAGCATTTATTTGTTTGAGGATTTGTTTTTCGTTTACGTCTTGGGCGACTATTTGTTTGTTTAAGAATAAATCTACACCAAGCAGAGTCTTTTTTTGGTCCAGCAGATCAGCAACAGTACGAGTGGTGGTTCCTGGACCTACAACATAGAGGATGCTCTGCTGCATCGCTTCTATAACGTAGAGGGCGATTGCCGCCTGATTCTCCACTTCGTTTTCGGTGAGGGGACTCTCCATTTTGTTGCCCTGAATTAGGTGTGGTTCAAAAGGACTAAGCATATAACCATACAACTTTGCAGAGAGATGGCCTTCCCGAAAAACTTGTTCGTCGATATCCATAACTTCAGCTTCCTGCACCGGCAATCCGCGCCATAAATACTCAATCACAACTCTAGCAGCCGCTTGTGGGCTGGTTGCAAAAAGAGCACTATGCATCTTGACACCAGTGGGCACACCCAGCACAGGCAACTTCATACCAACAGCCTTCTGGATGTCGCGGGTTGTGCCATCACCGCCGCAGTAAACCAATAAATCTACTCCGGCTTCAACCACAGCAGTGGCAACGGCTTGAGTGTCCTCGGAGGTAGTTTCAGTCTTAGTTTCGCCGATTACACTACAAACATAACCCAGTTTTTTTACTTCATCCTCACCCATATCAGCTACACCCACAAGCATCTTGAGATGGGGTCTAACAGATAAAAGTGCATTTAGGAAGGTTTTAGCGCGTTCTGCCGCGATAGGCTTAGCGCCCAAAGCTATGGCGCGCTCAAGAGTCTGTCTACCGTCTGTACCTTTCAAGCCAACGGCACCGCCCATACCTGCCACAGGGTTGATGATGAATCCAAGGGTTTTGCGGGGAGAGGATTCGGGAATCAAGATAATTAACCGCTAGAGTAAAGTGTGAGGGTTAATAAAAAGAAAATCCTTGTACTGCGACTTCTCGTTTTGTCTATAGAAAAGTAAACCGTGTCTGTTTAAGTTAAGCCGATTGACAAATTAGATTGCAGAGGGATAAAATAAAGGGGTAAGTTAGTAGGTTTCACAACCAATGTATTGTTTTGAAACCTCGTTGAGCCAGGGGTATAGTTTACGTAGTTTTGCCATTGATTCGGCCACTTTTTCTGCTGGATATTCATAGGGTTGCAGGTGTCCGTTGAAGTATTCGTCGTATGCGGACATGTCAAAGTAACCATGACCTGTTAGGGCGAACAGTAGAGTTTTTGTGGTGTTGGTTTGGGCGCATTTGCGGGCTTCGTCGCAGACGGCTTTGATGGCATGTGTTGACTCTGGCGAAGGAATGATACCTTCTGAGCGGATGAAAATTTTTGCGGCGTCAAAGGCATCCACTTGGTTAACTGATATGGTTGTTATTTGTTTTGCTTTGGCTTGCACGCTTATGGTTGGGGCGATGCCGTGGTAGCGTAAACCGCCTGCATGGATGGGGGCAGGCATGAAGTCATGGCCCAGTGTGTACATGGGTACAAGCGGGGTGAGTCTGGCGGTGTCGCCGTGGTCGTAGGTATAGTAACCGCGCGTTACTTTGGGGCATGCGGTCGGTTCGACGGCGATGAATTGAGTTTCTTTGGGTGCCTTCTTGGTGATTTTGTCGTAGTAGAAGGGCCAGTACAGTCCGCTGAAGCTGCTTCCGCCACCTATGCACCCATAGACTACATCAGGGTATTCTTCAGCTATGGCTAGTTGTTTTTGTGCCTCTAACCCTGCTATGGTTTGATGCATGCAAACGTGATTAAAAACACTGCCGATTGTATAGTGGGCTTTTTTGCCTGTTTTTTCGCTTTCTAGGCTGTCTTCGACAGCTTCGCTGATGGCAACTCCGAGGCTACCTTTGTTTTCGGGATCCTCGGAAAGAATTTTTCTGCCGGATTGGGTTTGTTTACTGGGGCTGGCATAGACAGTTGCACCAAAAGCGTTCATCATAGCTTTGCGGTAGGGTTTCTGTTCGAAACTTGCGCGGACCATGTAGACGGTTGCGTCTATACCAAATATATTGGCGGCAAAGGAAAGTGCGCTACCCCACTGTCCTGCACCGGTTTCGGTTGTAACACGGGTTATGCCTTCCTTCATGTTGTAGTATGCCTGAGGCACAGCGCTGTTGGTTTTATGACTGCCCGAGGGTGAACTCCCTTCATACTTGTAGAAGATTTTGGCGGGGGTTTTAAGCGCTTTTTCTAGTCCTGTCGCGCGGAAAAGGGGACTGGGGCGCCAGATTTTGTAGATTTCTCGGACGTCATCTGGGATGTCTATCCAGCGTTCTTGGCTGATTTCTTGTCCGATGATTGCTTTGGGGAAGATTTTGGGAACGATTCCGACGCCCGGTTTCCCTGTTTCCGCTTCGATGAATGGCGGCAGGGGATGGGGCAGGTCGGGGACGATATTGTACCACTGTTTTGGTATGTCGGATTCTTGGAGAAGAATTTTTTTGTCTGGCAATTTGGTTCGCCTTTGCTGTGAGTGGTTCAGCACAGGCCTTATTTAAGGCTTTTCTGCACATTTCTGTACATTACCAGATTACTTTTCAATTTCTTTTCAATTTCAGCACGGTATTTAGCGCTCTTGACTTTTGACCATGAACCTTCTTGCCTTCAAACGCCCTTCTGGAACTCGAAAAAGAAAACACCATACGGTTCTTAGCAGAGGTTATACTCCAGATAAGTTTCTAAAAAGTCGTCTAACCGCCAGAGGGTAATGGTTAACAACACATTTATACCTAAACGCACAAAATACTACAGAAGAGACCACAAATGTGGAAGAAAATTGAAAGCCAGCTTCAACAGTATCCTGAACGCCTAAAAGTTACACGCGTCCTTATAGAAAACGGATTATCGGTCAAAGACAATAAAATATATGTCAACCAAATCGAAATTCCACCAGTCCGAGTTGCACGAGCCGCAGGCGTAGATAGACGCACCGTCAACGAAACCCTAAGCAGCATCCACAATAACCCAGAACTTCGCAGAATATTTGAAGAAATCCGCCCTGCAGGCCATAGTCTAAAAGAAATCGCGAAACATCTCAACTTAGGCGTCGTAGAAATCACACCCACAAACGCCGCCGGCACAGGTATACTATCCAGCACCGCTGTAATTCTCAACAGCGCAAAACTCAGTATACGTCAAGCCATAGTAGATGACCCAGAACTCTCGCCAGAACCAAAACTAACCTTTATTGTAGAACGAAAAATCCCCGGAGAACTGATCCCAGAGTTGCTAAAGGTCCCGGGTGTGGCTAAAGTCTCAGTCTACTAATCCAAGTCACTAGCCCTTAGACAGACATTTCACAAGATACTTTAGTTTATCAATGCTTAAACAGCTAGTATACAGAACATTGGCAATTAGCAGAGAAACTTGAAAACGAAAATATAGAGAGAAAGAAAAGGGTTTATTTTAGCGGCACATACATTGAAGAACGTGATGCACCGATACCGGGTGTGCCGTGGCGGACAGGTTTGTTGGTTATAGCAAATTCGCCAAGGTAGTGGCCGATCATTTCGGGTTTTATGTCTACAGCGACGAATTCTTTACCGTTGTGCACACTGATTCTTGCGCCAACCATCTCTGGCAATACAATAAGGTCGCGAACGTGTGTTTTGATACCACTGTCTTTGATAGTTTTGGATTCTTTGGCTGTGCGTAGTTTTTCAAGTAGGATACGCTGTTCGGGGGTTAAGCCACGTTGGAGGCTTCTTCTTTGGCGTGACGGAAGCAGGTTGATGAATTCATCCATAGACATGCCTGAGAGGCTCTCGAGGCTGTGTCCACGGTAACTAAATTCTTTTGGCATATTCAGTTTCTCCTGTTAATGTTTATCCTCGGATGGCCCGTTTCTTCTTCTGTCCGGGTCCGCGGGCGGCGATTAAGCCAACCTTTTGTCCTGGTGGTGCACCATGAGAGGTTGTTGTTGTTCTGCGGGCACTCTTTTTGCTGCTACCATAGGGGTGGACTGCAGGGACCATCTTTCTGCCGCTGGTACGTGGATACTTGTGGCCTTTGGCTTTCATGAGGTGATATTTTTCGCCGGCTTTGAGGAATGGTTTCTCGATGCGCCCAGATGCTGAGATTACACCCACTGTTGCTAAGCAGTAATCGTTGACGTAGCGGGTTCGCCCTGAGGGTAGACGGATCATTGTACCCTGTGGGGTATGTCCGACTACTGTTGCGTATGCTCCTGAGCTACGCGCCATTTTACCGCCGTCTCCGGGGCGGAGTTCAAGGTCGCAAACTAAGGTGCCTTCAGGCATTTTGCCCAATGGGAGAATATTACCGATGTCAGCGGGTGCTTTACCACCGTAGACGATTTCCTGACCAACGAAAACACTCTCAGGTGTGATGCTGTACATGACTGTACCGTCTTCGAATTCAACCAGTGAGAGCGGGGAACCTCTACCAGGGTCATGAACTAAATCTACTATGACACCGATGAGTTCAATTTCGAAAGATTCCTTTGGAGCAATAGAGGGATACTTTGCGGGTGCAACCCGTTTGTGAGTTGAGGCACGGAAGTTTTGCCCACCGCGGCCCCGTCTTTGAACACGAATACGTTTTCCCATAGTCAAGCCTTCAGTTATTAGAGGATTCCAAGTTTTATTGCAATGTCGGAAGCTAAGAATTCAGGTGCGAGCTTCACGAATGCTTTTTTGACACCTTGTGGTGTGATAAGTACGTTAACTTCTTTTACTTTGACCTCATACATGATTTCGACAGCACGTTTAATATCGGCTTTGCCCGCTTTTGAGTTGACAATAAAGACAAGTTTGTTACCTTTTTCAACCATGATGCTGGCGGATTCGGTCATCAAAGGGTAGTGGATTATTTCATCTGGTTTCATTAGGTTGATTCTCCATAAAGACTTGTTAACTTGTCTATTGCACCGCTAGTCCAAACTGTTAGTCTACCCGGATGAGTTCCCGGAGCGAGCATTTCAGTGTTAAGGCTATTGATTGTAGTTACTTCCACACCAGGAATGTTGCTGGCGGCGTTAGCTAAACTTTTGCTGTCAACCACCACAATAAGTGGCCCTACGGCTTGCTTCATTTTGCGGCCTCTGCGTTTACCTTTACCTGCACGGACACTACGGCTGTCTCTGACGCGGCAGAGTTCTGCATCAAAACCAAAGCTTGCAAAAACATCTTCGACTTCTTTGGTTTTTGTCAGGTTTTCTATGGTATCCTCTACAACTAGGGGTAAACCTATGACTGAGTCAACTTTGTGTCCGCGGGCGGCAACAACCTCTTTTTCAGCGGTTGCAGCGATAGCAGATATCAAAGCGAGTTTGGCTTCTTTTTTTGGTATATCTTTAACTATGATTTTTTCTGCACGTGGTGGATGGGGCTGTCTGCCTTTAACGGTGCTTGGAGCAAAGGCAGCTTTGCCGCTACCGCCTTTAACACGAGGAACACGAGCAATACCGCTTCCGGTCCCGCGTGATTCAGCGGTTGTTTTCTTGCCTGCCATGGGATCTCGACCCTGTGGCTGGAGACGTTTAGATTGGATGGCTAAGACGGCGCGTTTAATCACGTCGGGTCTTAGCGGTGTCTGAAATACTATGGGAAGAGTGATTGTCCCTTTGGCTTTGCCTTGTAAGTCAAAGATTTCTGTGGTTTTCTGTGCCATGCGTCATTCAACCTATTTTCCTTGAGGAGACTCCAGTGAGATATATGTTATTTGTGGTGCGGCTTCGGGGGCGGCTGTTGGGGGTCGTGCAGGAACTCGGAGCCGGATCATGCGTTTTTCAGTACCAGGAATACTGCCGTCTATTAAGATGTAGGGTCCGTTGACTTCGCCATATCGGATATATCCGCCTTTAACGGTGACTTCTTTACCGTTTTTACCGATTTTTAGGATACGTTTATTGAATTCGATTCTTTGATGGTAACCTGTTTGGCCTGCACGTGCAATGCTGTACATGAGGTGATGGGGATTCCATGGACCCAAAGTGGCGATGCCGCGTTTGGTTTTTCTACCCTTATGTTGTAGCTTGGTTACGTGCCAGCGTTTAACTGGGCCCTGGTATCCTTTGCCCACCGTTACGCCTGCAACGTCTATGTACTGACCGTCTTTGAAGACCTCTTCGGGCGCGACGGTTTTTCCAAGAAGTTGTTTAGCGTACTCGAATTGTTGAGGTATGTTTCCTCCGCCGATTTGGATTTCGCAGGTTTCAGGCTTCTTTTTGGAGAGACTGGTCTGCGTTGGCTGAGTTGCTGTGATGACACGCACAACATCAGTATGATCGATGCTATCTTGGACTTTTTGAAGCATTTCCTCTGTGTTAAAGGAATCTGGCAAGACCAAGAGACGGTTAAGCTCAGCTGGAGGTTCACTCATCCAAGCTTCAGTTATGTTTTCTAAACCGTAGGGGGTCTTAGTGTAGGTTCTTATGCCGCATATAAGAATTGGCGGCGTTTCTAGTATGGTTGCGGCCCGCATGACTTCTTTACCAAAGTTCGGTGACCGCTTCCGATCTTCGATAGTAAAGATGTATGTCATACCTGCCTTGTAGGCTGAAAAGCCTAAAAGCTTTGGTGAATCTGACTTTATCTGAGGCCAGTATCTAATACGTGCTACTGGTTTCTTCGCACGGTGCCTCGGTAAATAGGCCAATGAACCATGTCTTGGAGCATGATGTTTACGATGTCCCATTGATCATCCGCTTCGCGCCTTTAGCAAATAGTATAAGAGGTTATAAACGTTGCCATCAAAGACTCAAACGGGCAATTACAGTGTATAGAAAACAATTACCGCCAACTAGTTTTAGGTTAACCTATATAGCGAACTTTCAGGAGACCGCTATCGTTTGCAACACTACAGCACACCTTTTTTAGACGTCATTTTCAGAAACTAAAAAACAGAGCAGAAATTGCAACCGCTACACTCAAGTAGATTTTGAAAGGACCCCCATATCTGCAGAGAATTAAAAGCGATACCACCAAAACAGAGCACAAAAAGCATAGACAAGTCAAAGAATGGCTGCTTCTAGTTCATTCCTGCACTGGGGCACCAACACATAAACAACAGCTACAGTGAGGTCCTCTACTCAAATGCACCCAACCCCTGATGCCGCACTTCATTGGGGCTTAAATGGAAAATATCATCAGTATAACACAGGCCGTTACTGATTCACCATATAGGGAATAAACTGGCAAGCCCAAAACTACGCTTAAGGCTAAAAAAGCCATGACACCAACCGTAAGAAATCCCAGATCTACCAAGCTTAAACGGTAACCTGCCAGTTCTCAAACGTAAACTCTTGCCACATCTAACCTACATAAAAAACGAATCTACTCAGCTGGAATTCCAGACAGCCTTAAATGTATAAGAGAGAAAACTCTGAATCTCAGTCCAAGTCAACTTGGATTTGCCGCGTTTACGATTCACAAACAGCACAGGTGTTTCTTTAACTTGAAAATGTCTAAGGGCCGCCTGCCGTACTGTTTCAATTTGGATTTCATAGGTGTGACTGTGTAGACGACCGATGACTTCGCTAAGAAAGATAGATGAGTAACAACGGTAACCACTGGTGCAATCTTGAAGACCCAAACCAAGCGAAGCCCGTGCGAGGGCGTTGGCAGTTTTGCTGATGAGCTTTCGTGAAAGTGGCCAACCCATGATTTTACCACCCTTGCTGTAACGACTGCCAATAACTATGCCGCATTCATATTGCTGCATTACGGCTAAAAGCTTTGGAATATCCTGAGGATCATGAGAGTAATCAGCATCCATGGTGAAAACGTATTTGGGCACTGGATCTTGTGAAAGAAAAATTTTGAAGCCCTCAGTTATGGCGGTGCCTAAACCCAATTTTTTAGGTCGGTTGCATAGGAGTAAATTTGAATACTTTTTTTGTTTTTCTTGCACGATTTTGGCAGTCCCATCAGGACTTGAATCATCTATAACCATAATAGAAAGGTCTAGGTTCAGGTTTTCAATATCTTCAATCAGTTTAGCTATGTTGGTAGCTTCGTCGAACGTGGGTAATATTATACCTATTTCAGAATTTTGAGTGTTCCCGGCTAACTGATAACTCATTTAAAATGCTCATATTATTAGAAGAAAATAAAATTAATAAACATTAAGACATCCCCTACTGAGGTTAACCCCTTTTTGCTTAACTAAATAAAACTCAGAGCAGGAGGATACGCGAGATAGTTTGCGGTTTTACATTTCATGCACTTGGAGAAACAAGGGCACTACACGTGTAGGGTGCTGTTGAATCTGACAGGTCCCATTATGCGACGAGATCATCCAAACAAAAGAGTATGGCGTGTCCCAAGAATTGGGGCCACGTTGTTGTGTGAACCGGCATGCTTTCAGCTATATTTCGCGTTATTCAGTTTCAATTCTAGGCGCCAAGAAGAAAGTTAGTTTTCCTTCTTTGGTCTGCTGAAAATCAATTTTAACCGGCATATCAGTTGAGAACTCCAAGGTCGCGATGTCACTGGTTGCGGAGGCGGCTTTTATGATTTCGCTTAGGTAACTGAGACTAAATGTGGCTTTAGCGGGCTCCTTGACTTCGAGATCCAACAACGCGTCGCTTCCTTTTTGGATAGTTATGGTTGCGCCCATGATATCTCCTGATGCGCTCAAGGTGAGTTTTTCAGGTTCTGCGTCTATTTTAACATGGTCACTTACTAGCTGAGCATCCTCTATTGCCTGACTGAGACCAGTGGTTGTGGTTTTGGCTTTGATATTAAAACTGATTTTAGGTGTCGGCACTTCTTCTTCGCTGGGTTCGAGCAGGCTCATGGTGAATTTGCGGGCGTACTTACCGGTTACAATAACTTGGAGTTTGCCTGTTTTATCATCGAGACTGAGTTCGACGGCTTCTTCTTTACCAGCTCGTTTGAGGAGTTTGAGGAGTTCACTTATATTGAGGCACAGCTTGCTGGGCTGGGGGGCGTCATATTCTTGGAAGATACTCTTTGGCCACTCGAAATCGATCATTGCAACGCGGGAAGGATCCATCGCGCGCAATTTGAGTCCGTCGGGTTCGATTTTAAAGGTGGCTTCATCGACCAAAATAGAGATGGCGGTTGCCATGTCTCGGAGTAATTTAGCGTCAGACACTTTAAGCTTAAACATCTTAAACCTCTCTTCCTCGCTCACATGCATACAGTATAGGATTATATTTAGCTTATCACTGCGGTTTGGTTAATAAATTTAGCTTGTAAAACCCTGGTAGTTACCTGTAGACCTTAGAGTTCAGCGATGAAATCTCAAGAATGAGCTGAAAACAGGCTCTAAAGAAGAGCATACCACAAATATATAAAATCCACAACAATACACTCCCAAAACGAAATGCATCATCGAGCTGGCATGAGACAGAAAAACGTTGAACAAATTATCGGCCGTCGATGCTAAAGATTGCAACGAGAGTCATCAGGCATATCTAATAATTCTAAGCAGAGTCAATATGGTCTTGCAGGTTAGAGTTAAATTATTGTGCCCACATACCATACCATAATCTAGGGGAGAGAGCATGGAGTTAGATTCTAGAGAATTTGTCTATCAGCTGTTTAGCGAGTTCTACCGTGAGCCTGCTAACGCTGTGCCCTCTCCACCTCTGCCACATCAGCGTGAATTTGGCTACCTCATGTTTAGAGAAAAGTTTATGGTACGGCACCGGCGCTTTGAACAAATCGCCAACTTCCGAACCGTTATAGCCAATACTGTGCCCTCAGACGTCTATCACAGCTGCGCCTACTACGATAACCCAGACTTTGACATGGATAAGAAGGGCTGGATAGGCAGCGACGTGGTCTTTGACATAGACGCTGACCACATACCCACTTCATGTAACAAGATCCATGATGAATTTCGATGTGTCAAATGCAACTTTGAGGGCAGAGGCATCACACCAGATATTTGTCCATGCTGTGGAGCCACCAAGTTTGAAACAAAAATCTGGGCATGTGATCTCTGTATAGCGTCCGCACGTGACGAAGTCGCTAAGCTACTTGACATGCTGGAGAACGATTTTGGCTTCTCCCAAGACGATGTTAGAGTGTTTTTTTCGGGGCACCGCGGCTATCACATACACCTTGAAAGTGAGGTTATACGATCGCTAGATGCCATGGCAAGAAAAGAAATTGTCGACTACGTAACCGGTTTAGGATTAAGTATATTGGAAAAAAACAAAGAGACCAAAGGGAAAAATCCGCGAAAAAAAACCAGTTCAAAGAAATTTAATCTGCACGATTTTGGCTGGAACCGCCGTCTAAAACTGGGCATGCAAAACTTTCTTGAAACTGCCTTACCCGCAGATCTCAAAGAAGTTGGATTAAAAAACAAGACACTACTTGACAGTAAAGACACCATCATCAAACGGGCTATAAACGAGGGCCGATGGGAAAGCATTCAGGGGGTCAAGGTTCAAACATGGCTTAAACTCGCTGAACACACCCGACAAGAGCAGGCGGCCAAAATTGACACCGTGGTCACTACTGACATTCATAGACTCATCCGCATGAACGGCACCCTCCATGGCAAAACAGGACTCAAAAAAGTCGAATTTAAACCTAAAGAACTGCAAATTTTTGACCCCTTCACTGAAGCGGTAGCTTTTAAAAAGGGAAAAGTGAAAGTGTTGGTGTTTGACGCGCCAGAGTTTAGGATGAGTGGGGAAACATTGGGTCCATATAAAAACCAAACCGTTGAGTTGCCTACAGCCGCTGCGGTTTTGCTTATCTGTAAAAGAAGAGCAGAGGTGGCACCCTAATGTACAACCAACTCTATGCGGCTTGGCGTCGTGAAATCGATGACCCTACACTTGGGGGATTGCCGCCAGATTTCTATGTCAAAATCGCTGAGTACTTGGCACATATTAGAGAAGAAAACAGTAAAATAGCTGATAAAAAAACCGTTAAGGTCAACCTGCTGGAGCATGAAATGAAAAACGTGGAGCGCATACTTGGGGAACTATTGGATTTACGGTACAGAAAAATCCTCAAAACCATCACCCGCCTCTATAAAGCACCCATCGAACTGCTTACAGAAGAGGAAACCAAGATGTGTCAGAGTTTTGTCAGCTTTGCAGAGACCTACAGACAGTTTGCAGAGAACCTAAAAGAGGGCGGACAGACACCCATAACAGTAACAATAGTTCAATCCACCACCCAGCCTACGCAACAAACGCTAAATGCGCCTAAAACAGAGTTCAAGCAACCCACACATGTTACCCATAAACGTTTAACGTTGCGTTTCATAAAGTCTATTCCAGCCATCATGGGGGCAGACATGAAGTCCTATGGACCCTTTACCGCCGAGGATGTGGCGTCTCTGCCGGCGTTAAATGCGCAGATTTTAGTTAAGCAGGGACTGGCGGTGTTAATTGAAGACTCTAACCGCTAAATTCCTGTATACAACCATTTAGAGGGCTTAAAAAAACGCTGTACCTATAGCAATCACATGCAAACAGGGAATAAAGGAGGCATTAGCTGTATTCCCGGAAGGTGTAGTTGCATTTGGTACAACGCAGAAACTGTGTGGAAGACTCATCTGCGCCGCGGGTTTGTACCTGCCACACATAAGCGGTATTGTTGCCGCATCGAGGACATTCAATCCGTACCGTCGGAAGTGTACTAAGTTTTTGTTCTTCTTTACTGATGACGGCTACAAACTGTTGGGGTTTGTGCTGGATAACTTTGGAGGTTACTTTTTGTTCAATCTTCTCGGCTGCCTCAGGCTTTTTGTATCCGCATTTTGGACAGGCAAGAACTAGCGTTGCTTCTTTTCCGTTCTTTGACTTTTTTGGTTCAAGACGTGAACCGCATTTTGGACAAAATTCCATTTATATATCTCCCCTTTTTGGGGGAATTCCTTAGCGCAGTAGCTTTTATACCTTTTTCCAAAACTCCTCGACCTACCTGTCAAGGTGTGACACGGATGCGATCAAGTTAGCAATACAATGGTTCAGAATATCCACCCGCCAGCTGTTAAATTAAGGGTTTTTATGACATCTGGTATGGTGAAGCCGACATTTTAGGTGATCTTGGTGCCTCGGATGGTAACTTCGTGGATTTCACCTGTATTCTGGATGATTTGCCAGTGCGTCTTGACTTTTGGCAGATACCTAAGGACCACACGAATTGCGACCAAGTCGAGTTCATCACGGGTTAGAACCATAACATGTAACCTGTGTCGATGAGGGTTGTTTTATCTCAACGATGTTAAAACCAGCAAAGGCGTGGTCTATGCATGCGTGCGGATTTCGGGTTTATGTTGCAACTTAGAGTTAAAGTTTTTTATATATCATGAAAAAGAATATTGGGATTAAAATTTGAGAGTGTTTATATTTGAATGATGGTGTAATGTTTTGAGTTGGTATTGTGTTTTGTCCAAAGTGCAAAAGCTCTCATTCAGTAAAAAATGGTCATCATCATGGCAAACAGCGCTACAAATGCAGGGCTTGTAATTGTCAATTTACAAAAGAACAGCCGCGCGGCAAAAATACAAAAACCAAACACTGGGCCATCCTGCTATATGTTAATGGGCTGTCTTTTCGTGCCATAGCAAAGCTTGTAGGGGTTTCCCATAAAGCTGTGTATGATTGGGTGAGGGCTTTTGGGCTTGCAACGTATGAAAAACCCATACCACAAGGCGAGATTGTGGTGGAACTCGATGAGTTGTGGCATTTTCTAAAGTTTAAAAAAACAAGCTCTGGATCTGGAAAGCCTATTGCCGCACTACTAAACAGCTCATTGATTGGGAATGCGGAAACCGGGACAGTAAAACCTTAAAGTTGATGTTGGATCGGCTTTTGAGGTTTAATGTAGCCGTGTTTTTTGCTGATAACTGGGAGGCTTATGCGGAGTTGATTCCATCCAGACTGTTGGTTCAGACTAAAGCGCAGACACATGGGGTGGAGCGGAATAATTTTAGGCAACGTCATTGCACGACGATTGCATGAAAGTTGAGTAAAGGTTTTTTTGAAAAGTAGTTTTTTTCTGCATTGTTATGATACATTTATAGCTGCCGTTTCCATAGTTTGCATATAAGAAAATGCAGACTCTCTTTGATCGCATAAAACAAATAGAAATCCAAGATACCCGCCAAAAAGGAAAAATCAAACACCAACTAG
>Ga0123356_10002124_pt1 | contig 21378 bp, 15 predicted proteins | sample TergutEmb28metaG_2_FD_92546 | JGI IMG/M metagenome (GOLD analysis project Ga0123356, IMG submission 92546) | Embiratermes neotenicus P3 segment gut microbial communities from Petit-Saut dam, French Guiana - Emb289 P3 | ecosystem: Host-associated > Arthropoda: Insects > Digestive system > Gut ... | reverse complement strand
TGCCGAATGATCACTCCCTCTGAGGTGATGCCCTCCATCAGCAGGGTGTAAGTGGAGTGGGTGTCGGCAGTGTAAAACTCAATGGTTGCCGTACCCTCCTCTGTCAACTGTACGTCCGGTTTCCAGTAGATGGTTGTCCGCAGGTCGGGCGTGGAGTTGGAGCGTTGTGCAATGGTTTCGTACTTGGGGGCGTAGAACTCTACGGCTCTTTTGTAGCCCAAGGGCATTACTTCTTTGATGTGGGGCAAGGTGGTTGATTGCTTCTGTGACTCAAATACTTCGGTGGTGATTAACAACACATCTCTGACTTCGAGCCCTCCACGACCTATCGAGAAGGCATCACCTGTTCGTTGTCCCTCTCCCGTTCCCAATCGTGATCCAAAAATATACGATTCGGGTTCCCCCAAGATCTCCACCCTTTTAAGAGGCAAGCCCATAAAACTGCTTAAGTCAATACCATCATCGTCCTGCCACACAACGTTATCCACAACAATCAATAGAGGAAGGCTATTTCTTACTGAATACGCCATCCATCCTTGAGCCGGATTAAACCGGACATTTACCAGAGGGTAAACCCTGAGCATGGTGAGGAGGTCGGTTTTATGGGCGTCAATAAGTCTTTGCGGTACACCCCTGTTGGCGATCGAAGAGGAGTAAACCGATCTCCCCTCATCTTCCGGCTTGGATGCTGTTACTACTGCCGCCTGAATATCATAGCTCCTGATCCCATCTTCAATGGCTCTCACCTCAACTGCATTTGTCAAAAATTGGTCAAAGCGGTTGTCTCTCGCTTGCAACGGCGTCATAACGGCCTTTGCAGCCATCAACGGCGACGGGTCATCCATAGTAAGTTCCAGTCTCCTATCACTTGCTAAGCCCGCATAGAGCGTCACACGCGTACTGTCCGGAAAGTGAAGGCCCGTTGCCCTAAAGCGACCCGACTGGTTTGTCATCACCTCATCAAAATAGTCGATACCGCTTGGCAAAATATAGACATTTGCATCGGGCGCCGGGCTGTTTGAAAGGAGTCCCTTTACCGTGCCCGACAACACCTGCTCCATCGCTAAATACCTCTCATCCGGCTCCTCCACCATCCCTTTTGCCACCAAGGGCATGTCATACCTTCTCCATCCCTGCGTAAGCATAAGCGCATCAAGGGCGCCCACAGCAGCAGGGTGGTTGCTCAAATAGAATCCGGCATCCTCAATGTTTCCGCGAAGCTCCGACGACAACAAAAGGTAAGAGGCAATGGTCATCGTAGTGTCGGGAAGTGTATAGCGATCATCTGTGACAGACACCGCAAAGGAGGCGCTGCGGGCGTACTCGGTAGGGAGCTCCAACGCCATCTCCACCTTTACCGGCGTCCTCCGCTCAAACTCATCCCGATCCGTAGTGACCTCAACCCGTGCAAAGTCAGAGGGTCTGTTAAACACCAACCGCTCGCTCAAGGGATTCATCCCTTTGTCGAGCAACAAAATCTGGATGATTCCCGACGGCAGTGAGGCCGATGGCAAAATCACCACATTACGCTCCGGCATCGGCGCTGCATAGAGGATTGTGCCCCTAATGTGAATCAGAAGAAACAGGTCGCGCTCCTCAGTTGGTCGGCGGTCATTGACCGTGATCAAATATTGTCCACCCCGCTCTTCCACACGGATCGCGCAGATATCGGTACAAACAGGGGGCAAATAAAACCGCAACTCAGTACCGTCTCCATTGGTACATAAAGCATAATAGTGCTTGCCCCACTCCGGAATCATCCTAAAGGAGCCCATACCGGCGTGCCGGCTTTGAATCTCTGCCACCAACTTGTCTTCCGAATCATAAATCCGGCCGGTAATCTCTTCTGACAGACCATTGCTCCCCAAAGATTTAAATCCTACCTTACAGGGCTCTCCCTCTATCATGTAACCCCCTTCGGGAAAGAAAGAGACATCAAATGGGGCATCGCTTGGGTAAGGAATGGGAATATATTTGGCAAATTTTTTGTTGTTATGGATCAAAGAGAGATAGAGATATTTATCCCTCTGGGGGTCTGTGCGCAGCGATATTGTGCGCCTGGCAGGATACGCCCTTAACTCTGAGCCTCTTGTCTTGATTCTGACCGAATCCACCGTCAAAAAAGAGCTGTCGATCAAATTTCTGAAACGGAATTGTACAGAGACATTCCTGTCACGGGCAATGGTAAACTGAGGCTCCACTGCCATTGTTAACGATTGCGGTTGTGCTATATACACCTTCTTTTCAAACAAGTAGTCCGGTTTGGCTTTCATGTAGGTGGTATACGCCCTAATGAGATAGCTCCCCTCTGCCAAATCATTGTCCAACTCAATCCGGTTGTGAAACACGTCGCTGCTGTCGGGGCTAATTTGATGGTGCTTTAGGATGTCTCCATCGGGGGATATCAAATCGACGTAGACATATCGACTGTGGGGAATATCTTCGCGGTGGGTGATGGCGTCGGTCAAAAAGGCCCTAAACCAGATGTGTTCGCCGGCCACATAGGCCGCCTTGTCGGTCATCAGGTAGACTTTTTCCTGCGGAAAGACCGAGAGTTGCCTGTAGACGTTGGCAAATAGAGTCTCAACATCCTGACTCTTTAGCGGATACAGAAATGCGAAAAAAAATAGTATAGTTGTCAAGTAGCGCATAACATAGAAATTATCAGTTTTCAAATATACATATTTTTTGTTATCTTTGGCGAAAAAATAAGAAGGAATATGGAATATACCATTCAGATTAAATACAACCAGACAAGTGGTTGGTTTATAGGGCAGTGTGAAGAGATTCCTGAAGCAATTACACAAGGAAAAGACATGGACGAACTCATGTTTATGATGCAGGATGCTATTGAATTAGCTTTGGAGTGCAGGCGAGATGAGTTCCGCCAACAATATGCCGATGAAAATGCTTTTGTACAAAAATTAATACTTGGTCGTGAAAAGGAATTTGTTCATCAAGCATCTTAACGAAAAGAATTGTGTGCTGTACAGAGAAGGGAGTAATCACTCAATGTTTCGTAACCCACAAAATGGGAAAAAAACTTCTGTACCCCGACACCCAAATATTGACGAGTACCTTACATTTGGCATTTGCAAGCAATTAGGCATTCCCAAGCCTAAATGAAATCGTCAAAATTATTTTTAAACTATTGGTAAATAACGTTGTCCAAACAAAAACAAACCCCAAAAATTGCATCCAATTTTTGGGGTTCATTTTATTTTCTAGATTATCACCTAAGGCTTCCAGTTAGGATCTCCAATCGCTTTATTTTGCTCGCGCTCAATAAGCGGAGTCACATTTGTCCACCTGTTTCCATAATCAACGGGACGGGTTACGTCTGTGGGAGCGCCAAAGTTGCCTCCATTGTTAAAGCCAAGTCTTACAATGGGCTCATTGTACCTCTTCTTGTCAAACCAGTCAAAGCCTTCGCCCCATAGCTCTACCGCACGGTAAAACTTAATCTCTCTCAACAGATCTGCTCCGGTTGCGGTGCAAGTGTATGCAGGGTCGCGTCCGCTATCGCGGGTGAGTGTATTGAGCAGATTTTGCGCTGCGGTAAAATTGTTGTTGTAATAGTTGGCTTCTGCTTCGATCAGGATCATTTCCGAAGAGCGGAAGTGGTTGATATATCCCACGCCGATGGAGCCTTTAATCGAAAATTTAAAGGCCATATAGGCGGCTATCACAAATGCCGAAGTCATAGGTGGATGGGCTGCACGTGTGGCAATGGCCAAAGGATCTGTGGTTGGAATTGTTCCTACGGTATTGTAAGCAGTAGTACCCGGATCTAAAAACAAATTTCTTCTGATATCCGTGTCGGGGATTCTCTCGTAAAGCGTTTTGCTGATGCAAACGGGATAGGTTCTGATGATGGATGTTTCTGCATCAAAAGCCATGTACGAGTGGAAACCATAGAAGTAAAGTGTTTGATCTTCACCACCATAGCTACCCCATATCCATTCGCTGTTGGGTGCGGCAAAACCGGCAAAGTATTCGGTATTGGTCATCAAAGCAAACCCCTGACGCGCTCTGGGCGCCATCTCTGCAGCCTTGGTGTAATCCTGCCTGGTAATGGCAGCGCGGGCGTAGGTTGCATAAGCCACGTTGATGTTGGGTTCCCAAATCTTGCCACGTGTTAAACCACTCTTTTGGAACAGGTCAATGGCTTGGTCCAGGTCAGAATAGATCTGTCTGTAGATTTCACCTGATGCGCTCAATGGGATATCGGTTTCACTGATATTCTCTTCTGTACGCAATACCAGACCGTCCATAAGATTGGTCACAGAGGTACCGTTGTTGCTGTCTGCCCAACGATAACAATAGAATTGAACCAGCATGGTGTAACAGTAGGCGCGGTAGGTCAATGCCTGTGCCTTAATGAACTGTTTCTCCGTGTCGGGTCCTCTGGCATTGTCAATATTATCGATAATGGTGTTGGCATTACCCATCAGCATGTAATAGTAGTACCAGGGATAGTACGCATAGAGGGATGTAGAGCTCTCGTGCGTGGTGGCGTTCATCACGGTATACCAACCCGAAGCCAAGGCAGGACGAGAAAAGTTCTCTCCAAAATACTCTCCATGGAGGTATTTAATGGTACCCTCTCCACATTGTGTCTGGGTGGACAATTGCTGCATGACCATGAGTCGTGCAATCCCGTTAACGGCCATTTTTGCATTCTCGGTCGTTTCAAAAACGGTTGCTGTTGAAACCTGAGCGGTAGGCATTGTATCTAAATAATCTTTTTCACACGCAGCAAAACAAAGCGAAAGTAAGGTGAAAAAGCCTACAAATTTTATACTTTTCATATCTGTATTTTTTTTAAAATTTAACATTTAAACCCATTGAAATTACACGAGCCGGCTGGAACACATTCTCACTCACGCCATTCCATGCTTGTTGGGGGTCCGTCCCTTGCCTTAGTGTGAATATGGCAAGATTTTCGCCTGTAACAGAGATGAGAAGGTCTTTGAGACCGATTTTTTCAACCTGTTTTCTGGGCACGATGTAACTCAAAGTAACGTTTCTGATGGTAATGTAGTTCCCACTAATCAAATTTCTGGTCGAGTTACCTGCATTGTTCCAACTGCTTTGAGAAACATTCACCATCGGTATTCCGTTAGGATCTATACCAACGCCTGCCTTCTCGGGCGACCACGCTTTTAACAAATCCACATGGGCGGCCGATGGAGTGGCGGTCATTCCCATCAAGGAGAGGTAAGAGCTATCATACGTTTTTCCACCAAGCTCGTAAGTAAAGAGTCCTGACAACAACAATCCCTTGTATGTGAAAGATGTTGAAAACGATCCATACACTTTTGGCAGTGACGATCCGGACCAGTCTCTCTTGGCAAAAGTAGTTTGATACACGTATGCTTCCCCGTCAATTATTTTGTAATTAGCTGCTGTCATGGCAGTTCTTGTTTCATCCTCTTGTCTGGCGCCCGAACCTGTGTAACCATCAACAGGAATGTAGAAGAGCTTATCATCCAACCGATACAAAGCGCGGCCATCGCTTCTGTCAAGTCCGGCATATTGGAACAGCCAATATTCATACCTGCTGTATCCTTCTAAATATCTGAATGATCCTGAGATATAACCATCACCCTTGTATTCGTCGGGTAAGGAAACAATCTTATTCCTCATCAGATTAAAGTTTGTGCCCAAATTCCATGTAAAGTCTTTGGTTTGCACCACATCTACAAATAGTCCGATTTCAAGACCTTTGTTGGACATCGATCCAAAATTCTTAGCAATCGTGGGGCGATTTCCGGTAACTGAGGTCGCAGCGCCACCGGCGCTACCGTTCACAACCGCTCCGTAAGAGGAGGGCATGGTTACGCTATGTATCAGGTCAATCGATCTTTTATCATAATATTCAACAGTAAAGTTGGCGCGTTTAAACAAGTTGGATTCTAAAGCGATACTAAACGACCCCGATTTTTCCCAATTGAGGTCTTTGGCCTCATTTTGTGATTTATACAAAGCTCCATTACCTCCATTTGATCCTCCAAAATACAACGCCATCCATGCATAATTTCCGGCGCTGTCGTCCTTACCGGCATGTCCGTAAGCCGTACGGAACTTAAGGTAATCTACCCAGGGGACGTTGGCCATAAACGCCTCACGCGTCAAAATCCAGCTACCTCCAACCGACCAGAAGTTACCCCAACGGTTATCTGCGTGAAAGCGTGAGCTGCCGTCGCGGCGGAACATACCCTCTATAAAATACTTGTTGTCGTAGTTATAACTTAATCTTGATAAAAACCCTTCTGTTCTGTTTGTGGTTCTGTAACCATTCATCTGGGTCATAATGTTAAAGTTGCTTATCTCCATTAGGTTGGCAAACTTTTCATCGGTCTTGTAAACATACGAATATTGATTTAGGTACGAAAAGTTCTCATGCCCCACCAAAGCATCCACACTATGGACGCCGTTAAAGGTACGCTTCCATGTTAACAGTTGCTGGAAAGTATACTCCCTGTATCTTTGATTGGTCTCAGACGTACGACCATTACTGCCCTTACCGTCTCCCACCAAAGCCGAGTTATAAGTTTTGTTTTGATTAAACCTGTTATTGACGTTTCCTTTTACCGTAAAGACAAAATCTTTTAAAAAGTTGATCTCAATATAAGCAGTTGTGTTTAGTGTATTGCGATAGGAACGATCTTTATTAAGCTCTGTTTCCCACACAATGTGACGGGAGTTGTTTTGGGGGCGGGTCAATTCACCCACCACTCCGTCGTCATAGATCTTTTTGCCCTCTCCGTCCAGGATATACTCTCCGGTTCTGGGATCGTGCAGGTGGACAGGATAGATAGGCGCAACGTTACGTGCAAAATAGAATGGGTTGATAAAGCTCGTACCGCCGCCGCCCGACATAAAGTCTGTTGTTTGGTTGGATCCGTTTAACGAAAGGCCGGCTTTAAACCATTTGGTCGGGGTCACATCCATTCTTGCATTTGTTGTAAAACGCTCCATACCGGATTGTTTGGTGTAACCTTGCTCATCTAAATAGCCAATTGACATATAATACGATGCTCTCCTGCTACCTCCGCGTAAGCTCAGGTTATAGTCGTTTCTGACGCCCGTACGCGTGAGCGGTTTCCACCAATCCAAATCGTCTGCATACCCGGGTAACATTTGTCCTGTAAGTTTTCCGTTTGCGTCATACAGTTGACTCCAATCCTTGTTAAAAATATTGTAGACCAAACCGTCCTTAACATAAGGAAGCACGTCAGCGTTGGCGTCCGACCAGGTAGCATATTTTGTCGGATTGTCGGTATACAAGGCATTGCGCCTGCCCAACCAGTAAGTCTCCATATACTGCTCTGCGTTGAGGCGCTCATAGTCTTTCATTCCACGCTGATAGACCCCAAAATTGACATTTGCCTGTACCGTCAGGTTGTCCTCGCCCATACGTCCGCTTTTGGTGGTGATCATTACCACACCGTTGGACGCCTTGTTACCGTACAAAGCAGCGGATGAAGCGTCCTTGAGAATCGTGATCGACTCAATGTCAGAAGAGTGGATGTCAGAAACATTTCCTCCCATGGGTACGCCGTTCACCACATAAAACGGCTCGTTTGACCCGTTGATGGAGTTAAAACCACGAATACGGATCGAAGTAGAGGCTCCGGGCTCTCCGTAGGAGTTGTTAACCTGCACTCCAAGCGCCATACCTTCGAGCGCTGCAGTGGCAACAGAGACAGGCCGTCTCTCCAAAGTTTCTGCCTTAACGGTGGCCACAGCGCCGGTCACCGCCTCTTTCCGCTGCACACCGTACGCAACCACCACAACGTCTTGCAGGAGTTGTGAGTCGCTCTCTAAAGCTACGTTAATCACACTACGGCCGTTGATGTTGATCTCGGCAGTAGTCATGCCTATAAAAGAGACCAACAACGCGCCGTTGCTGGGGGCGGAGATCACAAATCTTCCGTCGTTCCCCGATAAGGCGATGGTATTAGTACCCTTTACAACAACCGTTGCGCCGGGCAGGGGTGACCTGTCGGACGCGTCGGTTACCACGCCGGATACTTGTATGGTCTGCGCCAGCAAGGCGCCGCCGGCAAACATCAGGCAGGTGAAAAATAGAATAATTTTCTTCATAAAAAAATTGGTTTTTGGTTATAAGTTATTATGTAAGATGATGATGAATTTTTAAAAAAGTTGTTAAGCATGACAATGAACGGAGTGCCTTACAAAGGTAGTATTTTTTTTATATACATTCATTCAATTTTTAAAAAAATACAAAAAACAGTTTAGTTACCGCCATATCTGTTACGGTGGTTGCAAAAGAAAAATAGCTATCTTTGTCCAAATTTTATACTCAACTACCCAATTTGTCCAGAATTAAATCATGGAATTGATTCCCAGATTTTTAACAGAGCATATTTCTGAAGTCAGAAAATAAGGAAACTCCATTTTGCCCTACAAACAACCTGAAAAAAGGATCGGCAATAAAATATTCATCCCCCCTTTTCAGACGTGCTTTTTGATCAATTCATCAACTTGCCCTTTAGACAGACCTGTAACATCGCCAATATCTTCAACGGACATGCCTCTCTTAAACAAGTTGAGCGTAATTGTTGTTTTTCCCTTCTTCAAGCCAATCGCCTCTCCCTCAAAAAGCCCCATCTCCATCCCATCTGCCTCTCCCTCAAATCGCCCGCTATAATAGGCGCTATCCAACGAGGACTGTTCGTAAACCTGCTGATTGATGTGCGCACGGTACTCTCTTTTCTCTTTTTCTGTCAAATGATCATACCTAAGCTGTTCCCGAGCCTCTTTTAGTCCCGCCGCCGTAAAATTGTCCGGAATCTCCGAGTTTTTAAGGTAGTAGATCCACTCGTCCAAACTGTCTTTGGCCGCTATATCAAAATTCTTGACACAGAGCACATAATATTCCGGAAACAAATCCGCAACCTTCTCTTGAACAAAGAACTTCTTTTGCTCACGCGTCAACTCCAAAACTTGATTGCTGTGGATGCCGCGAAACTCAGTAAATCCATGATACACATAATCATTGCCCTCGCCAAGTTTAAAATAGATGATGTTAATGTGATAGACCTTGCGCACCATCCTGTAGGGATCGCCCTCCTTCATATACTCCGTGATTGCCTTGGAAACCCCAAAGAGCATCCGGTAGTAGTAGTCCACCTCATAGTTGTTTTGCAGCTCAATAATGATCAACTCCCCCCGACTATCTTCCACAAAAATGTCCACCCGGTTAAACTTACCCACAGCATCACTCTTGTTAGACTCGCTCTCGCAAATAGTGATGATTTTTAGCTCCTGCTTTAGCAATACAGACAAAAAGCCCTCCAGCACAGCATGGTTGGCCTTATTACGAAGCAACCGCTTGATTGCCCAGTCAAAACGTATGATTCCCTTCTTTTCCATCGCACTAAATAATTGTTTGTACAAAGGTAACGAATTATTATCAATGAACAAAAAACAGATTTGCCCCAATAAATAAGGGCCACCCAATCGAGCAGCCCCTAAATTAATATGGTGTTCTAGTAAGTCCTATCTGTTACCACCTGCCCACCAAACATTCTCGTTATAAACATACTGGCCGTTTCCAAAAGCCTCGTTAACGTTTGAGTTGGTGTTCACGTCGCTTTGGCCGTAAGTAAATCGCAAGGGGAACTGAAGCGGATTCTTTAAGAAGCCATTGGTCCATGCATCGCCCATTGCTTTACAGCGGCGATAGTCATTATACGCTTCGATAGCCTCACATTCAAAGAATGATAAATACTTTTGAGTCATCACTTCGCTCAGCGGATTGGCGTCAAATAGAGGTTTTACTTCATTTTCAAAATAGTTCTCAGCCATTGCAGGAGTAAGACCGCCGGTGATGTTATTTATCTGAGCAAATGCAGCAATTACAGCTTGTTTCAAAGCGGCTTCTGCTTCGGCTATTTGATTTAACCTCACATGAGCTTCTGCTTTTAGGAAGAGCAACTCATGGTAACTCATCATAAAGGTTGGAGCTGAATTTCGAACGCCTGATACAGCATAGGTAGAGGACGACAGCGCTGATCTGGCATACGAAACCTGATCCTGGGCAGAGTTTCCGTTTTCTGGGAAATTTGCTAAGACATCTAAACCACCGCCTGCAGGATAGACCCAAAATACATCTTTACGGGGATCGTTACGAACCAACAGTTTTTCACGCATGCTTCTACTGCCGCTCAAGTGACCCTGACGGTCAGTATAGAACCTGGCAAACGGATTGCGTGTTGTAGAGCCGTTGTAGTTAAACCTCATCTCCTCAGTTGCATTGGCAAAAGAGAGGTTTATAGCCGCAAGTACGTCTGCATATTTGGGACTTTTGAGAGATAGTCTCATGAGGGAACGGGCCTTAAGACCATAACCGGCCTTGATCCATCTGGAAGCGTTTCCGCCGTAGAGAAGGTCCTGAGTACCCAAATTTAGAAAAGTTGTAGTCCTGCCTAAGTTGGCTATACCATCATCTAATAACTTCATGATATCGTTATAGATATCTTGCTGCTTATCTATTTTTGGTGAGAATATCTCGCCAGGTTGACAAGCTTCTGACCAAGGAACATCACCCATTAGATCAGTGAGTTGTGCCAAGTTGTATGCCAACAAAATCTGCGCAATACCCAGTGTGTGGTAATTGCCTTCTTCATCACCGCCTTGTGAACACTTCTCAATCACAACCAGCAAATCATGCATGTCTCTGTACTGTGAGTTCCACGAATTGTTGTAAGTCGAAGCCGAAGCGGGTTCATTTATCCGTTGTTCTGCTTGATAGGTTTGGTTCCAAGTGCCCACAGCATGCTCAATGTACACCGAAGCGTAAAACGCATAATCGGAGGCCGCTCTAAACGGAGTGGAAAGCATTAAATTGGTTATGGTGAACCGTGTCTGCATCTTAAGCGCACTGTTCACGTCCTTGTTGATTTCATCCATGATGTCCTCGCTGCAAGCAAGCGACATAGACGAGACCACTGCAATCAATAAAATATTTACTATTTTTTTCATTTCTTTTCGTTATTAATAATTAAAATACGATGTTTAAACTAACCCCTAAACTCTTGGTATTGGGAACGGAGAACCTTTCAAACGTTCCTCCCATGTTATTATTACCCTGGGAAGATTCCGGATCTAAGTTGGGATAAGTTGTCCACAGCAAGATATTACGGGCAAAAACAGAAGCAGTAACATCAAAAGTCTTGTAAATCTTAGGTAATTTAGCTGACAATGACACTTCCCTTAGTTTCACAAATGATGATTCAAAGATGAAAAACTCCGGAATACCGCCTAACCTGCCGGCAAGATCCACGTGCGCTCTTTCGTCGCCGGGGCCGCCGCGAACAATGTCATTCTTTTGTCCGTTGCTCTTATATCCGTCCCACATAAAGGTACCTTCTCTACTTAAAGTGGTTTTATCCAGACCATTGGATGAACGCATCAATCCATTGGTACCGGAGTACATATAACCTCCCTGCTTCCACTCAAAGACGCCTTGGAGGGTAAGGAATTTATAGCTAATCGTAGTAACGTTTCCAAGGTTAAAGTTGGGTGAAGCTTCTCCCAGACCGTCCATTGCACCCGACATGGGGAATCCATAGTTTGGATTCCTGGTGCCGTTAGGCAAGAATTCGTTGTCTTCCACCAGCACCCTTCCCTGGCTGTCTCTCAGGTATATTTCACCAAAGAGAACGGGGTATTTGTAACCGGCATAAGCCCTGACCTGTGGCGTAACAAACCCTCCGAGGCTGATGTTTTCAACGCCAGGAGCCAACTCAAGCACAAAATTGTCTATTTTGGTAAAGTTAAATTGCGTCGCCACCCTCAGATCCCTTCTTTGCACCGGAACCAATAAGAGAGACGCTTCATGGGTCTTGGCCGTCATTCTTCCTCCATTCATCATCATGGTCCCTTTGCCGGTTGATCCTGCCAATGGTACACCAAAGATTTGGTCCTTAGTATCTTGATATGAATAGGTGTACTCAACACCGATTCTATTTTGCAAGAACCTCAAATCTACACCAATCTCATAAGACCTTGTATTCTGCGGTTTGAGATTGGGGTCATACATGGTGTTACCAAGAATATACGAGTTCACGCCGGCTATGGGGTATTGATTAGGCGCTGTTGACCAAAATCCTCCAGCATATCCGGGGGCAACATAGGAGTTTTCTTGATATGTACCTGCCATACCCACTTCGGCAATAGAGCCCCTTAACTTACCAAAGGAGAGGAATGAGTTGCCGCGTAAAGCATTCAGCTCGGTAAATACAAAACCTAACGAGGCAGACGGATAGAAAAACGAACGGTTGTTGCGCGGCATGCTCGAAACAACATCGTTACGTCCGGTCACATTTAAGAAGAGCATGCTCTTGTAGGACAGAGAGGCATTGGCAAAAAAACCGACTGTTCTGTTTTGAGTTTTTGATTCCGAACCGTTCCTTACATTGGTGTTGGAAAAATGAGGAAACCCGCCATAATTGAGCACGGTTCCTTGTAAGAAATAAAAGTTATCTTTGTCATGAACGATTTCATTTCCAAGCATCAACCCAAAATCGAAGTCATTGGCAAAATTCATATTAAAGTTGGCGGTAAGCAAAGAGTTAAGGTTACGTATTTGATAGCTGCGATGCTCAACCACACCTGTTCCGGTACGGCTTCCAAATTCCTCGATATTCTGTCTTTGAGAAGTATAGGTGTCAATACCCAACTGATAACGGAATGACAAGGTTTTGCTTCCGTCAAAGCTGATCTCCGGCGAAAACTGTAAAAATGCGTTACCAAAAACTCGGGTGGTGTTTTCGTCATTTGTATTGTGTTCCTGCGCCCAGTAGGGATTGTTAAAAGTGGCGGATCTAAACAATATTTGTGAGTAAGGATTTGCATCAGTTGCTGCCGGAATGCCTTTTAAATCGTAGTTGGCAGGAGCTGCGTAAAGCGCCCACAACATTCCATCGTTGGCTGATGTAATCATAGACACGTACGTATGAGAGAGATTGGCAGAAAAGCCCGTTTTCCACGCTTTTGACAATTGAGTCTCTACCAAACCTCTTGCTGTATAACGATTCATTGCAGACGAAGGAACAATCCCCTCCTGGTTGGCTGCTGCAATACCAAACGAGTAGCTTGTTCTGTCAGTGGCCTGGCTCACATTGATCGCATTGTTAAACGTTGCTCCAATTTGGAAGTAGTCTCCAAAGTTGTCGTAGATCGCAGGTTCAACCCATGGATCAAGTCCTGCCTGCCAACGTTGATGCACATAATATTTTCCGGGACGACCGTTGAGGTTTCCTCCAATGGGGCCGCTAAATTCTGAGCCTGCCGGAATTAAAGTGGGTTCATTGGGCAGTTCCGTAATTTTGGGTCCCCATGCAGATGCGCCTTGCCATTGGTATGCATACCGGCCCTGTGCGACATCCCATCCGCCTTGTGCATATGTTGTTTGGTAGTCAGGTTTTCTAGCAACTTGATCAAAAGTAACAGAAGATGAAACCGTTATTACCGGTTTGCCCTTGGCGTTTTTCCCGCTTTTGGTGGTGATTATAATAGCGCCGTTAGAAGCACGAAGCCCGTAAAGCGCCGAAGCAGCCTGACCTTTTAAAACTGTAAAAGTCTCAATATCGTTGGGGTCAATATCCATCGCCCTGGTTGTGTAGTCGGTTCCCTGTGTACCGGCGCCTGCACCCCATGTGGGTGTTGATGCAATAGGCATTCCGTCCACAACGTACAAAGGAGTGTTATTGCCCGTAAAAGAGCGCGCACCACGGATTACCACCTGAGCAGAAGCGCCGGGCATACCGCTGGATGGTCTTACATCCACACCGGAGAGTTTGCCCTGCATGGCAGTTGCAATACCAGTTGCGCTGGCGCGTGTGAGGTCTTCAGATTTAATCTCCTGCACCGCATATCCAAGCGATTTTCTCTCGCGTGTCATACCCATCGCCGTCACCACCACCTCTGCAAGGGTGATGTCACTCGACATCTCCACATTGATCACAGTGCGGTTCCCTACGGGTACCTCTTGAACAGTCATTCCAATAAAGGAGAATACCAGCGTCGCATTTGACGGCGCCGTCAAAGAATAAGTTCCATCATTGAGCGTGGTTGATACCGTATTGGTTCCTTTTACGGTAATCACAACGCCGGGAAGCGACGATCCATCTGTCGCATCCGTAACGATTCCTCTGATCTGTATGTTTTGCCCCCAAAGTGAGGAGACACCCATACAAATCAGAAACGTTAAAATAGTTCCGATTTTTTTCATTTTGAAAAAGTTAAAATTAGTTTTTAGGTATATATTTATAGTTAAGATTGTGCGTTTTCTAAATTGCAAAGATATTTTATTTTTCTTAATAAACAAATTTATTATCACTTAGAGGTTAAAACATAAACCAACACACCTGCCATCCGCAAAAAACCCAAGTCGGTGAGGTGCACTCCGTCTACGGTAGCTTCGGAATCAAAACCGGTAAGTTCGTCAGCAGCTACAAAAAAAAGATTTTGATACCCCTGATCAATCAGATCTTCATATATGTCGCGCCATGTTTGGTTCTTTTTGGTGATCGTTTTGTGGGCTTCGGCGCTAAAAGACATGGCGGGCGTCAGCGTAAACGCCACCATGTAGAGGGGAACGTCGGGACGCGCCAGAAGCAGAGAGAGGATAAAGTCATACCCCAACTCCTCGATCATCTCCTGCGTACAGTTGCCCAAACAATCAATCAAATAGGCTCCGGCGTCTATTTGGGTCATCACATTGCCGATTGATCGATCCATTCGGCCGTTTCCGCTAAACCCCAAGTTGATCACTTCGCGTTGCAGGTGGCGCCCCATGATGGCGGGATAAGCCATGCCCGGACGGGTGGCGCATCCGCCCTGGGTAATGCTGGTGCCGTAGCACACAATCGGCTTTTCTGCTAAGGGTAACGGACTTAGCGGAGCGCTGATGTGCGCGGCAGGGTCGATTCCTACCTCTAACTTCACCACGCCGTCGTACAAAGGAAGGTTGAGCATAAACTCCTTTTCCTCTCCGTCCATCCCCGAAATCAAAATCCGCTCGTTCTCTTTGCCCGACCCCGGAATGCCCGAACCTGCATAACGCCACTCACTCCCTTGCAATACATAGAGATCCACACCCCGCACGCCTGTTGCTGCCATGTGGTTCATGGCAAAGTTGTTTAACACAGTCCATTTGACCCCAATCGCTTTGCTGTCGCTCCTAAAGCGCACCGCAATTCCCGCCGAGTTGCGCCCCAAGTACCACAATTCGTCGCGGAAAGTCGCCTTTGGGCTCCAGGGAAGGCGCGAATAGGCCATGCTGTCGGTATGCTCCATGGCGGGCTCTACTACGCTGCGCCCCATAATCCTAAACGCTTTGGCGTCGTGATAAACCAACTCTGAACTTCTCTGCGCCGACAATGCAGCAGGCCATAAGAGAAGCAGACATAAAAAAAGTTTGTGTCTCATTGTATATACTATGACCGTTTAAAACAAAAAAACCCTATATTTTGCCTTTGAATTCATCAATAGTCAATATATTTACTTTTGGGAAATCAATATACTCAAGTGCTTTAAAATGTTTGTCATTTGTTACAAGATAATTCACATTCGCACTAACGGCGCAATCAACAAATTTATTATCATCAGGATCGGCAGCGATCAATTGCCATCTGTAGTACACTTTGATTGGCTCAGCATGAGGCGCATTAAGAATAGCATCAATTACATACTTTCCTAATGCGTGTGAATAGTAACGCTCTATAATTTCTTGGTACTCATCAAGAATTTCGTCTGAGTAACACAAAACAAACTTTTTATTCCGGAATGCCTGCCACAGCCAGTAGAAACCGGAGTACTCCTGAACAGAGACGAGCAAACAATTAGTGTCTAGTACAACTCTCATCTTATTTGTAAGGAGTTCTAACATGCGTATTTAAAAGCTCTTGCATTACATTATCGCTCATCCCCTTCTCTTCCCAAATACGTTTTCCCTCCTCATCCACTTTCTGGCAATAGTAATTGAACAACACATCTTTTAATTCATGTAGACTCTCCTCATCTTTACTGTAAGAAAAAACACGTAGTAAGTGTAACTGAGTAGGGTTTAAAGTCGTTGACTGCATATCTTTTTTATCTTCCGTTACAAAGGTACGATTTTTTCTAATTCATCCAAAATTTCCCCATCATCATGCAAGGCATCCACCCAGTGTATCTTTAGCCCACGCCGCTCCATACCCCTGAACCAGGTCATTTGCCGCTTGGCAAACTGATGGATCGCAATCTGCAACTGCCGTTTCATCTCTTCATAGGAGAGGACGCCGGTAAGGTACAAGGCTAAATATTTATATTCTAATCCATAATAAATCATATCCTCTACGGTTAGCCCCTCTTTTATCAACCGCTGCGCCTCCTCCACCATGCCGTTTTGCAGGCGATCCTCCAACCTGCGGTCGATTCGGGCGCGCCGTTGTTCCACAGGCAAATCAATTCCAATGATAACCGTTGGGGCGGTGCGCGCACCGCCCCAACCATGCGCCCCGCCCCCGTGCGCCGTGGGGGCGGGGGGCGCACCGCCCTTACGATATTGGGCTATCTCTATTGCGCGGATCAGGCGTTTGCGGTTTTGGGTGTCGGTGGTGTTGTGCAAGGGGCCGTAGGATTGAAGGATGGCAATCAGGTCGGGTTGGGACAGCGCCTCGTATTTTTTGCGCAATGCGCTGTTTTCCGGCACTTGGGGCATATCAAAACCCCTGCAAACCGCTTCAATGTACATGCCGGAACCTCCGCAAAGGATGGGCGTTTTGCCTCGTGCCTTGATGGCTCCGTATGCTTCAAAAAAATCGTGGAGGTACCGATACACGTTGTACCGCTCTCCGGCCGCAACAATGTCGATCAAATGATGGGGGATTTTTTGGCCTTCAAATTCGTAATCAGCTAAATCCTTACCGGTTCCAATGTCCATTCCTCTGTAGACCTGCCGCGAGTCGGCAGAGATGATTTCTCCGTCTGTTTGCGCCGCCAAACGCACCGCCATACGTGTCTTGCCCGACGCCGTGGGGCCCAAAACAACCAAGAGCCGCTCCTCTTTCACTATCCCCGCTTTTTCTTTCCAGGTCGGTTATTCTCCTTGTGGACAGCCGCTTGAATTTTTGTTTTTTGGGGTAACATGGCAGGCGCTCCTCTCTTCAAGGCCCAAATGGTGAGTCCGATTCCAAACAAAATGAAGGGAATACTTAGCCATTGCCCCATGTCTAACTTCATTCCCTCCTCAAACTCCACCTGCGGATTCTTGATAAACTCAATGACAAAGCGGGCTGTGAAGCAGAAGACAAAAGTCAATCCCAAAAGTACTCCTGTCTTTAACTTGGGCAAAAAGCGCCGGTAGAGCCACAGCAGGAGGAGAAAGATCGCAAAATAACACAACGCCTCGTAAATCTGGGTGGGGTGTTTGGGCAGGGTCTCTCCGTTGCGTGCAAAGATAAATCCCCATGGGAGAGAAGTCTCTACACCGTAAATTTCTGAATTCATCAGATTGCCCAGCCTGATACAACCGGCTGCAAGGATCGTGGGAATGGCCACTCGGTCGGCGAGCCACATATAGTTAAATCCATGCCGCGGGCCATACTTCCTCACAAAGATCCACACCCCAATCATCAATCCGATCATGCCGCCGTGGGACGCCAATCCTCCTTTCCAAATCATGAAGATCTCAACAGGGTGCGTCAAAAAGTGTAGGGGGTTATAAAAGAAGCAGTGCCCTAAGCGGGCGCCGATTACTGCCGCAAAAAAAGATGTATAGGTCAGGCTCTCGACAATTTTTGGCGGGATGTTTTCTCGCTTGAAAAATCCCTTTACCATAAATAAGCCGATGGCGAATCCGGTGATAAACAACAGGTTATAATATCCCAATTTGAATGATCCTAAGGTAAAAAACACCGGGTCAACATCCCAGTAGACGGATAGGTAGTGAGTCATGAATGTTTAGGGTTGATGGGTTAGGGTTTACGGTTTTGTTTAGGTTTAGGTTTAGGTTTAGATTTGGGGTGGTGATGAGCAGGTTCCGGCTTTTGGTGCATCGCCGGCTCTCCTTTTAAATAGCTGTATATAAAGAGTCCTGCTCCAAATAGGATGAACGGGATACTTAGCCACTGCCCCATGTCCAGCACCATTCCGTGTTCAAAATCCACCTGCGGAATCTTGATAAATTCGACAAAGAAACGGAAGGTAAAGACTAAGAATAAGAATAGGCCCAAGAACATCCCTGTCTTCATCTTAGGCAGGAGGCGCCGGTAGAGCCACAACAGAAGGAAAAAGATGAGTAAATAACAGAGCGCTTCGTAAATCTGGGTGGGATGCATGGGCAGGGTTTCGCCTCTTTGCGCAAAGATAAATCCCCACGGGAGAGAGGTTTCCACTCCGTAAATTTCTGAATTCATTAGGTTGCCCAAGCGGATAAAGCAGGCCGCCAGAGCTGTGGGAATGGCCACCCTGTCCAACAACCATATATAGTTAAATCCATGCGATCGGCCATACTTCCTTACAAAAAGCCACGCCCCGATCAAAATTCCGATCGTCCCGCCGTGAGACGCCAGTCCGCCTTCCCAAACTTTGAGTATCTCAATGGGATTATTCAAATAGTACGAGGGTTCGTAAAAGAGACAGTGCCCCAAGCGGGCGCCCAAAGCAGCCGATACAAACATGTAAAAGAGGAGACTATCCATGATGTTGGTTTTCAAGCCCTCTCTCACAAAAAACCCCTTCACCATGTAGATGCCCGTAATAAATCCCAAAACAAAGAGGATGTTGTAGTATCCCATCCTAAAGGATCCTATGGAGAACAACTCCGGATCGACATTCCAATAGACTGATAATAAGTGAGTCATAGTTGTGAAACATATTGATGTCACAAAGATAGGCAATATTTCATTACCTTTGCGCCATGCCCAAAGCAAAATCCAACATAGAGATCAAGAACAAACGCGCCGGATTTGAGTACGAATTTATCGAATCTTTTACCGCCGGCATTATGCTTACCGGCACGGAGATCAAGTCGATCCGTGCGGGTAAGGCATCATTGGTCGATTCTTATTGCTACTTTGTTGGCGATGAGCTGTTTGTAAAACACGTCCACATTGCCGACTACTGGTGGGGCAGCTTTAACCAGCACGACCCCAAGCGCGACCGCAAGTTGCTGCTCAATCGCAAGGAGTTGCGCAAGTTGCACCGTAATGTGAGAGAAAAGGGATTGACCATCATCGCCACGCGCCTCTTTATTGCGCAAAATGGCTTTGCCAAGCTCAACATTTCGCTGGCGAGGGGCAAGAGGGAGTACGACAAGCGAAACACCATTAGGGAGAGAGAGGCATCGCGAGACGCCCGTCATTCCGAGCGCAGTCATTCCGAGCGCAGCGAGGAAACTCAGTGATGCCAAGCTGGGCAACGCCAAGCTGGGCAACGCCAAGCTGGGCAACGCCAAGCTGGGCGACCCTAAGCGGGGCGACCCTAAGCGGGGGTGCGCCTGAGATTCCTCGCTGCGCTCGGAATGACGGGGGGCGGCGTTACGCGGGTGAACACGCTTAGCGGCAGGCGCTTACCAAATCGATCCTCCAGCATCAGTTCGCCAAACGTGGTCTCCGTTGCGGCGCCAAATGCCTGCCGTGCCAATGTGTCGGCCAGCACGGCGGAGTAGCCGTTGGAGTAGAGGTTGAGCAGTACAAAGCTGTTTTGCGGCGCCAGAATGGCGCTGCACTCTTTGAGCAAGGTAAAGAGGCACTCGTCCAACTTCCAGCGCTCCCCTTCCGGGCCATGCCCGTAGGCGGGGGGGTCTAAGATAATACCTTGGTATAATACGCCTCTGCGCGCCTGCCTCTTTACAAATTTGAGGGCGTCTTCCACAATCCAGCGGATCCCATCCATGCCGCTCAACTCCATGTTCTCCCGCGCCCACGTTACCACCTGCCGCACCGCATCCAAGTGGGTTACGTCTGCTCCGGCGGCATGTGCCGCCAAGGAAGCTCCACCGGTGTAGGCAAAGAGATTTAACACTTTAGGCGCTGACTCGGTTTGTCCTATGCGTTTTACCGCCTGATAAATATAGTCCCAATTAGGCGCCTGCTCCGGAAAGACCCCCACGTGCTTAAACGCTGTGAGCCCCAGCCGCATCCTGTAAGCAAAACCACTCCCCTGATAACCAATCTGCCACTGCTCCGGCATCTTCTTGACCATCTGCCACGACCCGCTGTCCTCTTTGCCCGATTTTCCAAAGCCCGCGCCCGTTACAAAACGGGTATGGACAAGGGCATTCCACTCCTTATCCGACATCGATTTATCCCACAGCGCCTTAGGCTCCGGTCGTGCCAAAGTAAAGGCGCCAAACCGCTCTAATTTTTCGCCGTTACCGCTATCGATCAATTCATAATCAGTCCAATCTTGAGGAGAAAGCAACAACATTCCACAAATGTAGCGCTTTCTTTTAAAAAAAATCAAATATTTATTTACCTGATGCAGCGTTTTTCGCTATTTTTGCATCTATTAAGTGTACAAATATCCATTTAAATACCCATGAACACAAAAAAAGTACTTTTCAAAGGAGCCAACTGGGTGTTGGCGGCCATTATAACTATGTTAGGCTTTGCCGGTTGCAATAAGATGGGCGTAGAGGAATACGGCGTTCCACACGCAGATTATACCGTTAAGGGAGCAGTGGTCGACAAAGTCACCGGAAAACCGATCAAAGGGATACGGGTGGGTTACAGTCCTGAATATTGGGTCGTACCGGCATACGGCGTTATTCCAACCCCTTTTCTACCAAAAACGCATGTACTGACCAATGAAAAAGGCGAGTTTGCGCTCAAAGAAATATTCTCTATGGGAACGCTTCAAATAGTCAACAATGTTCCCACACTGCCTGTTTATGTAGAAGACATTGACGGAGAACTCAACGGTTTGTATGAATCACAACTTCTACAGATTGACTTTAGCAAAGCCACACTTACCGGAAAACCGGGGAGTTGGTATGAGGGTGAGTATATCGTTACCAGAAATATTGAATTGACTCCGGTTGAAGATAATGAGTAATCCATGAACAAAAAACCATCGCTCCGCAAACGAATAGCGCTCAGGCTTTTTCGCAAAATTAGAAAAAACAGTGCGCAGATGCACACCCTAAACACCCTTTTTTGGGAGTGCACGCTACGCTGCAACCTGTCGTGCCTCCATTGCGGAAGCGATTGTAAAGCAGTGGCCAACGCGCCGGATATGCCTGCAAAAGACTTCATGCGCGTCATTGATGAGATCACGCCGCATGTCAACCCCAACCGCACCATGATCACCTTTACCGGAGGAGAGGCGCTGTTGAGAAACGACTTGGAAGCGTGC
>Ga0123356_10002123_pt1 | contig 21387 bp, 12 predicted proteins | sample TergutEmb28metaG_2_FD_92546 | JGI IMG/M metagenome (GOLD analysis project Ga0123356, IMG submission 92546) | Embiratermes neotenicus P3 segment gut microbial communities from Petit-Saut dam, French Guiana - Emb289 P3 | ecosystem: Host-associated > Arthropoda: Insects > Digestive system > Gut ... | reverse complement strand
TATCTGCCCCTTCCGCCCCTCGTGGCTATGGCGCCCCGGAAAGGGCGTGTCGTGCATTTCATGCCCGAGATGACGCAGGGTGGCGACGAAGGTATTCTCGAGCGTTGGCTGATCCTCGCGGAGGTCTGCTATGGCCAGCCCGGCGCGCCCGAGCTTTTCTTCGGCGACGATCCGCGCCCGTTCCGGGTCACTTGCCACCAGGTCGATGCGGTCGCCGAAGCGCTGCACATCCACGATGACTTGTTCGGGTCCGGAGAGTTCCGACAGCAGTTGTTCCGCCCGCCTGAGGTCGGAGGTCCGCAATTCCAGTCGCGCCGCGTTGAGGCTCGCGCGCACCTCGGCGGGAGTGCCCAGCCGCTGAATCTGGCCCTGGTGCATCAATGCCACCCGATGACACCTCTCGGCCTCGTCCAGGTATGGAGTCGCAACCAGTATGGTCAATCCTTCGGCTGCCAGGTGCGCCAGCACATCCCAGAACTCGCGGCGCGAGACCGGATCGACGCCGGTTGTAGGCTCATCGAGCAGCAGCACGCGCGGCTCAGGGACCAGCGAGCAGGCGAGCGCGAGTTTCTGCTTCATGCCGCCGCTCAGGCGTCCGGCCAGCCGGTCGGGGAAACGGTCCATCCCGAACATTTCGAGATAGCGTCGGCCGCGGGCGGTGATCTCGGCAGGCTCGACCAGGCGAAGGTCGCCCATATAGCGAATGTTCTCCATGACACTCAGGTCTGGGTAGAGACTAAAAGTCTGGGTGAGGTAACCGGTGTCGAAACGGGCCTCCCGGGCCGGCCGGGAGAAGACCAGAGCCTCGCCTGAGGTGGCCTCCATTACGCCGGCGAGAATCTGGAAGCTTGAAGTCTTGCCTGCGCCATCGGGACCAATCAGGCCAAAGATCTCTCGCTCTCGGACCTCAAAATGAACGCCGCGAACCGCCTCGACCTGGCCATAGCGTTTCCAAAGATTATGCACGCTGATGGCCGGCCCCGATCCTTCCACCCCGTTCGCAGGGGTCACGCGGGATTCCGTGGTCGAGATGGTCATCTCTTCCACCGGGATGGCGGCCAGGAATCTCCTTTGACCAGAATCTCTGCGTCGGCGGGCATGCCCGGCTTGGCGAATCCGACCGCACCCCGGAGTTGCAGTTTGACTCCGACGACCTGCTTCACACGGTCTTCGCGGAAGTAGGTGTTCTCCGGCGTGAAGGTCGCCTGCGGGTCGATGCGAGAAACATAGGCGTCAATGGGCTGATCGGGACTCGAATCCAGGTAAACCCGCACCGGTTGTCCTACCTTGACTTTTCCGATCTCTCCCTGGGGCACAAATCCACGCAGGTAGACCTTGCTCAGGTCGAGAAGCGTGATGATGGCCGTACCCGCGGTCAACACTTCGCCGGGCTCGGCCGCGCGGGTGATCACGGTCCCGGCAAACGGCGCCCGGACGACCAGGTCCCGGCGGTTGGCCTGAGCTTCGACAAGCTCGGCCCGAGACTGTTCGGTGCCGGCTTTGGCGCTGGCAATCTCCGCCTGCTGCTGGGCGATCTGCATCTTCACCGTAGTCACTCGCTGCTTGGCAGCCGAGAGGGCGGCGCTCTGCTGTGCGGCGGCGCTGGCCGCCTGTACTCCCTGTCTCTCAGAGACTGCCCCGGTTTTGGCGAGACGGGTGTAAGCATCTCGATCGAAGTCGGCCAGCTGGGCAGCTGCCTGCTGTTGTCGAACATCGGATTCATTCTGCCGCTGCTGCTCGTTGAGAACCGAGATTGCGGCAACCGCCGACAGCGAGCGGGCAGCTGCCTGTGCCAGCGCAGCCCGGGCCTGGGCTTCGCGAGCCCGGATCTGCTCATCGTCGAGAGCTGCGATGATATCTCCCTCCGAAACCGTGTCGCCTTCGCGGACGCGAACCTCGAGGATGCGCCCGGTAGTCTTGGGCGCAACCGCGGAATCGTCGCCTTCGATCCTCCCGCTCACGAGGACCAGGCTCTCCGGCACCGGTGGAGCCAGGAAGAAGTGCCTCCAGATGAACACGCCCCCCGCAACCAGGGCAGCCAGCACCAGGAGCGGAAGCGCTTTCCGGAAGCGAGGCTTGGGCGGAACTGGCGGCGGCAACTCCGCTTGTGGATGCGCCCCAGAGTCGGGAGGCTGCTCGAGTTCAACCGTGTTCTGGCTTTGCATTCCTGATTCCTCGTTTCGTTGGGCTGTTGCGCTCGCCGGCGGTCCGGCGAAGGTCCGCGATGCAGGGATCCGCCATCACGCTCGGGACAGAGAGCCTGATTCTTTACCCACCCTCAAAAATACCGCCCCATCCATGAAGAATCCTCCCCCGAACGCATCCGTCAAAGCACCTATAGAGACGATCGGTCATTCCAGCCAGGTTTGCGCATCCTTTTGATGACAGGAAGGGCTTAGGAATCGGCTTTCGAGCGCGTGTTTGCCGTTTTCGCTCTCTCGGGGGCTGCCCGAGGAAAGGGCGTCACTTGGCACCCCTTAGAAATTAAAGACGGAATAAGAAGCCCTCGCTGTTCTTCGATGTGGCCTTCGAAATGGCATCGGCATAAATGGCGACCTGGCGACGATAACGCCCGAGTGAGCCGGCCAGCTCCTGATCGGTCTTGAAGTCCACCACGATCCATTTGCCGTCCTCGAGGAACGCCAGGTCGGCAAAACCCTCGAGAACGGTGCCGTCGTCTTGGCGCACCGTCAGCGGGACCTCGCGACGACAAGCACCGCACCCGGCCGCATTCCGGGCGCGCCTCATCAGCGAATGCTCAAGCGCAGCGGCGACCGTAGCCGCTGCGGCGAGGATCTCTTCTGACGGCGCGCCGAGGATGCGGCCGTGCAACTCGGCTTGAGCGCGTACTCGTTCGGGGCCGCCGTCAAGGGGGACGGTTGCGAGGACCGCATGCACGAGGCTTCCAAAGCGGGCTCCAGCGGGGCGGGCGCCAACGGCAATTTCGACTACGCGGACGCGACCGGCATCGAGTTCGAGCTCCGATCCGGCGCGCTCGTGGACGGTCTCCACCCGAAGGCTGGGCTGGCTGCCTGTCACAAGCGTCGCGCGGCGTTGGTCACGCCAGTGGGTGTAAGTCTCGAGGTCCCGTTCGACGATTGCGGCGTCGACCTCCCTCAGCAGATGTTCCTGGCGGAGGCTGAACGACGGGGCTTTCCCCAGTTCGAGCGAGCGCGGGTCCCACCAGACCACGGAATAGGCTTGGTCCCCGGTTCCAAAGCAGTGCCCGCCGGGGCGAACGTTGGTCTCGTCGGCAGGGGAGTGATCCGGCCGCTCGCAGACGCTGTCCATGCCAAACTTGGGGCAACGCTCGGCAAGCCGCGGTTTGCGCCGGCGCTCCTCAGAGGGGTAAATCGCCGGATAGAGCGGCGCGACCCACCATTCGGCTGCCATCGGCGGCCCGCCACCCGGCGTAGGGTCGTCGCCGACGGCGGGTACAATAAGGAGATCGCGGGCGCGAGTGGCGGCCACGTACGCCACCCGGACACCTTCGGCAACGTCGCGCGCATGCTCCTGTGGGGCATTCTCCAGCAGCTCTTGAGGCGCCCACCCGGCAAGTCTGACCGCGCACAAACCCCGGTCGGCTGCAAGATAGCGATCAGGCTCGGCGTGGGCGATTCCGGCAGTCACGTCGGCCAGAATAACTACTGGAAACTCCAGCCCTTTGGCCTTGTGTACGCTCATCAGACGCACGCCATCGGCTCCCTCCTCGTAAATGGCCGCCTCCGCTTGCCTGCCACGTTCACGATCGCGGAGCAGGCGCTCCACAAACCCGCGGAATGATGTGCCGCCGCACGACTCGTACTCGCGCGCCAGCTCCGCCACCCGCATGACGTTGGCCAGTACCTGCTCGCCCGAAGGACGCAGGACGAAACCGGCGTAGGCTCGAGTCGCGATCAACAACGCATTGACCGTCTCGGCCACCGGACGGTAGTTGCGCTGCCGGGAGAGTGACTCGAGCAGCTCGAGCGCCCGCTTTATCGGCTCGAGGCCTCCGGGCACTTTCTCGGGGACCCGGAAAGGGTGCAGCTTATGAAACTGTTGCCGGTATTCGAACAGAAGGTCATCGCCAATCGAAAACAGGGATCCATGCAACGCAGCGTAGACCGACAGCTCATCGTCGGGCCATTCGATCGCCTCGAGCGCCGTGCGGAGCGTCTCCACCTCTTCCCGCTCGTGGAATGACTTGCCGCCCACGAGAAGGTGCGGAATAGCCCGCGCCTCGAGCGCGTCGACATAGGCCTTGGTCATGTCGTCCCCGTACTTCTCGAAACGGCGGAACATGATCGAAACATGACGGGCCCGAACCGGCACGCGCTCGCCTCGGCCCCGCTCACTGACCGTCCACCCGCTGTGTCTCAGCAGCCATTCCAGGAAGGCGCCGACTGCGTCCGGCTGAGACTTCAGCGCCGCTTCGATCGAGAGCTTTTTCTTCCCATAGGGTTTCGGGACGCTGAGCGCAATCACGCTGGGCTGATCGGCGGCGTCGACCCGGTGCGGGCTCAGGGGTACATACGCCGCCTGCAGTGTCCGGCAATCACCGTTCATCTGCGGCGCGAATGCGGCGTTGACTAGGTTCTGAATGGACGGAACCGAGCGGAAGCTGGTGCTCAGGTCCAGCTTTATAGCGCCTCGTTGAACTAGCAGGTCCCTGACCAGGTTGTACAAGCCGACATCGGCGCGGCGAAAACGGTAGATGGCCTGTTTGGGATCACCGACGATGAACAGCTTGCCGGGAACAGGCGAGGCCCTGCGCCAGTCGCTCAACGCCTCATCGGCCGAGGCGAGGAGCACCAGGATCTCGGCCTGCAGGGGATCGGTGTCCTGGAATTCATCCACAAAGACGTGGGAAAAGCGCTGCTGCAGATCCCGGCGCACGGCCGGGTTGTCACGCACCAGGTCTCGGGCGCGCAGCAACAGGTCGAGGAAGTCCAGTCGACCCCTGCGAACCTTGACCTCCTCATAGGCGGCGAGGCTCTCGCGCAGCTCCGAGTGCAGCAACGCCGCCAAATCCGAGTTTGCCAGCCGGGCAAACTCCTGGACGGCGGCGACGAGCACCCCATGTTTGGCAACCACGTCCTCGCGGGTGATCGCGGGAGCGTAGTTATGCGTACCGAGGCGATCGAACTTCGTGAAGTCGCGCTGGCGGCTGAGAAACACAAGCTCGGCTTCGAGGCCGTCGTAATCCCGCACATGGGTTCGCTCACTGGCGCGGATGTGGTCGCTCGCCTGCCGGGCCCGCCAAGAACCCTGGTACACCGGATGATCGCATCTTGCGGACCGGCGAGTGAGATCGGCGAACTCGTGCAACTGGTGGACGAGCCTGTCTATGGCAGCCATGCGGTCGAAAGGCGCTCTCGGCCATGGCGCGGGAAAATCGCGCCACGCTACCAGAGTCCAGGCTGCGCGCTGCAAACGGTCCATGGGGCTCTCGGCCATGGCGCGCCGGCGCAAGCAGCGGCGTATCCCTTCGGGCGGCGCTTCGAGCGTTCTCTCGAGCCAGAGGCGAAAGACTTCGCCATACAACTGCTCGGCAGAGGCCTCATCCATGGGTTCGAATCGGGGATCAACCCGGGCCTCGAGCGGCCGCTCGCGCAAGAGGTCCGCGCAGAAGGAATGGATCGTACCCGCCCGCGCTTCTTCGAGATGAGCGATGGCCTGCTCGATGTTGAATCGGCGGCGCATATCCTCGCCTGAGCTGGCGCGCGCCTCCTCTAATTGGGTGCGAAGGCGGAGCTTCAGCTCCCCGGCAGCTTTATCGGTGAAGGTAACCGCCACAATACGCTCCACCGTCGTGCGACCTTCGGCTAGAACGCTGGTGATGCGGTTCACTAGCTCCGTTGTTTTCCCGGTGCCCGCAGCCGCTTCCACCACGAGAGTGGAATCGAGGGCGGTGCGGATGAGGTCGCGCGCCTCCTGGTCGGCCAGCCGGGTCATGGCATTTCCCTCAAGCGGAGGAGGTCGGCGAGCGGCGTTTGATCTTTGCGGGCGACTCGGATTTCTTCATAGGGTCCACAGACGGTGAGGAAGTCGCACCACCCGCAGGCGCGTTCTTTGGGCGCCGGCGGCAGAAAGCCCTTTTCGATGGCGCGGTCGACTATATCGAGCACTTCGCCCCCGGAGCTGCGCGTCCGATCATTGATGGGAACGACCCGTTCGCTGTACCCCCCGGTGGCCGTTGAGTACCAGAGCCGAGCTTCCGCCACCGTCTGTTTGCGAAGGCGCTCAACCGCCAGCGAATAGAGCACGGGCTGGAGCACTCCGCCTCCGCCAACCACCACGGCACCCTGGCTGCGGTCCTTGCCGGTTTTGTAGTCGGTCACCCGCAGCATGCGGCTGCCGTTCTGTTCTGTCAGGTCCACGATGCCGCGCAGAAGAAAGCCGTCGGCGAGCTCGACCGGGTCGGTTGTACTCTCCGGATCGTTCCCTGCAATAACCTCCAGGCCGAAGGCGTACTCCACCAGCACCGGGGACCAGTCGCCTTGCTCGCTCAGCCGAAGCAGCCAGCCGCGAAGATCGCCGCGCATCTGCCCAATCTCATCCTCCCAGACCCGCTCGATGGCCGGAACCAGTTCTTCACGGAATACCGCCGCCACTTGGGTCAAGATTTGGTCGACCAGCGCTTGTGCCTCCTCCAGACGCGCAGGCGCGAGCGGCAGCCAGCGCCGCGTGAGGGCCTCGCGCACAAAGTTGGCCTGCACGCGGTGGAAGATCGCTCCCCGGGTCGCGGGATCGATCGATTGGATCGATCGGGGCTCTTCCCGCGGCGCGAGCCGATGGATAGCGGAAAGCAGGAAGCGGTACGGACAGGCGGAGAATAACTCGAGGGCGGTTGGCGAGTAAGGCCGCTGCTTCAGCCGATAGGCGCGAAGATCGGGGTGGGCCGGAGGGCAGAGTCCATCCGCCTGGGTCCACGATTTGTGCCAGCGTTGCCAGCGGCTGCGCAGCGATCGACGAAGATCGGGATTCAGCTCCATCAGGTAGCGGGCGCGGCCCGAGACCTCCTCGGGCTTCGCCTCGAGGAGCGGCCGCAGGGTTGCGAGGTCGTGCTCCATGTCGTCGATCGCCTCGAGCGAACTGGTCGGCGCCGGCCAGGCGAGCAGGGCATTGGACTGCTCGGCCGCCTCCCGTTCAAATACATCCACATTCGGCAGGCTACCGAGAGTGGTGCGGGTAACGTCGAGGGCGTAGAAGGAGGGCACGCGCGGGCGTGCCAGGGCGACCTCGACCCGGGGATAGGAGAAATAGATCCTGCGGCGGGCGGCTCCCGCGGCAATCCGCAGCCACAAACGTTCTTCGAGAGCATGATCGCTGCGCGTCATCAATGGCGGATCCGCCGCGCTCATCTTGCGCCGCAGCTCATCGTGCAGTATCGGGTCCTCCCGCAGCTTCTGCGGGAAGATGCGCTCGGCAAGGCCGGGAACAAACACGGTATGAAAGCTCCGTCCCCGGGCCTGTTCGGGCGTGCCGATAAACACCGATCCGAAACGCCGGCGATCGGGTTCGATTTCAAGCTGCGTCAACCGGTTCGCCAGCACCTGACGCACCTCCTCTAGGGTCACGGGGCCGATCGCGGCCATCGGTTTTAATTCGGCGAGAACGCTGAGAACGCGCTCCGGACGGCGCAATGCCATGGGCGCAAGGCGTTCGAGCGCTTCAAGCCACTGTCCCCAGCCGGCTTCCGTGGGAAGCGTGGCCAGCTCTTCAATAATGGCTAGAGCAAAGCGCCGCAGGTGCCCCAAATCGGCGAGTTGGCGGTTAAGCGCAACCAGTCTTGGCGACTCCGGTTCGACTTTCAACAGACCGGCGATTTTCAGACGTAATTCGGCTGCCAGCCCATCCAGCCTGCGCACCCAACGATCCTTGCCGCCAACCACAGCGGCTTCCACCAGCAGCTCCTCCCACTTGCGCGGGGTGCGCAGGGTTCCGGCGACCAGTGGCTCCGCGTCCGAGTCCTGGCGGCTTCGAGGAGCCTCCGCGGGTTCTGGTGGCACTTCCGCGGCCGGGGGAGTAGGGATGGCGTCGTCGGTGGCCGGCGACCAGACGACACGGTCCTTCGGTGGCGCTCCTTCCCCGGTCAGAAGCGGCACCTGGCCGAGGGACAGATACTCGGCGAACCGCCTGGCCGAAAGACCCTCAACTGCGCATGCCAGCAGGACCAAAAAGGCGCGCCCTGCCGGATCCGGGCGGCTCGTGCCCCGGGCAAAGTAAGCGGGGATCGCGGCGCGGTGAAGCGCGGCCTCAAGTAAGGGGGCGTAGGTCGCCGGGGTTCGAACGAGTACGGCCATTTCGTCGAAGGCTACCCCGGTTTTAGCTTCTTCGAGAAGCCGCCGTGCAATCTCCACGCATTCGCGTCCCTCGCCCGGCGCGGAGAAAAGGTGTACCAGGCCGTCCCTGGGATATGAGTTCGAAGGCAAGTCCGCGAAAACGTAACTCTGCAAGCGCGCAAGTGAGCTTTCGAGCTTGAGGGGCGCCCTGGTCGGTTCTGACGGGATCTTCCCCAGGGCGAATAAAGTCCTGGCGTCGCCGGCTGGCACGGTGGCGAGAGCACGGGGTGCCGATGAACAAAGGGCCGCGATGAAGGCCCGTTCCCGACGCGTTCCGATTGCCAGATCGAGCAGGAGGATAGGGGCGCCCACAAGCTCATCCGTGCGGCCCCGGACGGCCTCGGTCGCGATCTCAAACAGTGCGGGACGGTCGACGAGGCCGAGGGACGACAATTGGTTTTCAAATTCCCGCAGGAGGCGGGCGAGATCCCTACCGGCACGGCCGAGCTCGTCGAGCGAATCCGCAGGAACACCCGAGGCGCGCAGCTCCTTCAAGGACGCGGCCAGGGCCGGAGCAAACCCGGGGCGCGCAGCCACGGGAGCAAAGTCTTCGAGCTCGCCGCGCCGCATGACCTCAAAGGCGACGCGCGCCCCCAAGGCCTCTGTGCCCAAAGCGGTGGTTGGAGCCAGGCCGCGACGGGCCATCTCCCCGCTGGCAAAACGCGCCGCCAGCTGCATCAGGCTGAACCGGTGCAATCCGAAGGTGGCAGGTGATAGCCGGGCGATAACACGCACCAGGTCGTCAGCCGCCTCGCGGGAGTTGCCGACCACGATGATTTCGGTGCCAGCGGAGAATTCTCGAACGAATTCCCCGGCGGCATCCAGCCGTTCGGCCGCGGCGCCGGATTCGAATACGCGAAGCACACTCAGCATTCTGCGGCTAAAATACGCGGCCCGGCAATAGCCGGTCCTATGAACCCCCCGGCGGCGTAACATGGCTCGTGCCACCCGGGGGCGACTTGGCTCTGCCCGCGGCAACCAATCCAATTGCCGAAGAATGTCTTCAACGATCAACCATGGACGTTCGGACGAATGGTCCCACGGGTCGTATCATCCTCCGAGCAGAGTCCAGACCAGCTTCTCGAATTCCCCCAGCCAGATCTTGGCCGATTGCCGGTGCCTCCACCATGGCTCTTGAAACTCCGGGTCGTCAACTCCGTGGACCGAAAGCTCGAGGGTCGAGTCGTGCCGCCTCAGCGTTCTTCGCCACAGAATGCCAGCGCGGCGGGTGTGATAATTCGAGGTAACCACCGCGATCGACCGCCAATGATGTGCCTCGATACAACCCAGAGCTGCCTCGGATTCCTGCTCGGTTGAATCCACCTCGGGGCTCATCTGGCAAAACTCCACGCGACTCGCCAAACCTGCCCCGTAGGTTCGCTCAAGATAGGCGCGGGCAACCGGCATGACGGATTCATGCCAGTACGATTCCCCCGGAAGACTGAGCAAGATGCGATCCGCCGTGCCGCGCTCGAGGAGGGCTATCGCTCCCGCCAGCCGGGCCTCATATCCGACAACCGACCCCTCTAGTACAACCGCGGCATCTACGTGGCCTGGCAGCGGATCGGGGGCGATCAGCAAAGCGCCGCCCCAGCCGAGCGCGGCGAGAACGATGGCCAGGACGGCAGCGAAGATCCAGGCGATGCGCCGAAAAAGGGAGCCGGCACGGGAAGCCATTCTCAACTAATATTACCCGCCACTGGCTCGTATAAGTTAAATGGTCGTTCCATTTCGCCCGTGAAAAATCTGCCGCCAGCGCGATTCGAGCTCCTAACTTGACCAGACTCGACCCCGGTCACGCAAAGGCGGCATTTTTTCACAAGCGCTGCTAGTAGACTTGCCGCATCAAGTCAAAGCCCACAAACATTCCCGAGGGCTTATCGGCTGCCGGGTCCCCCAGATATGTGGCGCGAGTTCCCGCACGCTGCGAGACATTCGTGCCCGGACTATTGGTGAACCCGAAGGTAAATGCATGCCGCCAAAGCTTCTTCTGGATTCCGAAGGAATATGCCGGCCGGTGTATGCCTAAGTCGCCACCATTCACCAGAGTCGGGATTCCCTCGGCTACCAGTGCTACCGTCGGACGTATATCTACGGCGGCTCCCACGCCCAGCGAAAAGGTGTTCGCGCAGGGGTGAACCAGGATAGCGGGCAGAAGTTCGGCTACATCGGGAGCACTGCACGGCTGGTACGGAGGGGGTGTGGTGACTGCTAAATTGTTGGCGAGCACCGGCCGGTCGTGAATCGAAACCGTTGGCACCAGATAGAGCTGCGCGCGGTGGGTCACACTGCGGGACATGATCAATTCAAAATTGTTGGTAAAGTTCCTTTCAAAATTATTCTGTCCATCGATGGAATAGCGCACCGACAGATTGAATGGCTGGCCGTCATGTTCATCCAGGAAGTTGTACGCCGCCATGAGTTCGATGGGAAACCCTATGAGGCTGGGCGAACGATAGATCGCAACCGAGAATTTCGATGTAACGCCGTAGCGGAAGCCGAACGAGGGTACTGCAATATCGTCGAGGCCGAGTAGAATCTTCCCGCGTGCTTCGCCCGAGAAAGTGGCCGAATAGGGAAAGCGGTGGGTAAAGTTGATGTAAAAGCCGTGGCGGTCCAGCCGGCGGCCGGTGGGCAGGCTGAAAAGCAGGTCATCGCCCGGTTCGTAGACCTTGTGCTGTTCCGCCGCTGGGGTCGGAGGCTGAGTTTGAGTCTGGGGCTGAGTCTGCGTCTGGGGCTTGTCAACCGAGGAACTCGTCAGTTCCGGAGGGTCATCGGCCGCGGGCTTGTCGCTAGTCTCGGAGACACTGTGCGTCGCCGCGTCGATCACGTAGCGTTTTCCGTTTTTCTCAAGGATAATTTTCGAGTTTGATCCGGCGACGAAGCTTACGCCTAATTCGGCAGCCGCAGCCGTGTTCTCGGAACTTGAAGCCGAGGAAGGGGCCTCTGCCCGCGAGGCGCTCGAAAAAAGAAACAGGAGACAAAAAAATAGAATGAGCTGCACTGAGAGCGACCGTATTTGATTGTTCATGGTTCAATCCTTGATTATTTTGAATATTTCGACGGAGAGGCATCCGCCTCAAGACCGCTGCCAGAACCTTTGGGGGCGGCCGCCCCTGCCTGCTCAGAACGAAATTCCGCCTCATTCGGGCGCGCCAGGTAAAGAGAGCAGACGCAGCGCTGACAGGTTGGATTGGTTCGAATGTCGAGAGTGGAGCGAAAGCGGAGCGCGTCCACCCCGTTGATGATTTGATCGAAGCCCGTTAGGGAAATGTTCCCCATCGGTGGATGAAAGAAGCACGGCCGAACCTCACCCCGAGCCTCGATGAATGCCGATACCCAGGGTGCGTTGCAGCGCGGAGAGACGGGAGAAGCCTGTCCAAGATGAGCGCGGAAATGAAGAGCGATACGCCGCAGCTTCTCGGGCGTCTCCACCACGAACCCGCCGCAATCATAGTATCGAATTACCCGCTCGATCTCTTCCTCGAGCGCCTCAACCTGGCTGTCGTCGAGCCCGACCCCGTTCTGACGGGAAAGATTCCAGGACTCGGGGCGGTTAAACGCGGTGGAGGTAAGATCGGCAGGAAGGAACGAGACCGAATCAAGCTCGAGCGTCTGGGCGCAGTCTATGGTGGTCGTAAGCGCGTTATGGTTGGCGCGCTGCACCGTGCAGCGCGCCTGGACCGGAAATCCTGGCCGGATGCTTCGTAGAAGTCGAATTCCCGACTCTAGCCTCTCAAATGCGCGCGGGACTCGTCGAACGCGATCGTGAATTGGCGGCGGACCGTCGAGCGAGACAATGATGTCATCGGCGCCCGCACTGATCTTTCTGGCGTCTCGCTCTTCCACCAGGCCTGCGGTCAGCAAGGTCACCCGTATCCCGCGGGCCTTGAGAGCGGTTGTGAACTCCTCGAAGTGGCTGTGCCTGTACGCTTCGCCTCCCGTAAGCACAATCCAGCGCACACCGAGCTTGGCAAAGGAATCGAGCTGCCGCTCGAGATCCCGGGTGCGGATCTCCTCGGGAGCACGCATCTTCCATATGTCACACATCACACACCGGCAGTCACAGCCCTCATGCATGGCAATGACCACGACCGGGATGCGCTCGACGTGATGCGACCGCAGCCGCTCGTCAGCGGAGGGCGTCGACTCGAGTGGCGAGATGGATACCAGGGTGTTCATGGTCCGACTCGCGCCCAGAAAACGTAAAACTTCGATGTTTCCCGTCTTCTCAAGACAAAGGCCTTCAACGGACGAAGCGCCCAACGAACGCCATACCACGGTTTCCCGACCTTCCAGGTGATGGACAGGCTTTTTGCCAGCCGGGCGAGAATCTGCGGGGTCAGGTATTCCCGGCTTCGCAGGCTGTCGGAAGCAAAGCCAAAGGTACGGCGAAAGGCCTCGTGCTTCTCTTTCACCATCTGCTCGCCGGCTTCCGGTCGCGAGTACCAGGGGGAGTCGGTGATGACCAGGTATCCCGGGCGCTTCAGACAGCGCAAAGCTTCCTGGAGAGTAATTTCGTAGTCGGTCGAGTAGTGGAAAGAGGCGTTAAAAATGACCGCATCGAACTGCCTGTCTGCGAACGGCAGCCGGTCCATTTCCGCCTGAAAACAGGGAAAGGGATCCGGCCCGGCATAATGACGCGCCGCACCCAGGCCGTCGTTCGGGTTACAAATAATGTCGAGCGCGACCGGGTGATGGCCAGCCACCGCCAGACGGTTCGAAAGCCAGCAGTTCCCGGCCCCGACATCGAGAATCGACGCACCCTGGGGATGTTGCGCCCGAACGCCCGCAAGAATGGTTTGGTTCAGAAAGGTGAAGGTTCTCGCCCGAATTCTCCATTGCCACGCGTTACGTCCGGTCACGTCCTCAAATGGAAGCGCGAGATAATATGGCGCCGAATCCGAACCCCGGCCTTCCTTCTCTCGCACGAACTCATAGTCGGCTATAAAGCGCCTGAAGTGTTCTTCGCGACTGGGAGGCAAAGCGCGGTAGATTCCGCCGGCTTGCGAGATCGCGAACTGGCAGGTGTTGCACACGAATTGCGTCGCAACCGGCGAGCCCAGCCCCGAGCGGCAGACCGGGCATTCGAGGCGAAGCGTCAATGGAGTCCGCTTCTCGCGCCGGTCGCGGTCCTGCGCGGAAAGCGATTGGGTAGCTGACTTCATGCGCCCACCCGCTCGAAGCGCAGCAAGACGTGATCGCCCAAGGTTCTAAGCAAGGGACAGCGGGCAATACGGGAGTCCGTCCATGCAGCCAGTTTCAAGAAACGCGGGAACTTTTCGACTCGAGCATGCGTGTAAGTGGGCGGGACGGCAAGTCCGACTGCTTTGACTTCCCGCAGCCGAAACTCGGGGGCGAACTCACGCTCGAGCTCCCGGACTCCCGGATAATGGACCCGCAAAAACCCGGCGCCGATCCGCGCCACCACTCCGTTTCCCGACAGCCGGCGAAATGCGAGACCGGGTTGGCCGTGCAAAAGAAACCAGATGATTTCCCAGATGCAGTGCCGGCCCATCAGACAGACGAGGACCGGAGCACCCGGCTTTAAGCAATGGGCGAGCTGCCTTGAAAACTGGCGCAGACCGGGGAGACAATTGAGCGCCCCAAAATTGGAGAGAGCTCCGTCAAACAAGCGCCCGGGAGCGAGTTCGGCGATCTGTTCGGCCGGCCAGGTGCACAGATCCACGGAAGCATGGTGGAAGTAAGGGCGACGATTGTGGACGCGCGTATCGGCAACCCGTATCATCTCCGGCGAACGATCGATCCCGAACACATTCACTCCCATCTCCGCCAGAAAACAGGCATCGAACCCGGTTCCACACCCGATTTCGAGCACTTCGGCCCCGGGACGGAAGGCCTCGAGCAACTCCGGCCACACCGCCGAGCGCTGCGCCCGGCCGATCGGCGAATCGGTGAAGGTTGCGTCGTAGCTGCGGGCAATCGCGTCAAACGGGTTCCCTGCACAGGCGGGTTCGCTGAGGCTGACCATTCGTCTCCTCAGGCCTCCAACTCGGAAACGCAGGAACGCATGCCGGCGCGAAATTCCAGAATTTCGCTCTGCTTGCTGGTAATCAACGAGGGATCCGGATGCGAGGAATTTTTCAGCCGCTCCAGCTCAACTTCGGTCTTGAGCAGCTGGTCCGCCAGGCTGTAGTAGCGGCGGGAGTGGCGGCCGCGAATTCTCGCCTGCCGATCCGAGCCCGTTCCCCAGGGATTCGGATTCTCGACCCGGTTGGAGATTTCGGCGAAGTAGGGCGTGCCTTTGATCGGATAGGCCACGGTTGTGAAAAAAACATCGGGATTGGCCGTCTTTACGTGCTGAATAGTTGCCTCGATGTCCTCGGGCTCCTCTCCCTCGTAGCCCCACATCAGGAACATCCCGGTCTCGATCCCTCGTTCTTTGCAGAGTGCGACGGCGTCCTGGACCTGCTTTACCGTAACCCCCCTCTGCATCCTGTCGAGGATCCTCTGGGACCCGCTCTCCGAGCCGATCCACAACCGGAAGCAACCGAGGTGGGCCAGAATGTCGGCGGCCTCCTCATTTAACCGGTCGGCCCGCGATATGCATTCAAAGGGAATGCTCAAGCCGCGCGATTTCAGCTCGGCGGCATACTGGCGCAACCAGCCATGGTGAATCGTGAACACGTCATCGGCGATCCATGCCATATCCGGCTGATAACGTTCGATCAGCGCAGCCAGTTCATCGGCGACCGCGCCCGGCGCCCGGCGGCGGTGGCTTCTGCCGAATACCTCATGACTGCACCAGCGGCAGTGGTAAGGGCATCCGCGGGCAGTGATGATCGAAACCGATCCCATGCCGTGATGCTCACGCCAGGTGGACACATAACGTTGCGCATCAATGGCGTCACGGGCCGGCCAGGGCAGAGCGTCGAGCTCGTGGATTTGCGCACGCGGCCGCGTCGTCACGATTTCCCCCGCCGGGCTGCGGAATGTAATGCCGTCAACCTGGGCCACTCGATCGGGAGAACCCGATCGCAGCGGCAACAAAAGCTCGGCGACCGTCAACTCGCCTTCTCCGTTCACGATCACGTCGGCGCCGGCATCGAGGTATTCGCGCGCATAGGCGCTCGGCTCCGGCCCGCCAACCACCACCTTCCATCCGCACTGCTTCGCTACCCCGATGATTTCCACCACCGAAGGCCGCGTCATCAAGTTGGCATACACCCCTAAAACCGACGGGTTCGACCGCTGGAGGACCTCGAACAGACTTTCGCGGGAGGAGAAGGTCGAATCAAACACCTCCACTCGGAACCCCTGCTGCCGCAAGTAAGCGCAGATATATAAGATTCCCAGAGGAGGATACGGCTTCATGATCTGAAGCTCCTTCGGGTCTTCGTACAGGAAGTATCCGTGGGTTAGAAGCAGGTCCATGGTTCTCGTCGTCTACTCTAAGTGACTAACTCATGCCTACGGCTTTGTTCGGCGATAACTGCACAAGGCCCTCGCGCGCAACATCGAGGACCAGGGTGGCATTGGTATTTCTCGAGGTTGCTTCGAGCTCGACGATGCGTTCCCAGAACCCGGCAAGAAATTGATCCCTACTCTCCGGGGTCTCGGCGCGCGTGCGCGACGTCCAGGAATCAACCTGCGCGTGCAGATAATCGTGCAGCGCGCGATAGAACGCATCCGTATACGCGCCCTGAAACATCATCGAGATGTCGCCGCTATCCGCCCAATTGCGCTTCGAGCCCAGCTGCTCGCGAACCCGCTCAAAGAATTTCGTCCCGGGAAGAGGGTAGGAAACCGATACTCCCACATCGTCAGGGCGGGTGAGCCGCACTAACTGAACCGTCTGTTGAATGGCCTCCCAATCCTCGCCGGGGTAGCCAAACTGGATGAAGTAACACGCTTTGATACCCTCGTGGCCGAGACTTTCCCGGGCCTTCACGATCTCGTTCACGCGCGTACCCTTATCCATGGCGTCCAGGACCTTTTGCGATCCGGACTCTACCCCCATCCACACCTCCCGACACCCCGCCCTTTTGAGAGCCTGCGCGTTCGCGGGGTCGATCAGATCCACGCGAGATTGGATTTTGAACGGAACCGCGGCCTCCAGTTTTTCTACAGCCACAGCGAAGTCTTGGACCCACTTAGAGCGCAAACCGAAGATGTCGTCGGCAAACCAGAGATGCTCGGCGCCGAAGTCGTATTTGAGCGAGCGCATTTCCGCTGCGACCTCCAGAGGAGATCGCACCGCAAACGAGTTCCCGTAGATCGGCTTCGCGCACCAGTTGCAGCGGTAGGGGCACCCCCGGCTGGAGATGATATTCAAGGAAAAGAAGCCGTGGGCCGCATGCCAAGCCTCACGATAAGGCCCGATATCGATCAGATCGCGTGCCGGCAGCGGCAGTCGACCGAGATCGCGCAAGAGAGGCCGGGCAGCGGTTCGCACCAGTTGTCCGGCGGAATCCAGGTGCGCGATGCCGGCAATGTCGGTGAGAGCGCGCGGGGGTTTTTGGGTAAGCGCTTGAACGGCTTCTAACAGTGTTAACTCCGCCTCGCCCAGCAGGACACATAGAAAACCGGATTTCAGATACTCGTGCGCGCAGTCCGAGGCATCGGAACCATTGATCAGAACCAGAGCACCCGCACGCAAAGACTGCTCCAAAATCGAGTGCGCTACCTGCCGCATTCGCGTCAGGCACATCTTTGAAAGGAAGTTGAAGTTATCCTCATACACGACCACAATTCTGGGGCGGTGGCGCTTGAGGGCCTCGGAGAACTCCTGGTCCGGATCGTTGAGCATGGTGTCGAACACCGCCACCGAATACCCCGATTCCCGAAGAAGTGCCGCTGCGTACAAAGTTCCTAAAGGCGGGTATGGCTGCATCTTCTTCACCTGTTTACTGTCGTAGTAAAGGTGATAGGAGTGCGTTAGCAGAATGTCAGCCACGGGGAGTTGGCTCCTTCCTGTCCTTATTCAACTCCTTATCCAAGTGCTTCATGCAAAACTGAAACCATGCCCGTCCAGGGTGATTCGAGGCAAACGGCCAGCCCATGCTGCTCGCCTAAGCCGGCTCGGGTCAATCGCGGTAACTCGAAGCGGTCAAAATGGGCGGGGTCGGAAGCGGGTACCGGCAAGTCCTTGAGGTTGGCAACCGGCCTCCCCATCTCAAGATGAACGTCGGCCCCATGCTTGAACGAGATTCGCCGGATGCCATCCCAAGCATGACCTCCGGCGATTCGTTCGACAAGCTCACAGAAGGCCAGTTCCCCTGATGCCCGCGCGAACGCATCGACAGAAGGTTCGATTGAGGTCTCATCCGGCGTCAGGGTCGCGCTTTCAAAGTCGGCCGCAGTTACGCTAACCAGTACTATGTCCGATCCCGGAGGGAGAACGGGCGAGGCCAGCGTAACCAAACCCGGCGGAGCCCCCAGAGGCGGTCGGCCATAAGCGCGATGAAACAAAACCACTTTGCGGTCTGCCGTCACTAACTCATCCGCCTTCTGCCCCTGGTTAGATTCGCGATTCTAGCTCTCGAGGAAACAGTCCTTGTCAAGCCGTTGTCAATTTTGTGTCATCGCGCTAAGACATTTGAAAGTCCAGCCGGTGCCTTCATAGATAGATAGATTCGGAGACGGCGGCTCGCGGGTCGTCGTGTCTAGCTAGATCGAACCCCCGCTTTCTCCGTGGTTTAATCTGCCGGTATCCTGCATAAGTCGCTGTCTTACGGGCGCTCGGTCAGGCACAATAACGATTAGGCTTGTTCACAACGCCGGTTCACCGAGGAGATGGACCGGGCTGAAAGTAACTAGTTACGAAAGTTGTAAGAGCAGGCCATTTCAGCGACCAAGCAGCCGATCGAGTAAGCCGGGAATAGAGAAAGTCTCGAAATGAGAAGTACATCTATCTGCAGTACATCTGCCTAATGAGAGAGATATTGTCTAATGAGAGGTACATCTGTCCGACGGTGATCTATGTTCGCCACCGGAGCTATAAGATATTAAGACTAAGACCATGAAAACACCGGAACTCTTCCCTTTCATGTCTCGCATCCGCCGATTTTTTACAGAAAGTTGACATATTTCAGACACTCACCGGCTGGCCGAAGTGTGAGCATCGCAGGGATACCAATACTGGGAGCAACAGGGTGAACTCCTCCAAGAAGATTGTCTTTTTTGTAGCGTCTTTCTCAAGCATCGAGGCTACGGCTCCTTTAGGAATTCTCGCGATTTCAACTCCGCTGCTTGACGCCGGGTACGAGGTGTTAATCGTCGACTCGACGATTTCGCCGGATTACAAACGGCGCATCCTCAAGGAGGTCAAAGATGCGCTCTGCCTGGGCATATCCGTCGTCACCGGACCCATGATCCGCGAGACCGTCGATGTTGCCAAAGCGGTGAAGGCCTGGAACCCGGATTTCCCGGTCATTCTTGGAGGCTGGCATCCTTCATTGCTTCCCGGCCAGACGCTCGAAGCGCCGTATGTGGACATCATTGTGCGCGCCCAGGGCGAAGAGAGCATGCTCGAGGTTGCGCAACGATTGCAGGACGGCGCGCCTCTCGATGATGTCCCGGGAATCGGCTTCAAGCGGGACGGAAAACTCCATCTCACTCCTGAGCGGCCGCTAAGGCGCATCGAACAGATGCCGCGCAAGGCATATCAACTCGCGGACTTCGATGCTTACGAACGAATTTGCGGACGCCGCTGGGCCATGTACGTTTCCAGTCTTGCCTGCCCATTCAACTGCTCCTATTGCACGAACGCCGGCGTCTATGGCCGCAAGTGGAATGCACTGCCGGTGGAACAGGTAGTCGAGGAAACCATAGAACTTACACGGCGATACCGCCTCGAACTGCTCTGGATGGCCGACGATAACTTCCTGGTCGATCTCGATCGTGCGCTCGAAATCGCAGAAGGCCTGGTACGTCGCGGGGCCAGTTTCAAGTGGAGCGTCCAGGCAACAACCAATCTGACCGCCCGGCTGAGCGTAGAAGAATTGACCCTTCTGCGCCGCTCCGGCCTTCATCAAATCTGCCAGGGCATCGAAACCGCGTCGCCTACGGTCATGAAGTTGATGAACAAGGACTTCCAGGTCCTTGAAGATATCTATGAGTCTACGGCGCGGTGTGTCCAGGCGGGAGTAATTCCCTCGTTCAACATTATCTTCGGATACCCGGGCGAAGGTCCTAAGGAGCGTCGGGAGACGGTAAATTTCATGATGGACGTATGCCGTAAATTTCCCGGCGCCGAATTTTGGACCAACATCTTTACGCCCTACCCGGGCTCGCCTATTTTCCACAAGTCGCAGCAGCTGGGGATTGAGATACCAACCAGCCTCGAAGGATGGGTCGACTACTTCCCGCGATATACGGTTTTGCCGTGGCTGAAAGGCAGGGATCACCGTCGCGTGCAAACCATGCGCGACTACCTGCGCATCGCCTTCGATCGCGCCCCGATCGCCAAGAATGGTCCCGGCAGGTTCGCTAAAACCATACAGCACCTTACTGCCTATCCCGCCCGGGCGCGGCTCAATCACGATTTCTACAGCTTTCCCGTTGAGCTCTGGATTAACCGTCAGCTGAAAAATATCGTGAAACTTCCGAAGCCGAACATAGACGCGAAGCGATTGGAACCGAATCCGGCCCCTTCGTGCACGACCTAGGCAGGCCGAGGACCGAATTGATTCTGAGAACCAGGACGCCGTTTCGACTGCTGCGATGATTGTCTTGTATAACCCGAAAGCCACCAAGCCCAAAAATCGGCGTTTTCCTCTGTCGATTCTCGCCATGGCGGCGATGATCGAGGGCCGCGAAAACTACGCCATCGTGGACGGAAATCTCGATCCCCGTCCGACAGACACAATCGCCGCCATCATGCGGAAGCAGTCGGTCGAACTTCTGGCCGTGACGGTCATGCCCGGTCCGCAGACGGTGGGAGCAGTTGCGACCTGCCGCGAATTGCGCGCGCAGTTTCCCCAGGTGCCGATCGTATGGGGCGGGTATTCCGCCTCGAATTACACCGATGCGGCGCTAAATACCGCCTACGTCGACTATGCCGTGCGCGGGCAGGGAGAGGCGACGTTTCTCGAGCTGATCGATGGGCTCCGCGGAAACCGGCAACTCGACGCCATTCCCGGTTTGTCTTACAAAAAAGACGGGCGGATTCGCCACAATCCCGAACGCCCGATGCGGCCCCCCAACGAGTTCCCCCCGTTTCCTTACCACGCCATCCCGGCCGAGAAATACCTTTTGCCGACATTCCTCGGACGGCGCACCGCGGTCCATCAGGCGAGCATCGGCTGTCCGTTTCGCTGCAACTTTTGCGGCGTGGTTACGTTTTCCGGCAGCCGGGAAAAGATGGAGTCTCCGGAGCGAACCGAGGGCACGCTTCGCTATCTCGCCCAGACCTATGGGGTCGATGCGGTTCAGTTTTACGACAACAATTTCTTCCTGCGCGAGGACCACACCTCGGAACTAATGCAACGCATCCAGCCGCTCGGATTGCGCTGGTGGTGCGAAGGCCGCACCGACATCATGGTGCGTTATTCCGACCATACCTGGGAGGCAATCCGCCGCGCCGGGTGCGCCATGATTTTTTTTGGCGCCGAATCCGGTTCCAACCAGACGCTGAAGGAAATGAACAAGGATTTGCGCGCCGAAGATACCGTCGCATTGGCTTCCCGCATCCGGCGTTTTGGAATCATCCCGGAGTTCTCCATCATATTTGGCAACCCCAAGGATGCCGAAAGCGATACCGCCGAGTGCATCCGGTTTATCCGGCAGTTAAAGCGCTTGAATCCTGACGCGGAGATCGTGGTCGAGCACTACACCCCGGTACCCCAGCGAAGCCGGATGTACGGAGAGATAGAAGGCCGGTTTCAGTTTCCGACCACCGCGGATGAATGGGCGACCGAGCGCTGGCAGCGGTTTGCCACCCAAAAAGATCCGAAGACGCCGTGGATACGCGAAAGCACCAAGCGCCTGATCGACAACTTCGAACTGGTTGTCTCCTCCCGCTGGCCGACGGTTCAGGATATCCGTCTTCCCGGCTGGGGGCGAATGGTGCTGAAAGCACTGAGCGGCTGGCGTTACT
>Ga0123356_10002122_pt1 | contig 21389 bp, 10 predicted proteins | sample TergutEmb28metaG_2_FD_92546 | JGI IMG/M metagenome (GOLD analysis project Ga0123356, IMG submission 92546) | Embiratermes neotenicus P3 segment gut microbial communities from Petit-Saut dam, French Guiana - Emb289 P3 | ecosystem: Host-associated > Arthropoda: Insects > Digestive system > Gut ... | reverse complement strand
ACGGGCAACAAAGTCTCCGGGGCGCTTGAGGACACTTCTTAACAAGTTTGAAATCGCGACAAGGGCGGCGTCGCCCTGTTGGTGACCGTAAGTATCATTGTACTTCTTGAAGTAATCGATATCTAACATTATAAGGCTGAGCGGTGCCTGCTCTCTTGCTGCTCTGTCCCATTCCTCACTTATCTTCATTTCAAAGCTTCGCCTGTTCGGTAAATCAGTTAACTGGTCGCTCATGCTTAAATGCTGGATTTCCCGGAACTGGCTGATAAGTTGAATTTGGTGCTTGACCCTGAGCTTGACAAGTGCCGCGTTTAAAGGCTTATGCACATAGTCTACCGCACCTGCGGCAAGTCCTTTAATCTCATTTTCACGGTCTGTGTTTCCCGTGATGAAGAGAATCGGGATTTCTCTTGTATTTTCATTTTTCTTTAGTATGCTGAGCACTTCAAAGCCGTTTATCTCCGGCATGATGACATCTAAAAGTATTAAATCGGGTAAGAGTTCGGTTGCTTTTTCTAAAACAGATGTACCGTCCTTGGTTGTATAAATCTTATAATCCTGCTGCAGAATATTAGCAAGCTCCATAAGTGTCGCTACATCGTCATCAACGATAAGGATGCTTTTCTTCTCTTCCATCTTTAAATTAATCCTGTTCCTTTTCTCTCAGTTCATTAAGTGATACTAAAGCCTGTTTAAAATCAAGGTTCTCTAGCTGCGCAATCAGTTTTTCGCTTCCGGGTATTGTTTTTAAGCTGTCTGCAAACGATACACTTTCAACGTCACTTTCTTTTATTAACGGCTCGAGTTTATTAAGAATATCATTCACGGAAGACGCGTCTCCCGGAGGCCCGGTTTCAGACGGCTCGTCGTGCCAGGACACCGGCTCCATATATCTCATCAGGCAGCTCCACAGCTCATGTGAGACAAAAGGTTTACCCAGACATTCTCTCATTCCGCCATTTTTATAAAGCATTACATCATCGGGCATAATGTTTGCGGTCATTGCAATTACAGGGACTGACGAATCCAGTTCAAGAATTTCTTCCGTTGCTTCGATTCCGTCCATTACGGGCATATGGACGTCCATAAGAATTATATCAAACATTTTCTCGTTATTATTTATGCGGTTTTTTACTCTCTCAACACCAATCTTGCCGTTTTCAGCTAAAAATGTTTTAAGACCGACCTTTGCTAAAAACTCACATGCGACCTGCTGATTCATGATATTGTCTTCACATAATAGAACTTCACCGCTGAACATAGGTCTTCTGTTTCCGAAAATTGTTACATGGTCCGCTACATCATCTTCTGTTTTTTCTAAATCAAACGTGAGCTCAAAGCTGAATTTACTGCCGGTTCCGGGTGTGCTTTCGACGTGAATATTTCCGCCCATACGCTCGATAACGTTTTTCGTAATTGTCAGTCCGAGTCCTGTTCCGCCGTACTTACGGGTATTACCGGACTCCGCTTGTGTAAACGGGTCGAAGATAATCTCCATCTGCTCCGGGGTTATACCGATACCGGTGTCTTTAACTTCAAAATACACGGTCACTTCACTCTGAGTTAAATTTCTGACCTCCATTAGGAAATCTATAACTCCCGTGCTTGTGAATTTAACGGCATTGGACAGCAAATTAATCAGTATCTGCCGCAGTCTAGCCGGGTCGCCAAGCAGGTTTTTCTTTACTGAAGGGTCAGAATAGAGGTTCAGCATAAGCCCGTTTTCCGTGGCTCTCGGTGTGAACATTGTTCCGCAATCGTCGATTATCTCATATAAATCAAACGGGACTATATTAAAATCAATTTTACCCGATTCGAAGCTTGTGAGGTCCAGAATATCGTTGATAATATGGAGCAGCCATTTTGAACTGTCCAGAATTCTTGTCAGATAACCTTTTGTTCTCTGTGAAATACTGTCATCCAATGCAAGCTCGGAGAATCCGACAATACTGTTCATCGGGGTCCGAAGCTCATGGCTCATATTCGCGAGAAAGACCGTTTTCGCGGCAGTTTTTTCCCGCACTTTTATCTCAAGATTATCGGCATAGTCCTGCAGAGCGGCACGGCTCTCTACCAAGTCTTTTTTCTGCTGCTCAAGCAAAAGCTGGCTTGCGATACGCCTGAGCAATAGCGGTCCAGAAAAAGGCTTGGTGACGTAGTCCGCGGCGCCCAGGTCAAATCCCTCCATCTCGCTTTCTTCATCGTTTTTAGCGGTGAGAAAGATTACCGGAATATCCGAAAACCGCGGGTCCGCTTTTAGAATCTTAATGGCTTCATACCCGTTCATTTCCGGCATATTTACATCAAGCAGTATCAGGTCCGGTATAAACTTTTCCAGTAAATTGAAAAGCTTTGCCGCGGAGGGGGCAGGGAAAACCTCATAAATGCTTTTAAGAAGGTTTCTTCCGACCGAAAGGTTCGCGGCATTATCATCCACAATAATTATCTTGCTGTTTTCTTTTGCCATTGTCTTAACCTCCTAATTATCTAAAGCAGACAGACGTTCAACAATCTCATCAAAATTAGTTTGGTCCGCGTTTTCTCTTAACCAGACAACTAAATCGCCGTCAGTTTCATATTCCCGAGCTTCAAGTTTCTCAAGTATATCATCAACCACGTTCATTTCATAGTTGGAACAGGCATCTTTTAAAATTTTAAGTAATTCAGGGTCAGGTTTGTCCATCACCGGCTTATGCTTTTCCTCATTGACTCTGACAAGAGCCGCGTCGATGTCTGAGACAAGTCTTCGTGCGGTATTCATAAACGGTAAATGATTGATAAGTATATATCCGTAATCACCGCTTCGTGCCGCGTTTTCCAGTGCCAGTGCCAGATCGGCTGTTTTTACCGCGCAAATACTGCCGCTCGACCCTTTAATGCCGTGTACTATTGTTTCATATTCCGGAAGTCTGTCTTCGGACGGACGTGCATGAAAGCCGGAATCAGCAATTTCACTTAAAGAGTCAAGTAATGGAGGTGTGTTTTTCGCAAAGGAGCGAAGCACATCGATATATGCGTCGCTGTCTCCGCTAAAACGGTTAAGGCCTCTATCAACGTTAACTCCGGGAATTTCGCCGATTAACAATACCCCGGCAGTGCTGCTTTCTGCTGCTTCCTCAATCTCAACTGATTTTCCCGAGCGGACATATAACTCTTCCTGTTCCTTGTCCCGCACCCATTCTCTGATAACAGAATCTAAACGGGATATTTCGATAGGCTTTGAAACAAAAGCCTGAAATCCGTTTTCTAAAAACATTTCTTCGTTGCCTACAATCGCGTTTGCTGTCAAGGCAATGATAGGAATGTTTTTTGCATATTCGGAATCGATTTCTCTTATCAGTTTTGTTGCTTCGATGCCGTCCATACCCGGCATCATATGGTCCATAAAAATCGCGTTATAACGAATGCTGTTGTCGTGCATTGCTTCAACAGCTTCCCACCCGGAGGTTACACAATCAACATGCATGCGGTAAGGCTTCATAAGTCCTTTTGCGACATCAAGATTCGTAAGTACATCGTCTACAATAAGCACTCTTGCATATGGCAGGCTGATTCGCTTAAGGGCTTCAAAACCGCGGCGTTTTGTTTCGGAGTAATGAAAGTTTTTAAGACTATCAACAATTTCGGCACCAATTACTTCGTCGGTGACGTGCTTTTGCATAATCCGCACGGTAAAAACACTGCCGTCCTTGTATTTGCTTTCGGCTTTAATTTTGCCGTGCATCTGCTCAACAAGTCTTTTTGTAATAGGTAATCCTAATCCCGTGCCGACTATTTTACGGTTTGCAGCCATATCAACCTGGGCATAGTCGTCAAATAATACGGCAAGATCATCCTCTTTGATGCCTAAACCGGTGTCAGTGACAATAAATGACAGCCAGACGGAATCGCCGTCTTTTTCGCTTTTAACCGTAAGTGTTACAGTTCCCGACATTGTATATTTAAAAGCATTGGAGAGCAAATTGTTCAGTATTTGTTTTATTCTGAGCTCGTCGCCATGCAAAACCGTCGGAAGCTCTTCATTTATATTCATGATAAACTCAATCGGTTTGTCGCCTCTGTGGAGAATACTTTGTGTTGACGCGTCATTTAAGATACTCGGGATATCATAATCCAGTTCTATAAGCTCGAATTTGCCGGATTCTATCTTGGAAATATCGAGAATATCGTTAACGGTGCTGAGCAGAGTTTCCCCCGCGCTGATTATCTGCTCGACCCTGTACTCATTTTCCGAGTTCCATTCAGCGGTGTCCAAAATAAGCTCCGACAAGCCAATGACCGCGTTAAGCGGAGTCCGTATCTCGTGGCTCATATTCGCGAGAAACGCGCTTTTTTGCCTGCTTTCTTCACTTGCTTTGTCTTTTGCCCTGTCGATTTGTATCAGAATCAGAACCAGTGCCGCTGCCAGAATTGAACCTAAAATAATCAGGATAAGCATCATTTCATCAATGCTTCTGTAGAACGGTCCCTGCGGAGTGAGAAGTCCCAGATACCAACCGTTGGGTAGCTGTTTTACGTGAGCCATTGTAACTTCACCCTTCCAGTTTACAAAGGTGTCGTCAACAACATCTTCACCCGCGAGAAGTGCATTGGCAAACGCGGTGACAGGGAGTGCAGGGTCACCGACATGCATACCGATAAATTCCGGGTTGGCGTGGGCAATTATTGTCAAATCACGGGCAAAAAGCATTCCGTACCCGTCATAATCAACAGCCATATCAACGATATTTTGACCGATTTCATCAATATGAATGTTCAGTCCCGCAATACCCAGAAGTTGTCCCTCATCATCAAAGATGCATTGCGTAAATGTAATGACGGTCTCTCCGGATCTCAGACTGGTGAAAGGGTTTGTCATAGTGACGTCTCCGTTTGCTGCCATTGCCGCCTGGTACCAGAGACGCTCGGCAGGGTCAAAATTATCGGGAAATACCCACCCGAATCCGCTAATAATAACCGGGTCGCCCGGATATGCTTCAAGATAAATGAATAAATCCTCTACAAGGTCTTCAAATCCGGGGACTTCAATCCTTTTCGCTTGCAAATGATCAGACATATCGTATGTTAAATGGCGGATTATTTCAATATCGGCTCCGCTGAGGATATTGGAACGGACAGCAAGCGCGAATGCCCCAAGCGAGCTTGCGGATTCTTCAACATCATGCTCAACCTGCATTTGCGCGGCTGCAAAGACAGATTGAGAGTAACGTGTCAGATTGTCGTATACTATGCCGCGCACAAAAAGATAGCTGAGAACAACCATTAACACAAATGCGATAACAGTGAAAATTATCTGAGAAAACAGCAAACGCCTTTTTCTGATAACTTGAGCCAGCTCGCGCAGCTTTATCATGTCCTTTCTCCTTTGAACGTGTTTTTTAATGCCTGAAGTGTATCATTTGCCGGAGAAAAATCAAAGTTTTCAATTTGTTTTACCAGTTCTTCGCTTCCCGGAATCAATATCAGCTTATCAATAAATGAAAGAGACTCGGGATTACTTTCGGTAAGTATTGGTTCTAGTTCTTCAAACAGCTTGAGAGCTTCATCTTCATCTAGAATCTCGGATTCGTGTAAATCCGTTTTTTTCTGTGCCAGGGGCAGAAACTCGTCAATAGCCGCATTCAGTTCAGTTTCCAGGGTTTTTAATTGCGAAAAAGTTGTGGAGTTTTTACCGTCCGTGAGATTTTTTTCAAGCTCGTTAGCGGCATTCTGCAGCGCGGTTTTGTCGAGCTGCCCGGCGTTGCTTTTTAATGTGTGTACCAACCTGTGCGCAAGTGTAAAATCGCCCGCATCCAACGCGTCTGTGATTTCGCTGAATTTCCCTTCATTGCCTTCAATAAACTTTTTTATCAGCATTTGACGAAGCTGACTTTCAGCCTCAGTCAACTCATTTTCATCTTCGGTTTGCCAACTGACGGGTTCAAGAAATCTTATAAGGCAGCGCCACAACTCTTGAGATGTGAACGGTTTGCCGACATAGCCTCTGATAATGCCTGTTTCGTATTGCTTTTTATCATCTGCCATTATATTGGCGGTCATTGCGACTATCGGTACATCGGGGTCAAGGCCGTTTATTATCGAAGAAGCTTCAAGACCGTCCATAACTGGCATATGCATATCCATAAAAATGAGGTCAAACTGTTTCTCCAGCGGGTCGCTTGCGATACGCTCCAGCCTGTTCTCAACCATCTCCACGCCTACCTTACCGTTTTCTGCTACGGTGGTATTAAGCCCCACTCTGGCAAGATGCTCGCAGATAACATGCTGATTCATAATATTATCCTCACAGAGAAGGACTTCACCGCTAAAGCTGGGCTTTTCGAGCTTGCTTTGCGCGGTTTGAGTGATTCGAAGCACTTCTTCGGGAATATCGCATGTATCCAGTGTCAGCTGAAAGAAAAATCTGCTTCCTTCGTTTGGTTTGCTTTCAACCTGAAGCTTGCCGCCCATCATTTCAATAAGGTTTTTAGTGATTGCGAGGCCAAGCCCCGTGCCGCCGTATTTGCGTGTTGTTTCCGATTCGGCTTGTGTGAATGGAGTAAATATTTCGTCTATCTGTTCCTGCTTGATGCCGATGCCCGTATCTTTTACTTCCGTGAGTACAGTAACAGTGTTTTCAGTCTGGCTTATGACGGTTACGTTCAATTGTACCGTGCCGGTTTCCGTGAACTTAATAGCATTTGATAAGAGGTTAACAAGAATTTGCCTCAATCTGGTCGGGTCACCCATTGGCAGCTTGCCTGTAGGCGGTTCCGCGTAGATTTTCATAGTCAGGCCTTTATCATTGGCTCTCGGCATTGTGATTGTTTGACACGCACTTAATAAATCATGTGGGTCAAAAGGAACGTTCTCCAGTTCCATTTTACCCGACTCGATTTTTGATATATCCAGAATATCGTTAATGATTTGCAATAATCCTTCGGAATTATCGAGGATATTGGTTAAATATGTCCTGGTTTTTGTGGAAATATCATCATCGAGCGCAAGCTCGGAAAAACCGACGATACTGTTCATTGGTGTTCGTATCTCATGGCTCATATTTGCCAGGAAGGCTGATTTTGCCTCACTTGCGAGCTCTGCCGTTGTTTTTTGCTCAGTCAGTTGATTTCCTCTGAAATAAGCAAACGCGAAAATGAAAATAATTACAAAGAAAGTCGCGGCTATACCGTACATCCACGGTAATTGCGCTTCGGCTATTTTCATTTGATAGTCATAGGTTCTGCGTATCCATTGCTCTGAAATCATTTCAGTGTCAATAAGCCGCAGCGATTTATTCATAATTGACTGCAGGAGGACTTCGTTTCTGTTAAATCCGATAGATGAAGAAAACGGGTTGTCAAAGAGATATATAATCCTGTAGCCGGGACGTTCTAAAAAATGAGTCAGGGTCAAAAGGCTCATCTCGCCTACCATAACAGCTTCGATTTCTCCGCGGTCAAGAGCGTCAAATGCTTCGAGGACAGCCTCATATTCAGTTGTTTCGGGATGATCGGGAAACCATTTTCTGAAAAAATCCGTATGCGCATACCCTGCAATCAAACCGATACGCATATGCATTATATCATTTATGGTTACGTCTCTGTGATCTGCTTTTGCTATAAGTGAAGAGCGTGAAGTGAGCAGGTTGATATCCGTCCAGATATAATCATTTGCGCGATGCTCCGAATACATCAAATCGGTAATAAACGCGGCATCGCGTTTAGCCATCATTCCGAGCATATCAACAAAACTGTGGTTTTCGTCATTTGCCCGTTCAAAGCGGAGTCCTGTAAGTACTTCCACTTCACTGAGCACATCTATTACGATTCCTTGCCAATCGTTTTCGCGGGTGTTAAAAAAACTGAGCGGATAGTTATCATTTTCGGCCGCAAAACGTATCACGGGGTTGTCAAGTATAAACTGACGCTCTTCATTTGTGAGCTGAGTATGCAGCTTATGATTTTGATATTGCGCATATCCTTCGTTGTACATTTGTGCCAGATGTCTGCGGATGCCTTGTGTCTGCAGTGCTTTGTTTATAACTGAAATTACCGGTTCCAATGCGGGGTCTCTTGTCGCCATGGAAATCGATGTGAAAAGTAAGGGATAGAAATCAGTTGTGAGTATATCAATGTGTTCGATAAACGCGATTTCCGCTATCGCGCTGTAGAAATAAACATCAATCTCACGGCTTCTCAGTGCTTTTGCCGCATCTTCAAAATCATCAAGCTCTATAACCTCATATGAACCGGGCGCCATCTCGGAGGTTACAAGATTAATAGTTGCGGTTGCGGTCATAAAGCCGCAGCGGACAGGGCGTTCGAGGGCAATTTCTTCGAGAGGCATGCTTCCTTCCAAGCGGAACCCCTTTATATTGCGTGTCGCAATGGATTCCGTCATATAAAATACTTCACGCCGCGCAGGTGTTGCAATCAGGTCGCCCGAAAAGTTTATCTCGTGAGTTTCCAGACCGTCAAGCAAATCAAGCCATTCATGCAGTTCTACCCGGAATGGTATATTAAAAAAATCTGAAAGCCATTCTGTAAACAAAGCGGAATATCCGTTAATCTCACCATCACCGGTTTTGAACGCCTCTGTGGAAGGAGGCATTGCATAGGAGAAGTATTCAAACTGTTCGCGCAGAGCCGTTATTGCTTCTATTTCACTTGCGGTTATTCCGGGAAGCTCTCTGTATGAAGAGAAAACCTCAATCTCCGGCAGCAATGTCTCATCATTTTGCTGACAGGCTGAAAAAAGGGGTAAAAAAAGTAAAAAAACTAGTATAAGGCACATTACCCGTGTGATTTTCATGAGCGCTCCCTCAACTCCGCGAGTGTAATTAATGCTTTTGAGAAATCCAGACTTTCAAGCTGCTCAATAAGAGCTTCGCTGCCTTCAATCGGCCGTAGTCTGTCTACAAATGATAAACAATCGAAATCACTGTCTCTCAATAACGGTTCAAGTTCGTCAAAAATGATTTTTGCGGCGGCTAAGTCTGATGAATCATCCGCACTTTTAACAGTATCTTGGGCGGTTTCGGTTTGCGCTGCTTTAACTTCAACCGCGGAAGTGTTTTCCTGCTCCGGCTCCACAGGTGTCAGATATTTTTTCAGACACTGCCACAGCTCATGCGATGAAAACGGCTTTGATAATATATCCTTCATTCCGATTTCGTCATACATATCTTTACTCTCGGACATTACATTCGCGGTCATTGCCACAACAGGAACACCCGCATCTAGCTTTGTAATTTCAACAGCTGCTTCGAGACCGTCCATGACAGGCATATATATATCCATGAGTATAATATCAAACTGCTTTTCCCCGTTTTCAATCCGCTTTCTGATTATATCTATTCCGTCTCGACCATTGACGGCAACTACCGATTTAAGACCGACCCGCTGAAGATGTTCACAAACAACCTGCTGGCTCATTACATTGTTTTCGCAAACTAAAACCTCACCTGTAAAAGCCGGCTTTCTGGAATCACCATATTCCGGTATCTCATAGATATCTTCATCATCGTCCGCTTCTTTTGCGGCAAAGGTTAGATTAAAACTGAATGTACTGCCCTCACCGTGACGGCTTTCAACGAGAAGCTCTCCGCCCATCGCCTCTACAATGTTTTTTGTTATGGGCAGTCCGAGACCGCTTCCTCCGTATTTACGTGTCGCGCCCGATTCCACCTGGATAAACGGGTCGAATATTGTCTTCAACTGTTCTTCGGTTATGCCTATTCCGCTGTCTTTAACCGTAAACGAGAGCACTACAGTTTCATCGCCCTCTTCTTTAACAACCGCCTGTACTTTTATCATGCCGCTGTCCGTGAATTTAACCGCGTTTGAGATTAAATTTGACAGAATCTGGCGCAGCTTGACAGGGTCGCCGTAGAGTGTTTTATGAATCGGAGGCTCAGCATAAAAATGCAGCTTTACGCCTTTTTCGATTGCTCTCGGCATTGAGGCCGAGCGGCAGCCCGCCAACACTTCTCCTAAATCAAAGGGGACTTTTACCAAATCCATTTTACCCGACTCGATTTTGGAAATATCCAGAATATCATTGATTATCTGCAAAAGCCATTGGGAGTTGTCCAGAACTTTCTTGAGAAAGTTCTTGGTTCTGGTGGGAATAAAGTCGTCGAGCGCAAGCTCGGAAAAGCCGATAATACTGTTCATCGGAGTGCGTATCTCGTGACTGATGTTCGCGAGGAATTCGGATTTTGAGCGGTTTGCGGCATTTGCTTCCTCCGCGGCTTCCTGAAGTGCCTTAGCCTGCTTTTCACTTTCAAAAACAGCGGCTTCAAGCTCGTTTGTTTTTTCGCGGAGAACATCCCACGTTCTTTGTGTTTCCCTTGCAAGCTCGCCGATTTCATCTTTGCGGTCAAGACCGTAAATATCCCCGCGGCTGTCAATATTATTAATGGAAACAGAGTCTCTGAGTTTGCTAAGAGGAATAAATATAGTACGCCTTATAATAATAGAGAACACTGCCGCGAAAACTATTAAAGCTATACCGGCTATAATCAGTATTAAAACAATATCCGTTAAATCAAGCGTATTGGAGTTTAATAAAAGAACAGCACAAATAACTGTTATAATAATTAAAACTATTATTATAAACAGTATGCTTATGTTTCTGATACGGGAAGAGAGGGGATTGTTGCTGCTCATGGGTATATGCCTTTCTTTGTAACAAGGTTTATTTTTCAGGTATACCGAGAATACAGGTGAATGTGAATTTTGCGCCTTTATCAAGCTCGGACTCGACCTGTATATCCCCGTCCATCATTTCAGCGATACGTTTTGATAGAGCCAGACCTAGTCCTATTCCGCCGTGCTTTCTTGTTTTGCTGCCGTCGGCTTGCTCGAATATTGTAAACAGACCTTTTTGCTGCTCTTCCGAGATGCCGATTCCGTTGTCCGTTATTTCAAATTGAAGCTTAATCTTACCGCCTTCATTATTTTGCACTTGAGCTTTGAAGCCTATCTCGCCATTTTCATGTGAGAATTTAACCGCATTTGCCAAAAGATTTGATATTATTTGCTTGAGCCGGTTTTCGTCGCCAAAAAGTGATGGAGGTATTGAGGGGTCAAGATTGAAGTGCAGAACCTGCTTTTTTTGAGAAGCGTTATATTCCGCCGTTTCATATATTTCTTTGAACATAACGATTGTGTTAAAAAGGTCATTATTCAGCTTAAAGATGCCATGCTCTATGCCGGAAATATCAAGAACATCATCAATCATTTCAAGAAGATGCGCTGAAGCGGTGTTTATTTCGTCGATATGGGTTTTAATATTATCGGGGATACCTCTCATTTTTACAACTTGCAGCATTCCGTTTATGGCGTTCATGGGGGTCCGCATTTCATGGCTCATGCGTGCCAGAAACTCACTTTTTGCGCGGCTCGAGTGTTCGGCGAGCTCTCTGTGGTGCTCCGCCTGTTCTTTCGCCGCTATAAGACCTGCTTCAAGCTCACGTATCTGATTGAGCTGACGCTCCATCTCGTCGCGTTCCTCAAGGGCGCGTATATGATTTACGAGCTTTATTTGAATCTGTACACGTAGTTTTACGATATCAGGATTAAAAGGCTTTGGGATATAATCCGCGGCACCAAGGGCAAGGCCTTTTCGTTCGGCTTCTACGTTATCAAGTCCCGTTATGAAGATTACTGGAATTTCTTTTGTCTTTTCCAATGTCTTCAGTGTTGAAATAACTTCGTAGCCGTCCATCTCTGGCATAATAACATCCAGTAAAATGACATCAGGCATGTGTTCTTCCGCCAGTGCTATTGCGTCAGCCCCGTTTTTCGCGGCAAAAACATCATACTCATGACTCAATATGTTTGTCAGTGCAATAATATTCGCTGTTTCATCATCAATTATAAGAACTAAGTTTTTACGTTTTTCTGCTGTTTTATCACCCATAATTTATTTTTAACCTTTCTTTTAGTGCTGAGAGTTCGGTAACTGCCTTTTTAAACTCAAACTCGTCAACCAGGCGCGCAAGCTCTTCCGAACCGGGTATTGACCGTATATCATCAAGCATGCTCATGCATTCCGTACTATGCCGGTTAAGAACCGGCTCCAGCTTTGCGATAATTTCACGGATTTTATCATCGCCGGCTACCGGTGCGGGACCGCCGGAATCGTCTTTGATAAGCATCGGGGCAAGGGTTTGAAGGACATTGTTCAGGCTGGATTCAAGTGCTTTTAACTGTGCGGGTACAGGCAGGGTTTTGCCGTCCGAGAGTGTTTCTTCCACTCCGGCTGCCGTTTCCTGCAGCTTTATTTCTCCGATTTGACCGGCATTGCTTTTAAGCGTATGCACGAGTCTGTGTGCCAGTTTTATATCGCCGGCGTCTAAAGCCCCGGTTATTTTATCCATTGCTGTCTTGCTGCTCTCCGCAAAGTAGATTTGCAGCTGCTTTAAGGCTTTATCGTCTTCCTCCGCCCGCTCATTAACATTTTCTTTTATGTAATCCACGACCGGAAGATACTTAAGTAAGCATTTCCACAATTCCTGTGATGTGAATGGTTTGCCGACGAGGTCGAGCATTCCGCTTTCTTTATACATATCTATATCATTAGCCATAATGTTTGCGGTCAATGCCACAATAGGTATGTCTAAATTCATCCCGGTGATTATTGACGCCGCTTCCAGCCCGTCCATCACAGGCATATGTATATCCATAAAAATCATATCAAACGGCTTTTCTCCGTTTTCGATACGCTTTTTTACAATGTCAACTCCTTCTTGCCCGTCCTCCGCAACTACAGACCGGATACCGACACGGGACAGGTGATTGGAAATGACTTGTTGGTTCAGTGTGTTATCCTCGCAGATAAGGACCTCCGCGTCAAATGAAGGTTTCTCGGTGTATGCAAGCATTGCTTTGTATGTATCGGAAGTGTCGTCAACCAGATCAAATGTAAGTTCAAAGCTGAATGTACTGCCGGTTCCGGGTGTACTTTCAACATGAAGGCTGCCGCCCATAAGCTCAACAATACTTCTTGAAATAGGAAGCCCCAGACCCGTGCCGCCGAATCTTCTTGTAACGCTGTTATCCGCTTGCATGTAGGGATTGAAAATATTAGCGATATGCTCGGGGCTCATGCCGATACCGGTGTCTTTTACGGCAAACTCAACAGTGACCTGCGTTTCGTTAACTTCCTTAGTGTGCGCATAGAGCTTGACCGAGCCTGTACTGGTGAATTTAGCGGCGTTCGAGAGCAGATTCATCAGCACCTGACGCAACCTGACCGGGTCTCCTACGATTTTTTTGTTAGTGACCGGCTCCGCGTAACATAAGAAAGTGAATCCTTTATCTACAGTCTTAGGAAGAATAACAGCTTTACACTGGTCAATAACATCCTCAAGGTCGAACGGGATTTGCTCAAGGGTGATTTTTCCCGATTCTATCTTTGTGTTGTCCAGAATATCGTTTATAATCGAAAGCAGCCATGTCGCGTTTTCAGATATATGTGTAAGATAATCTCTTGTTTTGCCGGGAATTTCATCATCCTGTGCAAGCTCTGAAAACCCTATAATGCTGTTCATCGGAGTTCTTATCTCATGGCTCATATTGGCAAGAAATATGGATTTACTGTTATTTGCGGCTTCCGCCGCGTCGCGGGCGTTACGCAGCTTCTCTTGTATTGACTTTTCATGGGTTATATCCATCATAGCTCCGGACGCGCGCAGAGGGAAGCCTTCGCTGTCCCGGACGGTTTCACAAAAAGCAATGTAATAAGCATACTCGCCATCTTTTTTGAGCATCCGGTATTCTTCTTTGTAAGGTGTTGCTCCTGTTTTATCGAACAGATGATTCTTTAAAGCAACGGTAACCCTTTTGGCATCGTCAGGGTGTACAAGGTATCTCCAACTGGCATATCTGTTCGGAAAATCATTCTCGTCAGTATAGCCGAGCATATGCCTGTACGCGTCCGAGTATGTATGCGGATTTGTTGGATTAAACGGGTCGTCTTTTACAACCTCGTAGTCCCACTGCCCTATACTTGAAGCTTTAACCATCAGGTTCAGCCTCAGCAGCTGAAGTTCATTTTGCTCATATGCGGCCGCGAGTTCTTTATGTGCTTTTTCTGTTGTTGCCATCATTTTATCAAGCTGATCTTTAACAACCCCGGATACAGGCACTGCAAGTCCGGCACATAATATAAGAACCAATAGTGTCAGAAGAAGCCCCGTTGCAATGAAAATCTGCATTTTGCTTTCATCTTCAGTCGTATCATAAGCGACAACATACATCCCGATATTATCGGCGCTGTTACCGTCCAGTGGAGCGTATATTGTCAGAACCGTGTTTCCGAACAGCTGTAACGTGCCGGTATGAGTTTCACCCGCAAGGACTCTTTCGGTTATCTCCGGGGATGCAATGCTCCCTGTTGCATAGTCTCCATATTCATCTATCAGTGTCGTAGAGATGCGTTCATCACGCAGAAATATGGATACTTCACAGCCTGTAAGCTCTTTTAACCTGAATGCAGCATCTTGTACGTCCAGTCTGAAGCCTAGGGATATCATGCCCACCAGATTCATTTCATCGTCATATATGGGAGCTCCCGCATATACACCGAGCAGGATAACCGCTCCTTGTGTAATGCGCGTTACACTTTGTCCCTCCTTTGCCAGTGCTACATGAGGCTGATTTAAAATATTGTCACCGTAAATATCGGGTGCGTGTGTTCTTGTTATTACATTTCCGTCACTGTCGATTATATTGCAAAAGTCTATTTGTGTCATGATTTTAAGCGCGTTTGCAAGGTATATTATGCGGTCGCGGTCTTCGTTGATGAGCGCCTCTATTAAGTCGGGGTTGCGTTGCATTCCGAACGCCGCGACCTGAGCTTTTACTCTCATCTCTCCGATTTCGTTTTCTACAATCGTTGCAGCAACTTCGACGGTTCTGTGCATAGATTCGTCCAGCTCTCTGCGGAAAAGAAATAAAGAAGCGGCAAAAACTGCAATACAACCTATAACAGTCAATGCTATCATCGGTATAAGAATTCTCTTACGTATGCTCATATAGCTTCTATTATCCTTGTTGATTTTCTTCTAGCTGTGCCGGTTTTTAAACTCTGCGGTTTCTTTGTGATACTTTAGTGACCATGATTGAAATAATGATTGTAACAACGCCTACAGCGGCAAACAAAAATCCGTATTGTGAGAGAAGATGCGCGGGGTCTTCAATGAGCTGGGTATATCCGATTCGAAGTAAGGATTCGCTTATTAAACTAATGAAAAATTCAGGATTTGCACCCATGATTGCTCCGGTAATGAAAGCTGCCAATCCCGAAAAGGCGAGTGCTATTCCGACAGCAAGCGCGCCTTCGGGCGGATTTCCTCTGCGGATAATAAATATTACAGCTAACAGCAATATGCACAGGAGTCCAACCGCCCCCAGAAGCATGGGGGATATAAGCATCAGCGGAAGCCTGAGGTCAAGGTCATAGTCCTCCATGATTGCGTTTATTGTTAAAGAATCAAAATCAACGACATCATCCAGTGTGGAGGCCAGATGTTCCCTGTCTTCTTCCGTCATCCGGTAGTCAAACAGCTCATAGAAATCATCTTCAAGGTTTCTTGTCATCTGCACTATATCTTCGGTTGTTACGTGGTGTTCAAGATTTCCCATTGATAATGCGTTTGCGTAACCGTCAACAATAACTCCGATTTCATCAGAGACAGAATCGCGGAGAACAAAATAAGCAACGTCATACAAATCCAGTTCCTGGTCGTGAAAATAGAGACCGTTTACTTGATTTACGATATAGTAGGTATGCTCGTCACCTTCGGTTGCGCTCACTAAAAATCCATGAACATTTGAACTTCTGATAAAATGACCGACACCCAGCGAACGCAGGACTATCAGGCATATAAAAACGAATATAGATGTGATTGTGATTATATAAAGCAACGCCGATAGAAACGCGTTTGGTTTCTCATAGCCGTTATCGTATTGCCTTTGAGCGTAAGCCCCGTTTTGTGTATATTGCTGCCGTCTGTAGCCGCGGGAACTTTGCATCGTATTTCTCCTCTCGCGGATGATTTTTCACCACAGGACATAATATCACAAAAAATGATAAAATTCAAACAGTTGACGACAACATTTCCATATTGTAAAATATTGATTTGCAAGGTCTAATTAAGGAAAGGGTGGTTGCAACGATGAGCTTTAAAGAAAAAGCGCGCGAGTTGGTTGCGCAAATGTCGCTTGAAGAGAAAGCGTCACTTATGTCAGGACTTAACTTTTGGTATCTTAAAAGCATAGAGCGCCTAGGTATACCATCGATTATGGTGACGGACGGGCCGCATGGTCTGCGTAAGCAGGCGGATAAGGGAGATCACCTTGGAATTAATGAAAGTATACCCGCTGTTTGTTTCCCGACATCGGCGGCAACTGCCTGTTCCTTTGACAGGGATTTATTGAGGCAGGTTGGTGTCGCGATAGGAGAGGAGTGCAGGCAGGAAGATGTGGCTGTAATTCTGGGTCCGGGCATAAATATTAAACGCTCTCCGCTTTGCGGGCGGAACTTTGAGTATTTCAGCGAAGACCCGTATGTTTCGGGTGAGCTTGCGGCTGCGCTTGTTAAGGGTGTTCAAAGTCAGAATGTAGGTGTTTCCGTCAAGCACTACGCGTTTAATAATCAGGAAACACGCCGTCTTACATCCGATTCGGTTCTTGATGAACGCGCCGCGCGTGAGATTTACCTGACTGCGTTCGAGAAAGTGACAAAGGAATCAGACCCTTGGACATTTATGTGTTCGTACAATCTATTTGAGGGTGAGTACTGCTCTGAGCATAAAAAACTGCTTATTGATATTTTGCGTAATGAATGGGGATTTAACGGTCTTGTTATGTCCGACTGGGGCGCTGTAAACGACCGCGCTCTGGGAGTTGCGACAGGATTGGATCTGCAAATGCCTGCCGATAACGGGGTTAATGATGCAAAAGTAATCGAAAGTGTAGTGAGCGGTGCGCTTGATAAAGCTGACCTTGATACGGCGGCTGCTAATGTTGTTGAGCTTATTCTTCGCGCTGGTACCAGAGAGCCGATGCGCTACGATGTTGACGCGCACAGAGCATTAGCGGCAAAAGCCGCGGCGGAATCTACCGTTTTACTTAAAAATGATGATGTAATGCCGATGCCAGAGGGTGCAAAGTTTGCCGTTATCGGCTCATTTGCCAAAACACCGAGGCATCAGGGTGCCGGTTCGTCAAAAATAGAACCAATAAAACTGGACTCGGTTTGCGATTGCTTAAAAGAGGCGGGAGCGGAGTTTGATTATGCCGACGGATATATTCTCGATTCCGATAAACCTGACGAGACATTAATTGCAGAAGCTGTCAAAGCGGCGGAAGGCAAGGACTATGTGTTTGTTGTGGCAGGGCTTCCCGCACCTTATGAGTCGGAGGGCTTTGACCGTGAGAACATGAAAATGCCCGCATCTCACAACAAGCTGATTCAGACGCTTGCGGCACTGGGCGGCGCGGCACCGGGCGGCGCGGCACCGGGCAGCGCGGCAATCGGTAAAAATGTTGTTGTATTCCTGCTTGGCGGGTCGCCGATGGAAATAGTCTGGCAGGACGATGTAAAAGGCATATTAATGTGTTATCTTGGTGGTGAGACAGTCGGAAAAGCCATCGCCGATTTAATACTCGGCAAGCAGGCGCCGGGCGGACGTCTGGCTGAAACATGGCCGCTGACTGCCGCGGAGAACCCGTCCGCATCGTATTTTCCGGGTTATCCGAAAACCGTCGAATACCGCGAAAGCATATATGTCGGATACCGTTACTACGATACCGCCGGAGAGCCTGTACGTTTCCCGTTCGGATACGGACTGTCGTATACAGAGTTTGAGTATAGCGATCCGATGGTTGATAAAGGTTCGTTTTATGATACTGACAAGGTTACTGTAACAGTATCTGTGAAAAACACCGGTGAGATTGCTGGAAGTGAAGTGGTACAGCTCTACGTTTCGCATAAAAATCCTACTATTTTTAAAGCGGCACACGAGCTTAAAGGCTTTGAAAAGGTTTTTCTCGCCCCCGGAGAGAGCAAGTCTGTCAGTTTTACACTTGATAAACGGGCATTTGCGTATTACAACATAAAAATTGCAGACTGGCATGTCGAAAGCGGCGAATACGAGTTGCGTATAGGCGCTTCAAGCCGTGATATTAAAGGACGTATCATTGTAAACGTAAAATCCTCAGTCGTAGAGACAGTGCCTGACTATAAGGCAACAGCACCCGCATACTATCACCCTGCCAGAATAGACAATATTCCGGACGAGCAGTTTGCCGCCCTACTCGGCAGACCGCTGCCACAACGGGAGCGGGGTAAAGATGAGCCGTTTGATGATAACGCGACATTCGGTGAGATACAGGTCAAGTGGATTGGGCGTGTATTTTCAAAACAAGTCAAGAAAAAAGCGGCGGAAAAACTGGGTAATTCCGTGGATGATGTCAAAACAATGCTTGACAGGATGTTTAACGATATGCCGCTTCGCAGCTTGAGAATGCTCGCAGGCGGCGATATGCCTCCTCAGCTAATCGAGGGGCTGCTGACCGCATTAAATGGTCAGTTGATTAAAGGGTTGCGGATGATGGGCAAAAAGTAAGTAGTTTCAATATAATGCGGAAAAATAGAGGAAGCAGGGGACGGCTCTTCTGCTTCCTTTAATACGCAAAGGAGGAAAAATGATGAAAAGAGTAAAAAGGTTTGTTTTAATAATTTTAGCGGTTCTTGGTGTTGCAGTCTCAGTCAATATGTTTCTCGGACCGCACTCTATTGCGGCGGGAGGAATAACGGGGCTTGCGATAATATTTGACACATTATTTGGCTTTAACCGGTCGATAACAATACTGGTTGCCAATGTAGCCATAATTATCGCGGCACTTATCTTTTTAGGAAAGGAAGTATTCATAAACACTGTACTTGGCGCACTGCTGCTGCCGGTGTTTATACTGTTTGTTCCTCAGATAGCTCTGGTTGAAGACACAATGTTATCCATGTTCGCGGGCAGTGTGCTGATGGCGGTTTCAGCATCGACACTGTACGCAAACCACGCTTCTACAGGCGGCACAACACTCCCTCCTCTGATTTTGAAAAAATACTTTGGACTCAGCCCCTCAATCGGACTTCTGATTTCCGATGGTATTGTAATAGTGCTTTGCCTGATTGTGTTTAATGTTGACGCCTTCTTCTATGCAATCTTCTCGGTGACATTAACAGCGATTGCAATGGGTTATATAGAATCGGGACTCCGCAGAAGAAAAATGGTCTACATTATCAGTGACCATTCTGAAGAAATTACAAAAGAGATTCATACAAAGATTGACCGCGGCGTGACTCTTGTACCTGTTATTGGCGCGTATGAGCGCAAAGAAAGAGAAATGATAATGGTAACCATGGACTCGAAAAACTACCGCGACCTATTGGAAATTGTTAAAGAACACGATGACAACGCATTTATGATAACCGACTCAGTATCACAAGTGCATGGAGAAGGCTTTACCTACAACTCGGGAAGTGTATAGAGGAGATATATATTGAAGACAGTGCGTTTCGTTGTTGTTCTAATATTTATGGTACTGATGGTGATTTCTGCTGCCTGTGCGGACGAACAGGGGGCGGTGGACTCAACGCCAACACCAACAGCAACGCCGTCAGCACCACCGACACCAACTCCCGAACCGATACCGGACGATGAATATGAATGGAAGAGACCTGAGCTCGCGGATATAACCACCTCTCCCGAACCGAAACCTGAGCCGGAACCTGAGTCTGTGGTGCCCGAGAAATTTATTGTGGCAATAGACGCGGGGCACCAGCGCAGAGGCAACTCCGCACAGGAGCCAATCGGACCGGGTACCTCGCAAACAAAAGCAAAGGTTTCAAGCGGAACGAGGGGAACAGCAACGGGAGTTCCGGAATATGAGCTTGTTTTAACGGTATCGCTTCTTTTAAGAGACGAGTTGGAAGAACGCGGTTACGATGTTTTAATGATTCGTGAGACCCACGATGTAGACATCAGCAACCGTACTCGTGCGGAAATGGCAACGGAAGCCGGTGCGCACGTCTTTGTGCGCATCCATGCTAATGGAAGCACAAATTCTTCCGATAACGGCATGCTTACTATTTCGCCGACATCGAGAACACCTTTTATACCTGAATTATACTCTCAAAGCCTTGCACTGTCGCAGTTTATTCTCGATGAAATGGTTGCGGCGACAGGCGCGGACAACAAGGGTATCTGGGAAACAGACTCAATGACCGGAATAAACTGGGCAACAATGCCTGTAACAATTGTTGAGATGGGCTATATGACAAACCCCGAAGAAGACCGCTTAATGCAAACTCCGGAATATCAACAGAAAATAGTAGAAGGAATCGCAAACGGGATTGATATGTTCTTTTGTAGTTATCTCTGATATTGATGTCGCTGGATTCGGAAGGTGATGTTTGTAACTTTGCAGAGAAACGCAAAAAAAGAAACGCGTTACACTGTTTTCATCACAGAAAATCGTGCTATAATTTGTAACAGGAGGTAAGCAAAAATGAACAGTCAGTATAATCTCGGCGATGTTGTTCTTGGTAACTGGACATTATCGGAGTTTATCGGCGAAGGTGCTTACGGGCACGTATATAAAGCGGAGCGTGAAGAGTTCGGGCGTAAATATCAATCGGCAATAAAGATAATCACAATACCGAAGAATCAAAGCGAGTTAAAAAGTGTAATGTCGGATGGTATGGATGAAGACAGTGTTACAACATACTTCCATACATTCGTTGATGAATTGGTTGATGAGATATCCTTGATGTCAAAACTGAAAGGCAACAGCAGTATCGTCAGCTACGAAGACCATACCGTTATACGTCACACAGACAGAATAGGCTGGGATATAATAATCAGGATGGAACTCCTTACACCATTAATTGATTACGCACATAATGAAAAGCTGACAAAAAAAGACGTGATGCAACTGGGTATAGATATGTGCAATGCCATCGAGCTGTGCCAGAAATATAACATCGTGCATCGCGATATCAAACCTGAGAATATATTCGTTGCTGAAAACAGTAACTTTAAACTGGGAGATTTCGGAATTGCCCGAACAGTTGAGAAGACAATGACTGGACTTTCGAGAAAAGGAACGTATACATATATGGCACCTGAGGTGTTTCGTGGGGAATCTTACGGTTCAGCGGTAGATATTTACTCTCTGGGACTTGTGTTATACAGATTGCTAAATAATAATCGCAGCCCGTTTCTGCCTGATTATCCGGAGCAAATAACCTATCACGACCAAGAAGTAGCTCGAGCAAAGAGACTCGGTGGTGAAAAGGTACCAGCACCGGCAAACGCAGATGGCAGACTTGTCGAGATT
>Ga0123356_10002121_pt1 | contig 21397 bp, 17 predicted proteins | sample TergutEmb28metaG_2_FD_92546 | JGI IMG/M metagenome (GOLD analysis project Ga0123356, IMG submission 92546) | Embiratermes neotenicus P3 segment gut microbial communities from Petit-Saut dam, French Guiana - Emb289 P3 | ecosystem: Host-associated > Arthropoda: Insects > Digestive system > Gut ... | reverse complement strand
GAAGGGCGCCTTGCCCTCGAACGCGTGCAGCACGATGCCCTCGAGCAGGTCGCCGAGCGACAGATCGAGCTCGGTCGCGAGCGCTTTGAGAACCTTGAGCAGCCGGCTTTCGAGGCGCACGCCGGTCTGGGTGCGGGTTACTGCTTTCATGTTAACATGGTACCAAGGTACCAAGGTACCATCAACGTGTGACCAGGCGCCTGGGCGGCACGGGCCTGCCGCCCCCTGCATCAGGATCTTTGATCGGCGGGGGTCCTTGCTCGCAGCCGCAGCCGCAGCTGCGCGCGCGCCCGCCGCCCGCCGCTGGTCGCGGCCCGTGCGCCAAGGCACGGGGTCACCCTGCCGGGACTTGCCGGGCGGGGCGAGTCGGCGCACAGTGAAGGCTCAGGCGACGGCAGCGTTTCGTCGTGTAACTGGCGAACAAGAGCTCAAATGGGGGGATCACAGTGACCACACGCACCCGGCGGCGCGTCGGCGCCGTCGCGCTCGCAACTCTCCTGTCGATGTCGTGCGGCGGCCGCGGCGGTGGCGGCGGGATCGTGTTCGCTGCGGACGCGAAGTCCTTCGATGCCGCGGCCGCCTTCGGTGCGCGCCCCAGCGTTTCTTCCATGCGCCTCTCCCCCGATGGGCAGAGTGTCGTTTACCTCACGCCCACGCAGGGCCAGGGATCGGCAGCCTACACGTTGAGTCTGGCCCCGGGCGCGCACCCGAGGCTGGCACTGATGGCGAGCGGCAAGCCCGACCGGCTCGCTGCCTGTTCGTGGGTAGCCGCGGACCGGCTGGTCTGTGTGGCCCACGTGCTCAAGCCGGATCCAGTCCTCGGTCCGGTGCCGTACTCGCGCGTTGTGTCGGTGAATGCCGATGGCTCGAACTTCCGCCTGCTGAGCACTCGCGACAACTGGAATATGCACGGCGTGCAGCTCGGCGGCGGCGAGGTCATCGACTCGCTACCCGCCGAGGACGGCAAGGTCCTGATGACACGCGTCTACACACCCGACGACAAGATCGGCACCCGTTTTGGCTCCACGCTCCGCGGCCTCGGCGTCGACTGGGTCGACACGCGCGACCTCACGAGCCGGCACGTCGAGATGCCAAGCACGGACGCCGAGCTCTACCTCAGCGACGGCCGCGGCAACATCCGCATCCTCGGCCTGATCCCCGGATCCGGCAAGTCGACGTACCAGTACGACGGCGTCATGGAGTACATGTATCGAACGCCCGGGTCGCCGGCATGGCGCAAACTCAGCGAGTACCACGATACGGACCGCACCGGCTTTCGCCCCGTCGCGGTGGACCCGGGTCTCAACGTGGCTTACGGCTTCAAGAAACTGGACGGTCGCCTGGCGGTGTACAAGGTGTCCCTGGACGCTGACATGAGGGAGGAACTCGTCTACGCGAATCCGGACGTCGATGTGGACAGGCTCATGAGAATCGGACGGCACCACCGTGTCGTGGGCGTGTCCTACGCGACCGCCACGCGCCGGGCTGTGTACTTCGACCCGCAGATCAGGCAGCTGCTCGCCGCCCTCGCGAATGCTGTGCCGGGCGAGCGGATCCTGCAGGTGGTGGACGCGAGCGCGGACGAGAGCCGCCTGCTGATCTTCGCAGGGAGCGACACCGATCCCGGTGTCTACTACATCTTCGACCGCAAGACGCACCAGCTGCAGACCTTTCTGGTCGTGCGCAGCGCACTCGAAGGGGTGCAGCTGGCGAGCCGCAAGCCCATCACCTACCCGGCAGCCGACGGTGTTGCTGTTCCCGCTTATCTCACGCTGCCACCCGGGGTAGAGAGCGCCAAAGGCCTGCCCGCCATCGTGCTGCCCCACGGCGGTCCGAGCGCGCGTGACGAATGGGGCTTCGACTGGCTGTCGCAGTTCTACGCCGCGCGCGGTTTCGCAGTGTTGCAGCCGAACTTCCGTGGCTCGAGCGGCTACGGTGACGCCTGGTTCGAGAAGAACGGCTTCAGGTCCTGGGAAATTGCCATCGGCGATGTGCTCGCGGCCGGGCACTGGCTGGTGGCCCAGGGCATCGCCGATCCAGCCAAGCTCGGCATCGTCGGCTGGTCCTACGGGGGCTACGCCGCGCTGCAGTCGGCGGTTGCCGACCCGACGGTCTTCAGGGCGGTCGTGGCGATCGCACCGGTCACCGACCTCGCAGCGCTCAAGCAGGAGTCCGGCTCGACCTACTCGCTCGCACACTTCAGCCATGAATACATCGCCGACTTCATCGGCTCGGGCCCGCATATGCACGAAGGCTCGCCCGCAGAGCACGCGGACCGGATCAAGGTCCCCGTGCTGCTCTTCCATGGCGGGCTCGACCGTAACGTGAGCATCAGTCAGTCGCGCACCATGTGCTCGCGCCTCGCCGCGGCGGGCGGCAAATGTCAGCTCGTCACCTGGGACGACCTCGATCACCAGCTCGATGACTCACATGCCCGCACGCAGGTGCTGCGCCAGAGCGATGAGTTCCTGCGCAGTGCCTTCGGCATGTAGACCATGCCGCGCGGTCCGCACGCTCGTTCAGCCCGCCGCCTGCCGACGGCAGGGGTTGGAGGGTCCCCGCGCAGCCTGGCTTCCCTGCCACACCCCTTTATCGTGCGCCAGGCGCAGACCATCGCGGGGGTCAAGGTCGTCAATCCTCTGACGGTCGGCTGAGGCGACCTCAGGCGGCGCGGTCTTCGTCGTGCGCCCACGGCGGCAGCGTCCCGGCTGCCAAGCCAGGGCTTTCGCCGTGACCACGGCACGGCAGTTCTGTTCTAATCGCGCCCCCATGCAGACCGCGCCCGACATTACCGCCTACCGCCGGCACTGGGCCGCACGCCTGGGCACGGCGCCCTTTCTGCCGATGTCGCGCGATGAGATGGACCTGCTCGGCTGGGACAGCTGCGACGTGATCATCGTCACCGGTGATGCGTACGTCGATCATCCGAGCTTCGGCATGGCGATCATCGGACGGGTGCTCGAGGCGCAGGGTTTTCGCGTCGGCATCATCGCGCAGCCCGACTGGCACAGCAGTGACGCCTTCGCCGCCCTTGGCCGGCCGAACCTGTTCTACGGCATCACCGCCGGCAACATGGATTCCATGGTCAACCGCTACACCGCCGACCGGCGGCTGCGCAGCGATGACGCCTACACTCCCGGCGGGACGGGCGGCCGGCGGCCGGATCGCTCGGTGATCGTGTACGCGCAGCGCGCGCGCGAGGCGTTCCGCGACGTGCCGATCGTGATCGGTGGCATCGAGGCGTCGCTCCGACGCATCGCGCACTTCGACTACTGGTCGGAGAAGGTACGCCGCTCGGTGTTGCTCGACGCCAGGGCGGATCTGCTGGTCTACGGCAACGGCGAACGGCAGATCTGCGAGATCGCGCATCGCCTCGCCGCCGGTGAGGCCATTCACGACATCACCGACGTGCGCGGCACCGTGTTCGCGGCTAAGCGCGTGCCCGACGGCTGGATCGAGATCGACTCGACGCATCTGGACACCCCGGGGCCGCTGAACCCTCCGCTGGATCCGTACGCCATGGCGGCGGCCGGCCCTTCCGGCGCCGCGACGGCGTCCGCGACCGGCGCCGAGGCGCAGGCAACCGCGGGTGCAGCCCCGCCACCGTGCGCGGCAGGGGCGGCGCAGACGGAAGAGAAGGTCGTCCGCTTCGTGCGGCGCGTGAAGAACGCCGATCGCGAGCGCAGCGTGATCCGCATGCCCTCGCACGAGGCGGTGACGGCGGATCCGGTGTTGTATGCGCATGCCTCGCGCATCCTGCACCTGGAATCCAATCCGGGTAACGCGCGGGCGCTGGTGCAGCGGCACGCAGACACGGAGGTCTGGCTGAACCCGCCGCCGATCCCGCTCACCACCCGGGAAATGGACTGGGTATACGAGCGCCCCTACGCCCGTGCCCCGCATCCCTTCTACGGCAAGGCCCACATCCCCGCTTACAAGATGATCCGCTTCTCGGTGGCGATCCAGCGCGGCTGCTTCGGCGGCTGTACGTTCTGCTCCATCACCGAGCACGAAGGCCGCATCATCCAGAGTCGCTCCGAGGATTCGGTGGTGCGCGAGATCGAGCAGGTGCGCGACACGGTACCGGGCTTCACCGGCGTGATCTCCGATCTCGGCGGTCCGACCGCCAACATGTACCGCCTCGCCTGCAGGAGCCGCGAGATCGAGAGCGCCTGCCGCCGCCCCTCGTGCGTCTATCCCGGCATCTGCCCCAATCTCAACACCGATCACACGCCGCTCATCCGTCTCTACCGCCGCGCCCGCGCCCTGCCGGGCATCCGCAAGGTGCTCATCGCCTCGGGCGTCCGCTATGACCTGGCCATCGAGTCACCCGCGTACGTGAAGGAGCTCGCCCAGCACCACACCGGCGGCTACCTGAAGATCGCGCCCGAGGCGCTCGCCGAGGGGCCGTTGTCGAAAATGATGAAGCCGGGGGTGGCCGCCTACGACCGCTTCAAGCAGCTGTTCGAGCGCTACTCGAAGGAGGCGGGCAAGGAGCAGTACCTCATTCCTTACTTCATCGCCGCGCACCCGGGCACCTCCGACCAGGACATGCTGGAGCTGGCGCTGTGGCTGAAGCGCCATGGCTTGCGCGCCGACCAGGTACAGGCGTTCCTTCCCGGGCCGATGGCGACCGCGACCGCTATGTATCACTCCGGCAGGAACCCGCTGAAGCGCATCACGCGCAGCAGCGAACAGGTGCTGATCCCGAAAGGCCTGAAGGTGCGCCGTCTGCACAAGGCGTTCCTGCGCTACCACGATCCGCACAACTGGCCGCTGCTGCGCGAGGCGCTGCGCCGCATGGGGCGGACGGACCTGATCGGCAACGGCCGGCAGCAGCTGGTTCCCGCCTATCAGCCCCCCGGCACCGGCGCCGCCCCCGAGGGCCAGCGGGCCGCTGCGCGGCCGTTCCGCACACAGCACACCGGGCTGCCGCGCACCCCGCGCGGCACGCCGCGCCGTCTGCGCGCGCGCCACTAGATCCCTTCACGGCCGCTGCTGCGCGGCCCAGCATTGGGCTCGCACTCACCATAGTGGCTGCGGGCGCCGTGACGGCGCTCGGTGTCAGACAGGTGGCGCGCCGCTTCTGCGGGATTTGGCGAGTTTGCGCGCGCCCTGCGCCATACGTCTCCGGCACGCTGATCCTCCTGGTCGTGCTGTATGTGGGCTCTCAGGGGCTGTGCGTGCTGACCCTGACGCTTGCCGCCACGCACTCGCGGCGCGCGATTGCGAACGCCGCCGGCGCGAGAGTAGGGTGGAGCTCATGAACACGCTTACGCGCTGTGCCGGGTGCCTGGGACTGCTCGCCCTGGCAGCTGCCGCCGGCGCACCGGCGGCGACCGTAACCGCCAGCACGCCCGCCGCGGCGCGTCCCCCGGCCGGTACCGTGACCGTGCTGGAGATCAACGGCGCGATCGGACCGGCGACCTCACACTACGTGGTCCACGGTCTCGAGGCGGCGCAAAAGAGCGGCAGCCGCCTGGTCGTGCTGCAGCTCGACACCCCGGGCGGGCTGGACACCTCCATGCGCGACATCATCCGCGCAATCCTGGCCTCGCCGATCCCGGTCGTGAGTTATGTCACACCCCCTGGTGCGCGCGCGGCGAGCGCCGGGACCTATATTCTCTACGCGAGTCACGTCGCCGCCATGGCCCCCGCGACCAACCTCGGGGCGGCGACGCCGGTCTCGATCGGCGGCGAGCCGGAGCCCGCACCGTCGCCGGTGCCGCTGCCGGGCGGCAACCCGACCGACAGCGGCGGCAAGCCAGGGGGCGGCACCGGCAAGCCCGAGGATGACGGCGGCAAGCCGCCCGGCGCGGCGCCTTCCAATGGCGAGCCGACCAACGTGTCCGGCAGCACTCTGGAGCGCAAGGCCGTCAACGACGCCGTCGCCTACATCCGCGGCCTCGCCGAGCTGCACGGCCGCAACGCGGATTGGGCCGAGCAGGCGGTGCGCGGCGCGGCGAGCCTGCCGGCCAACGCCGCCCTGCAGCAGAAGGTCATTGATGTCGTCGCGACCGACCTTCCGGACCTGCTGACGAAGATCGACGGACGCGAAGTGCGCGTCGACAACCACACCGTGAAGCTCGCGACCCGCGACCTCGCCGTGGTGCGCGCCAGACCCGACTGGCGCACGCAGCTGCTGGCGGTCATCACCAATCCCACGGTCGCCTACGGGCTGATGGTGATCGGCATCTGGGGGCTGCTGCTCGAGGGGTACAATCCGGGCGCGGTGCTGCCCGGCGTGGTGGGCGCGGTCTGTCTGCTGATCGCGCTGTTCGCCTTCCAGATCCTGTCGGTGAACTACGCGGGACTCGCGCTGGTCGTGGTGGGCACCGCGTTGATCATCGCCGAGTTCTTCTTTCCCACCTACGGCTCGCTCGGCGTCGGAGGCCTCATTGCGTTCATTGTCGGCTCGCTCATCCTGTTCGACACCGACGTGCCGGGCATGAACGTCAGCAGGCCGCTGATCGCCGCGTTCGCCACAGTGGGTGGCCTCATGATCCTGGGCATCGTCTTCATGGCGACCCGTGCCATGCGTCATCCGGTTGCCACCGGGACGGAGGGCATGATCGGCGCCGACGCCGAGGTGGTGGCGGATTTCACCGGCAAGGGGCGGGTGCGCTACGGCGGGGAGTTGTGGAACGCGCGCAGCAACGCGGCGCTGCACGCGGGCGAGCTGGCGCGTATCGTCAGGGTGGAAGGTCTAACATTGTGGGTCGAGCCGCAATAAGCGCGGCTTGAGCCGCCTGGAGACTGAGATGCCGTTCGTCATCGCCGTCATCATCCTCATCGCCATTCTGGTGTTCAGCGCCATCAACGTGCTGAATGAGTACGAACGGGCCGTGGTGTTCACACTGGGACGCTTCCGGGGCATCAAAGGCCCGGGCCTCGTGCTGATCTATCCGATCGTGCAGCGCATGCGCAAGGTGGACCTGCGGGTCATCGTGCTCAGCGTGCCCAAGCAGGATGTGATCACGCGCGACAACGTTTCGGTGAAGGTGAACGCCGTCGTGTACTTCCGCATCGTCGATCCCGGCAAGGCCATCATCCAGGTGGCGAACGCCTTCGATGCCACCAGCCAGGTGGCGCAGACGACGCTGCGCTCGGTGGTGGGTCAGCACGAGATGGACGACCTGCTCTCGCAGCGCGACAAGCTGAACGTCGACCTGCAGCGCATCCTCGATCAGAGCACCGAGGCCTGGGGTATCAAGGTGTCCACGGTGGAAATCAAGGATGTGGACCTCGATGAGACCATGATCCGGGCCATGGCAAAGCAGGCCGAGGCCGAGCGTACCCGGCGCGCCAAGATCATCAACGCCGAGGGCGAAAAGCAGGCGGCCCAGACCCTGGTCGAAGCGGCGCAGGCGCTGGGGCGTGATCCGCGGGCGCTGCAGCTGCGCTACCTGCAGACGCTCGCCGACATTGCGCACGAGCGTACGCAGCTGCTGGTGTTCCCGCTGCCGCTCGACCTGATCGGACCGCTGCTTGGCAAACGCGGTGATTAGGGTGCCCCACGAAACTTCGCTCAGCGCACACGCAAGCCCGACAGGCTGCTAGTTGCACATCGGCCGGCAAGCGAGATTTCGCGCCCATCCTGCCGGCCGCGTGCTCGCACTGGCGGGCGTGTTGCTGGCGCTCGCCACCGTGTGCGGCGCCTTCGGCGCCCACGCCCTGAAAGCTCAACTGGCACCAGAGCGGCTCCAGGTGTGGGATACGGCGGTGCGCTACCAGTTTTTCCACGCGCTGGGGTTGATCGGCGTGGGGCTGACACTGCGTACCCTCGACGCTGGCGCACTGCGTGCGGCGGCGGCGTTGATCGTGGCGGGTATCGCACTGTTCTCGGGCAGTCTCTATGCGCTCGCGCTGGGTGCGCCGCACGCGCTCGGCGTGCTCGCCCCGCTCGGCGGTCTCGCCTGGATCGCCGGCTGGCTGCTGTTTGCCTGGGGCGCATGGCAGGACGTGAGGCCCGATGACCTCTGAAGGAGTGACGACATGCTGACCCGGACTGCACCCGTCTTGCTGCTCAGTATCGCCGCGAGCGGCGTCGTTGCCGCCGGCGCGCAGATCCCCGCCGCCCCGGCCGCCCGGCCCGGGCACGCACAGATCGGCGCCTTCGGTCTCGACCTGACCGGCGGCGACCCGAGCGTGAAGCCGGGGGACGACTTCTTCCGTTACGCCAACGGGCAGTGGGAGGACACGGCGCAGATCCCCCCGGATCGCGCCTCCTGGGGCTCCTTCGCCATGCTGCGCGAGCGGGCGCTGCAGCAGGTGCGCGATATCCTCGAGGGACTGCCGGCGGACGCGCCGGCGGGCAGCAGCGTGCGAAAGCTGCGCGATTTCTACCGCGCCTACCTGGATACCGACGCGATCGAGCGCGCCGGGCTCGCCCCGGCGCGCCCGGGGCTCGACGCTATCGCCGCCGCCAGGACGCACGAGGACCTCGCGCGGGTCATGGGGCGTCAGGACCTGCACCTCGCTGCGCCGGTCGCATTCCGCATCGCACCCGATGACAAGGATCCCGATCACTACATGGTGGTGATCCTGCAGAGCGGGCTGGGAATGCCCGATCGCGACTATTACCTCAAGGACGAACCCGTCTACCGGGAGCTGCGCGCCAAGTACGCGGCGCACATCGAGCGGCTGCTGAAGCTTGCGGGGCAGCCCGAGCCGGCGCAGGCAGCCAAATACATCCTCGAGCTCGAAACGCAGATCGCTACGGCGCACTGGCCGCGCGCCAAGCGCCGCGAGCGCGACCTCACCTACAACCCGCACACGCGCGAGGAGCTGCCGGCGTTCGCGCCCGGGTTGGAATGGCCGGCGCTGCTCAGCGGCGCGGAGCTCGCCCAGCAGCCGCGCTTCATCGTGCACGAGCCCGACGCCGTGCAGTCGCTCGGCGCCCTGTTTGCGAAAACGCCCGTGGAGCGCTGGCAGCAGTACCTCACTTACCACTACCTGGCGGGCAACGCCGACGTGCTGCCGAAAGCCTTCGACGACGAGGAGTTCGAGTTCTACAGCCGCACGCTCCACGGCGCGCAGGAGCAGCGGGCACGCTGGAAGCGCGCCGTGGATGCCGTCGATGACGCACTCGGCGAAGCGGTCGGTGAGCTGTACGTGCAGCGTTACTTCCCGCCCAGCTCCAAGCAGCAGATGCTCGAGCTGGTCGAGAACCTGCGCGCCTCCTACAAAGCCCGCATTCAGAAGCTGCCGTGGATGAGTGAGGAGACCAAGAAGGTGGCGCTGGAGAAGCTCGCCGCGTTCCACCCGAAGATCGGCTACCCGGACAGTTGGCGCGATTACTCCGCCCTCACGGTCAAGGAGGATGATGCCTTCGGCAACGCCTCGCGCGCCGACCTCTTCGACTGGCAACGGCAGGTGAAGCGGCTCGGCGGCCCGACCGACCGCGGCGAGTGGGGCATGACGCCGCAGACCGTCAACGCCTACTACAACCCGACGTTCAACGAGGTGGTGTTCCCTGCCGCCATTCTGCAGCCGCCTTTCTTCGATCCCTACGCCGATGCGGCCGTCAACTACGGTGCGGTGGGTGGTGTCATCGGACACGAGATGGGGCACGGCTTCGACGATCAGGGCGCGAAGTCCGATGCGCGCGGTGTGCTCCGCACCTGGTGGCGACCGCAGGACACCGACGCGTTCCACCGGCGCGTCGACCGTCTCGCCGGGCAGTACGATGCGTTCACAGTGCTGCCGGGACTCAACATCAACGGGCGCCTCACGCTCGGTGAGAACATTGGCGACCTCGGTGGCCTGTCGGTCGCCAACGAGGCCTATCACCGCTCGCTGCGCGGCAAGTCCGCCCCGGTGCTGGGCGGCCTCTCGGGCGACCAGCGCTTCTTTCTCTCCTGGGCGCAGGTGTGGCGCGAGAAGCAGCGCGACGAGGATCTGCGTTCACAGGTCACGAGCAATCCGCACAGCCCGGCGAGATACCGGGTCAACGGCGTGGTACGCAACGTCGATGCCTGGTATCCGGCCTTCGACGTGCAGCCAGGCCAGAAGCTGTACCTGCCCGCCGACGAGCGCGTGCATATCTGGTGAAGTCGGGGCTGCCCGTCGATGAGGCGCTGCCCGCGCTGCGGCAAGCCCTGAGGACCCACCGCGCCGCGGTACTGCAGGCCCCGCCGGGCGCGGGCAAGAGCACCGTGGTGCCGCTCGCGCTGCTCGAGGAACCGTGGGCGCGCGGCAAGCGCCTGCTGATGCTCGAGCCGCGCCGGCTCGCCGCGCGCGCGATTGCGGTGCGCATGGCGGCGACGCTTGGCGAGAGCGTCGGCCGTACCGTTGGCTATCGCATGCGGCTCGACACGCGCGTTTCACGCGACACGCGGGTGGAGGTGGTCACCGAGGGCGTGCTGACGCGCCTGCTGCAGGACGACCCGGCGCTCGAGGGCGTGGCCGCGGTCGTCTTCGATGAGTTCCACGAGCGCAGCCTGCAGGCGGACCTGGGACTGGCGCTCGTGCTCGATGCCCGCGCTGCGGTCGCCCCGGAGCTGCGTCTGCTGGTCATGTCGGCGACGCTGGCAGCGTCGGCCGTGACACAGCTGCTGGGCGAGGCAGCGCTGGTGAGCGCTGCGGGTCGCGCGTTTGCGGTCGAGACGCGCTACGCGGGCAGCGGCCTGCCGGCGCTGCCCGCGGCTGACGGCGGCGCGCGTGGCGGCCGCAGCCCGGAGCAGCTCATCGCCCAACTCGTCACGCGTGCGCTGCGCGAGGAGCACGGCGATGTGCTGGTGTTTCTGCCGGGAGCAGGCGAGATCCGCCGCGCGCACAGCCTGCTCGCGGGCGCGCACCTGCCGCCGCAGGTCGCGGTGCTGCCGTTGTTCGGCGACCTGCCGGGCGAGCGGCAGGACGCCGCGCTTGCGCCCGCCGCGCCCGGGGTGCGCAAGGTGGTGCTGGCCACCAACATCGCCGAGACCAGTCTCACCATTCCCGGCGTACGCGTGGTCGTCGATTCGGGGCTCATGCGGCGCGCGCGTTTCGACCCGCTCACCGGCATGAGCCGCCTCGAGACCGAGCGCATCTCGCGCGCTTCCGCCGAGCAGCGCCAGGGACGGGCGGGGCGTACCGAGGATGGCGTCTGCTATCGTGCCTGGAGCGAGGGCGCGCAGGCTGCGCTCGCAGCTTTCACGCCGCCGGAGATTCGCGATGCGGATCTCGCGCCGCTCGCCCTGGAGCTGGCAAGCTGGGGGACACGCGATGCCGGGGAGCTGCGCTGGCTGGACGCCCCCCCGGCGGCGATGCTCGCGAGCGCGCGCGATCTGCTGGAGCGTCTCGGGGCGCTTGACGGCGCGGGCCGCATCAGCGCCCACGGCCTCGCGATGGCGCGCCTCGGGGTGCACCCGCGCCTGGCGCACATGCTGCTGCGTGCCCGCGAGCTCGATGCGCTGCCGCTCGCTGCCGAGCTCGCCGCGCTGCTGTCGGAGCGCGATCTGCTGCGCGGAACGGTGAGCGCGCGCGACGCTGACATCCGCACGCGCCTGGACGTCCTGCGCGGTGAGCACGACACGCGCTCGTCCGCTCGCACCGCTCTCGCCCGCGCACGCCGCGCCGCGCGCGATATCGAACGACAGCTGGCCGCGGGAGCGGGGCGCCAGGCCGGCGCGGCCGATCCGGCCGAGCGGAGTGCCGGCGCGGATGCCGGCCTGCTGCTCGCCTTCGCCTATCCCGACCGCATCGGCCGCCGGCGATCTACTGGCGAGGGACGCTTCACCCTTAGCAACGGTCGTGGCGCCGCCTTTGCCGAGCCGCAGGCGCTGGCGCGCCAGGAGCTCATCGTTGCCGTGGACCTCGACGATCGCGAGCGCGACGCGCGCATCCTGCTGGCGGCCCCACTCGGGCGGCGCGAGCTGCTCACCCATTTTGGCGAGCGCATCCGTCGCCGCGAGTCGGTGGAGTGGAGCTCGCGGGAGCAGGCGGTGCTGGCGCGACGCAGCGTCGAGCTCGACGCCATCCTGCTGGAGGAGAAACCGCTGGCCGAGGTTCCCGCGGACGCCGCATGCAGCGCAATGCTCGCCGGGGTGCGCGAGCTCGGTATCGCCGCGCTTCCCTGGGACCGCGAGGCGCGCGATCTGCAGGCACGCATGGAGTTCGTGCGCGCGCTCGGCGCGCCGGCCGCAGGTGCGGCCTGGCCGGCGGTCTCCGATGCCGCGCTGCTGCGGTCGTTGGAGACGTGGCTGACGCCGTGGCTTCTCGGCGTGACGCGCCGCGAGCACCTGGCGCGACTCCCGCTGACGGACGCGCTGTGTGCGCAGCTCAGCTTCGAGCAGCAGCGCGAGCTCGAGGACTGGGCGCCGAAGCACCTCACCATGCCGAGCGGCTCGCGCGTGCGTGTCGACTACCAGGGTGACCATGCGCCCGCGGTGTCGGTAAGGCTGCAGGAGGTGTTCGGGCTCGCCGCCACGCCGCGCCTCGCTCGCGGCCGCGTGCCGGTTACGTTCCGGCTGCTGTCGCCAGCGCAGCGACCCGTGCAGGTGACGCGCGATCTCGCGAGCTTCTGGCGCGGCGCCTACGCCGAGGTGCGCAAGGACCTGCGCGGCCGCTACCCGAAGCACTACTGGCCGGAGAACCCCCTCGAGGCGCAGCCGACGCGCGGCACGCACCGCCCGCGCCGGGCGTAGCGGCGATCGTGATGGTGCGCCCGCCCCCTTGATATATTTCCGCGCTCAACGTCAGGGACCCAAGTTGCCATGATGTCCGCACACGCCGCATTGGACGCACTTCGGGAGGGGAACCGGCGCTTCGTCAGCGAGCTCGGGACTGGCGCGCGCGCCGCGCGCGCGCGCAGACACGAACTGCCGGCGGGCCAGGAGCCGTTCGCCATCGTCCTCGGCTGCTCCGACGCCCGCGTACCGGCGGAGATCGTGTTCGACCAGGGGCTCGGGGACCTGTTCGTCATCCGCGTCGCCGGCAACATTGTGGCCCCCTCGCAGGTGGGGAGCGTCGAGTTCGCGGCCGAGGCCTTCGGCACCCGCCTCGTGGTGGTGCTCGGGCATTCCCAGTGCGGCGCGATCCGCGCCACGCTCGAGCAGCTCGCGCGTCCCTGGCGCGAACAGTCGCGCAACCTGAGGACCATCGTCGATCGCATCCGTCCCGCGGTCGAGGGGCTGCTGGAACGCGGGCCGCCACGCGAGCCGCCGGCCCTGGAGCAGCTGGCGGTGCGCGCCAACATCCGCATGTCGGCTGGCCATCTGCGCCACGGCTCGGAGGTTCTCGAGCAGCTCATCGAGAAGGATGGGCTGCTGGTGGTGGGCGCGGAGTATTCCCTCGAAACCGGCGTGGTGGATTTTTTCGACGGCGTGCCGGTCGCCTGACGGACGCGGTGGCAGGTTGGCCCAGAGCCCTGCTGCGCAGGAACGCGTCGCCGTCTCGCCGGAGGATCCCGGCAATCCGCCCCGTTCGAGGTCGAGCTTGCTGCCGGGGAGAGGACGGGCAACGATGAGAGTTGCACCGCCCATCGTTGCCCTAACCAAAATGTAATGGAGGTTACATCTTGGCTATTCTCATTATGCCACGTCTCAGCTCGCGTCATCAATCAGGAGCATCCCCTACGCGCTGTTGGTTCGCATTGCGCAGCTGAGTCCACCCCGGGGGCGCAGGAGCCGGACTCCCAACACCGCCTCAGTCGCGGGCTGAGAGCTCAAAGGCAGACGACGCGGCCAGCGAATGTTCGCGATACCGTTGCCGTCGTGCTCCAGGCTCACCGGCATTCGGGTAGAACAACTGCTGCCCATCGATCCTGTAGTTTGCGATGTCTCTCTGCCCCTCCGGCGAGATGAGGTAGTCGATGAAGTGCTGACCCAGGGCTGTCTTCACGTTCGGGTGCTTCTGCGGGTTCACCAGCATGACCCCGTATTGATTGCGGAGCCGCTGGTCCCCCTGGACGATGATCTGCAGGTCCCTCTTGTTCCCAAAGTTAAGCCACGTGGCGCGATCGGACAAGACGTAGGCATTGGTCGCGGCCGCCATGTTGAGGGCCGCCCCCATCCCCTGGCCGATGGACTTGTACCAGGGTCCCCGTTCCTTTCCGATATCGATGTCAGAGTCTTTCCAGAACCTCAGCTCAGCGAGATGCGTGCCCGAACGGTCGCCGCGTGAGATGAAGGGGGCCCGTTCTGACTTGATGGCCCGCAGTGCCCGGGTGATAGCGGTCGTGCCCTTGATGCCTGCCGGGTCCTGTTTTGGTCCAATGAGTACGAAGTCGTTGTACATGACCGGATAGCGCTTCAGGCTTTGCCCCTCCTTCAGGAACTGAAGCTCCGCATCCTTCGCGTGCACAAGGACGACGTCCGCATCCCCGCGCCTCGCGGCGTCGAGAGCCTGCCCGGTGCCCAAGGCGATGACCTTCACCGTGATGCCGGTTTTGCGCTTGAAGATGGGCAGGAGATAGTCGAACAGTCCCGAGTCCTGCGTCGAGGTCGTGGACGCGACGACTATCGATCTGTCCTCGTCCGCGCAGGCAAATTCCGCGCTCGCAAGAACCAGTGTCACGCCTGCCACCCAGGCACGCGCCCCAGACGAACGCATCATTCTCTTAGGTCCGGTGACTCACGTGAGGAGCTCCCCGGCCATGAAGCGCCTCGCGGCCTCGGTGACGGGGCCTGAGAAAAACGGCTGCGCAGGTCCACGCTCGAGCACTCTGCCCCGATGCAGCAGGATGATCTCACCGGCCAGGCGCCGGGCCTCTCCCAGGTCGTGGGTTGCCATCACGACTTTCACCCCTCGTGCGGTCACGGCGCGAATGATGTCCTCGATCTCCTGCGTCGCCGCCGGATCAAGGCTCGCGGTCGGCTCATCCAGGAACAGCACCGCGGGTTCGCGCGCCAGTGCCCGGGCGAGTGCAGCCCGGTGCTGTTCGCCACCAGAGAGTCGCCGAGCCGGACGGTGTGCGAGCCCTTCGAGACCCGCCAGTCGGAGTAATTCCACGGTTCGCTGAGCGCGCCTCGCCCGCGGCACACCCGCCGCCTCAAGGGCGTAACGGACGTTGGCCTCGCAGCTGCGTCGCAGCATCACCGGACGCTGAAAAACGATCGCGTGGCTGCCCTTCGAGGGCTCATTGCGAGCGCCCCAGGTGATGTCGCCGGCGGTGGGCACGATGAGCCCCATCGCCGCCCGAAGTACGGTGGTCTTGCCGGAGCCATTGGGTCCGATCAACACCGTGGGAGCGCCGGCTGAGAGGGTGAGCGAGACGCCGTCCAGCATCTTGGTGGCGCCCGCGCGAATATGGACGTCCGCAAACTCAATCGGCAGGTCTGACGCGCCGGTGTCCACCTTCATCCCGCCACACGCTCGGCCGTGCGGCGAACCGCCCAGGCGAGTGCGCTGACCAGGATCACGATACAAACGAGGACCATGCCTAAGCCGGCGGCCAGCTGCAGATTTCCCTTGGAAGTCTCGAGGGCGATCGCCGTTGTGATGGTTCGGGTGTAACCCTCGATGTTGCCGCCGACGATGATGATCGAGCCAACCTCCGCCGCGGCTCGTCCGAATCCCGCCAGCAGCGCCGTGAGTAACGAGAAGCGCGCGTCCCACAACAGCGTCGTGAGCCGGCGCATGGGACCCACATTCATCGCGACGAGCTCGTCCCGATACTCCACCCAAAGGTCCTCAACGGTCTGCCGCGTGAGTGCGGCGATGATCGGCGTCACGAGCACCGTCTGCGCGATCACCATCGCCGGCGGCGTAAACAGCAGTCCCCAGGCCCCAAGCGGTCCGGATCGGGACAACATGAGGTACACCGCGAGACCCACCAGCACCGGCGGCAGGCCCATCAGCGCATTGAGAACGATCAGCACCGCATCCCGCCCGCGGAATCGGCTCAGGGCGACGAGCGCGCCGAGCGGCGCACCGAGCAGCGCTCCAAAGAAGGTGGCACTCAGGCTCACCATCAACGAGAGCCGCACGATCGCGAACAGCGTGGGATCGCCCGCGAGTACCAGATGCAGAGCGGCCGGGGCTTCCACGGTGAATACACCTCAGCAGGCGCGCTTTGTGAGGTGCGCGCAGGTAATGCCCGTGGGGAGTCTATATGCGTATGAAATTGCGGAGAAGTGAGCGCGAGCGCCTGCAGAAGGCCGGCGACAGGGCCGCAAGCGTGCTGAGTGCGGCAACTGGTTGCAGGATGCCGCCGCAGTGGCGCAGGCCGTCGCTAATGGCCGCGGCGCTTCTTTGATTCGTATGCCGCAGTCAGCTTTGCCAGCACCCTCCTGAGTGCTTCAAGGTCCACGTGCTTCCTGCCCTCTGACAGTGCGGATCTGATGACGTCCGCCGAGACGAGCAGCTCAATATTCGTGAACGCGTGTGCGAGACACTCGCTTGAGTCGAGGCGAATGGCCAGGGGCGGCTGCCTGGCCCGGGAGTCACCCTTCCGGGTTTGAACTGGTGCTGCAGTCCGGGGGCGCGTCGCGGCCATGGCACGGTCCTTCTGACTACTCATTTCGATTTCCCCTGTTGATGAGCACGTGGCCAACACGTCGCCTGCGGGCGGCCGCGGCTATTCCGGCACGCCTGCCCGGTGCAGGCAGCCGCTCCTGGAAGGCACCAGCACAGTGAAGTCCGATGCGGACGCGCGCTCAAGACATCGCACAGGGGTACGGTCGCAGCCGCCCAGCAGCGGAGCGCTGTTCCACTTCGTCCTCAGCGGAGGTGCCTGCGCCCCGACGGCCTGTGCCGGCAGGAGTCAGCTGCGCGAGCAGCCGCGCAGGCTACCTTCCGCTTGGCTCAACTTCAGTCATCTCGTGGTCGTGCGGTCCTGGTACGTGCGGTCGCGGTCCTGGTAAACGACATTGGTCGGTTTACGCAGACCCAACAGCCCAAGCAGCCCGAGCAGACCCAGCCAACCCCAATCGAATCCGTGCCGATCATCGTACCGGGTAACGGTCCCGGTACCTGTGTTGGCTGTTGCGGCGTTGGTGGCGTCTTGCTGCCTCGTGGTGGCGTCCTGTTGCGCATACACAGGAGCAATGCACAGTGCGCCGGCCAACAGGCCGGCAGCGGCTACCCTGGAAAACAATGACGTACGTCCTATGTTCGGCATGATGGTCCCTCCAAGACCCCCACTGACGCTATACGCGGCGGCGATTGACTACCCCGCGCTTGCCCGGTGCAGGCAACTCGCAGATTGTACGTTGCCGCGACCGTATGAAGTATCGCGGCAAGCAAGCCTTCACCGCCCCGATCCGGTTCGCGCTCGGTAGCCCGTTGATATTTCACAATATGCGGTGGCGTCCCGCAGGTAAACGGCCCCGTCAGCGTTCACGCAGGCCGCCAATAGCGAGCATCACGCGCGCGCGGGAAGCCCTTTAACGGAAAGCGACCTGACCGCGTTCGGCAGACGCGCTACAAGGTCAAGGCGGTACCAGAGTGGTAGCAGGGAGTGGTTTAGTCTCACCACAACCGGAACGCAAGAGGTTCAATCATGGCCGATGAGACCGTGACACCGTCCGTCGCCTCGGCAGAGCCCCTGGTAACTCGAGAATTTGCGGGCATCGTCGTACCGTGCGTGGGCCTGCTGATCGCCCTCGTGCTCCCACAACTGCCGATCGGGCGTTTGGCAGCATCGGCCACGTCGAGGCTAGGTCTAGGTCCCCTCGGGCGCGGTGCAATCGCAATCCCGTTTGCGATCACCGCGATCTTGTTGGTCTACATCCTGCTGGTGGAACGGCGCTCCGTTTCCTCAATCGGACTACGGCTGCCAACATGGAAGAGCCTGACGTTCGGCATTGCGGTCGCCGTCATCCTGGTGGTCGGTGCCGTCGTCACTATCTTTGTTGTGTTCCCCGCGTTGCATCGCCGCACAAGTCAGGCGGCCATAGACAATTTGTTGAGTACGCCCTGGTGGTTTCGGCTTCTGCGTGCCACAGGAGCCGCGGTGTTCGAAGAGGTGTGCTTTCGCGGCTACACGATCGAACGAGTTCAAGAGCTCACGGGTCGCAAGTGGATCGCGTTGGTCGTATCCGTCGCGGCCTTCACCAACTCGCACGTGAGCTACTTTGGATGGGCATATCTCATCTTCGTTGGGTTCGGCGGCGTCGTACTGGGTCTGTATTACATCTGGCGGCGCGATCTGGCCTCAAACATGGTCGCTCATTTCCTTACCGACGGTGCGCTGGCCCTGTGGATCGCGCGCTGGGCGAGCTGAGCGGCGGGTTGTAGCTGCCTGAACTGCGTGTATCTCCCGGGATCGCTCGTGAAGCACGGGCAACTACTCCACGCGCCGCCCGGGTAATTTGTCGAGCAGCCAGTGGTCGACCGACAGCTTGCCGGGACCGGCAATGGCGAGCCACAGGAACAGTGCCAGGTATTCAAACTCGTCAAAGCCGAGGAGCGTCTCGAGCGAATCTACATCGGCCCACTTCGCAGCGCGGATCGCCACGATCATGGTGATGCCCAGCGCGCCGGCGGAGATGCGCGTCAGGAATCCGAGCAGCAGGAACAACCCGCCGAAGAACTCGACACCCGACACGAACGGCGCCAGCACGTGCGGGCAGGGGATTCCCCAGCCGACGAAGTTCTCGGTCACCTGCGGAAGATTCTGCAGCTTGCCCCAGCCGCTCCACAGGAACACCCAGCCCACGGTGATGCGGGCGAACAGCGGCGCGAGCCAGGTGAGATGTCCGGCGACGCGCCCGGGCCAGTCGATGAGCCATTGAACGAGCAGCGTCACGGGCACTCCTGTGTTTGTCGGCGGGAACAATTGGCCGAGAAGACCGGGCAGTTCGACGCGATATTGCCGGAGCGCCGGCGGCGCCTGCGTATAATTGCCGCCGGCGGCAACTGCAGCGATTATGCGCAATACCCAGCCCGAATCCCCGGTCTCCTCCATCGCCGAGCGGCTGTCCGGAGCGGGGCCGCAGGCGCCAATCGCACAACTGTTCGAATCGATGCGCCCGGACCTGCTGCGCTTTGCACACTGGCTGGCGCGCGACCGGGCTATCGCGGAGGACATCGTGCAGGAGTCGCTGCTGCGAGCCTGGCGCTCGCGGCAAGCCCTCAAGGATCCCGGCGCGGCGCGCGCCTGGCTGCTCACCATCGTGCGGCGCGAGCACGCGCGGCTCTATGAGCGCAAGCGCCTGGAGCTGGTACCGCTCGACGAGGTCGTCGAGAGTCACACAGGTGCCAGACTGACAGAGCCGGACGGCGATCTGCTGGCGCTGCGTCATGCGATCATGAGGTTACCCATTGAGTATCGTGAACCCCTGGTCATGCAGGTCCTCGGCGGCTTTTCCACGCAAGAGATCGCCCGCGAGCTCGCACTCTCCTCTACCGCGGTGCTGACGCGCCTGTTCCGTGCGCGCAACAAGCTGCGTGTCATCTGCGGCGTGGCGGCCGCGCCCGACGTGAGCGACAGCGAGGTGGGGCCGTGACGTGTGACGAGGCACGGCTGCTGCTCGGCGCAGAACCCGGGTTCAGCGGCACCGGCCTCGAGGAACACTTGCAGGGTTGCCCCGCCTGCAGCCACTTCCGCGCCGAGATGCGCACCCTCGACGCCACGATCCGCCGCGCACTCGAGCGGCCGCCGCCGCTGGCGCACGCGGATGCGCGGCCCGCGCCGTGGCGGCAGTGGGCGCTGGCCGCGAGTGTGGTGCTGGCAATGTTGGCCGTGGTGGCGCTGTGGGTACTGCGCCCCAGCGATTCGCTGGCGCGCGACGTGATAGCGCACGTGCAGGGTGAGCCCGAGAGCTGGCTCGCCACGCAGCAGATCGACGCCCGGGAGATCGGCTCGGCACTGCAGCGCGCGGGTGTCGAGCTCAACATCACCTCGGACAAGATCACCTACGCGCAGAGCTGCTGGCTCCGCGGGCACTACGTACCGCACCTGATCGTGCAGACGGCGCGCGGCCCGGCGACCGTGCTGATTCTGCGGCACGAACAGGTGAACGCACGCCGCACGTTCCACGAGGCGGGCATGAGCGGTGTGATCGTGCCCGCCGGCAGGGGCAGCATCGCGGTGCTCTCGAAGGACAACGGCGGCGGGCTCGACGAGCTCGCTGCGCAGCTGCAGCGCGACGTGCGCTGGCTGCCCGCAGCCTACTGATGCACCGCGCTCCCCCGACGCACGCTAGCCGGTCCGACACGGAACCGCGACGCCGTGACGATCTGGCAGCGCAGCCCGGCGGGCTGGAAGGTCCTGTTTCACCAGGGGACCGTGGTACAGAGTCAGGAGCGTTGCTATGAGCCGGATGAACCGTCGGGACTGGTTTGCAGGCGCCGGGAGCGTGTGCGCGGCATGGCTCACCCGCCGGGCGCTTGCCACGACGGCGCTGCGCATCCCGCCCGCGCCGGTGGCGCGTGTGCAGGTGGTCAAGGACACCTACTTCGGCGAGACATTGAGCGATCCATACCGCTGGATGGAGAACGACAAGGATCCCGAGTGGCTGCCGTTCCTCAGGGGGCAGAACGCCCACGCGCGCGCGATGCTCGATGCCATCCCGGGGCGCGACCGGCTGCAGCAGCGCATCGCGCAGCTGTCGGGGGACGCCGCGAGCACGCGGGCGGCACAGCACGCCGGCGGCAAGTTGTTCTTCGAGCAGCGCCCGGCCGGCGCTGACAACTACAAGCTGTTCGTGAGGGAGGACGGTGTCGAGCGGGTGCTCATCGATCCAACGCTGCTCAGTGATGCGAGCGGGCATCTGTCGCTCGACTGGTGGGAGCCGTCGCCGAACGGATCGCATGTCGTGTACGGCCTGTCGAAGAACGGCAGCGAGGACTCGGTGCTGCACGTGCTGCACGTGGCCGACGGGCGCGATCTCTCCGAGCGCATTGCCAACACCGAGGCCGCCAGCCCACAGTGGCTCGATGACGGCAGCGGTTTCTTCTACAACCAGCTGACCGGCGCCGTCGACACGCCCGAGCGCTACCTTGACAGCCAGGCGCGCTTTCACCAGCTCGGCGCCGACCCGGCCTCCGACCCGATCCTCATGAAGCGGGGAATGGATGCGAACGTAGAGTACGAGCGTATCCAGATGCCGGTGATCCGCACCTTTCTCGGCTCCGAGCACGCGTTGCTGACGCTCGCGGACGTGCGCACCGAGTTTCGGGTGCTCATCGCGCCGCTCGCGGACGTCCTGACCAGCCAGGCGCACTGGCTGCCGGTGGCCGGCTTCGAGGACGAGATCACCGACGTCGCGATCGACAGCGGCAGGCTTTGGCTGCTTGCCAACAAGGGGCACCCGCGCGGCCGAATTCTGCAGACTCCCATCGACTCGCCGACCCTGGCCGGGGCCACCGAGGCGGTGCCGCAGGGTGCGGTGGTCATCGAGCGATTCCAGCGGGCCATGGACGGGCTGTACCTGGACATGATGAATGGCGGCATCAGTGGGCTGCGCCGGCTGGGCCACGACGGCCGGGTGACCGAGATCAGCCTGCCGTTCGAGGGCACGCTGCGGGCGCT
>Ga0123356_10002120_pt1 | contig 21399 bp, 14 predicted proteins | sample TergutEmb28metaG_2_FD_92546 | JGI IMG/M metagenome (GOLD analysis project Ga0123356, IMG submission 92546) | Embiratermes neotenicus P3 segment gut microbial communities from Petit-Saut dam, French Guiana - Emb289 P3 | ecosystem: Host-associated > Arthropoda: Insects > Digestive system > Gut ... | reverse complement strand
GTTTTTTTTAATTATACCCTTTTCGGCCTGATAAAGACCGAAAAGGATGCTCATAAGAGTGGATTTACCTGCACCGTTTTCGCCTAACAAAGCGTGAACTTCCCCTTTTTTAAGGTGAAGGTTAACATCGTCGTTGGCGACAATGCCGGGGAATACTTTCGTAATCCCCGTCATCTCAATAAGGTAATCCATGTCTTGGATGGTTTAGATATCCAAAACCCTGACTATACTGACAGGAACCGCGCCTGGGCTTCCGCCTTCTGCTTCAAACATTCTTGGAATGGCGCCATTAGCCAATTTTTGGAAGATAGCATTGTAATCCGCCTGACTGAATGTCCGGAATCTGGAGGTTTCCATAGGAAGACCAACACCATTATTTGACGCTTCAAAAACAAGGGTTTTTCCGCCCGGCCAATTTCCTGCATAAAAATCTGCAATACAGGTATAAACAGAAGTCTGTAATACCTTCATTGCAGAAGTAATAACTGTTGTAGGAGAATCATTGAATTGATCCCTGTCTACGCCGATTACTTTTTTTCCGGTTTGTTCAGCTGCTGCCATGATAGAATTGCCGATTCCGCCTCCGCAGGCAAAAATAACTTCGATTCCGCTATTGTACCATGAAGCTGCAAGTGTCTGGATTTCCGGTCTTGGCTCAAAAGTACCTGTATAATTGTAATTAATGGTTATCGAGCCGGGAGCCAATCCCAATTCCTGGGCGGCATATTCGGCGCCCTGTATAAAACCATAACCGAAGCGTACAACAGCAGGAACAGCCATTCCGCCAAGGAATCCAAGCTGTCTGTAGCCGTCTTTAACTGCCGCATATCCGGCAAGGAACCCCGCCTGATCTTCTGCATAAAGAACGCCGACTGTGTTATTTCCAGTCCTGAATGTTGAATAATCATCGCTGTGCGGCACGCCGTCTACCAGAATGAAGTGTACATCAGGGAAACGATCCTGGGCTATAAAAATAGGAACTTCGAAAAGGAAGCCCGGAGTTACGATTATTTTCGCACCGCCCTTGACAGCCAGTTCGATTGTGTTCAGATAGGCGTCATTGCTCTGTTCTGCCGGCTGGTAGTATTTATGGGAAATGTCGTGTTCTTTTGCGTATTGTTCCAATCCTTCCCAGGAACCCTGATTAAAAGACTTGTCATCAATGGTACCAATGTCTGTTACCAGAGCCAATTCAAACGTTTCCTTTTTTCCGCATGCTACTGATAGTAAAACAATAAGAGCAAGCAGAATTAAACCGATTCTTTTCATAAAATTCCTCCCTAAGATATTAATATGTTTAGTTCAGGGTACAATACATGGAGGGATATGTCAATTATGAGTGGTTCAATTATGAAGCGTTTAATTCAGCCACTAATATGGTAGAAAATGGTTATTGAGCGCTGCTTAAAGTGCATATATTATACCTGCGTTTAAACTAAGCACTTTTTTCTAACAGGAAATTCCTGCTTTTCAGTAGTATATCTTAAAATCCTCAAAAAATACAAGGTTAAACCGCCAATTATATAGGTAAATACAGGGGTAGATCTGCTTAATTTAAACGCACCTTTTTTTTTAGCAAATTTGGCAAAGTAAAGGAGTTTTAAAATGAAGAAAGAAGGACTAATGTCCGGGTTTTTTGGTTTTCTTGTACTTGCGGCAGTAACCATTATTTTAATGAGCTGTCCGGGGGAAATCCCGCCCGATGTTGACCCGGAACTGACCGGTTCAGTAACAATTACTGGAACAGCAAAAGTTGGAGAACAACTGACTGCAAATATCAGTAATCTTGACGGAACAGGTACTGTTACTTATCAATGGAGACGCGGAAACACAACAGTTGGCGGAAATACGTCAACTTATATGCTTGTTACAGCCGATGCCGGTTCTACAATTACAGTTACTGTAACGCGGGCAGGTTATACAGGCAGCAGAACCAGTGCACCTACAGCTGTTATTGCACCGGCAGATGCAGTTATGTTCAATATTACATGGCATCTTGATGGCGGTATAAAAGGCAGCGGTTCTTATCCAGAGCAGATAATGCAAGGTACTGCTGTTAACGCACCATCGCCTTCTCCTACAAAAGAAGGTTATAATTTTGACGGCTGGTTTACAAATTCTGGATTAACAACATCATATAATTTTACAAATACTGTTAACAGTCATTTGAATTTATATGCCAAATGGACACAAATTGATATTGGTCCAACCACTATAACCTACACTGTTATACAAACAGGCGGAGCTGATAATACCGCAACCACTACAGGTATTCAATTTACTTTTAGCGGTTCGATTAATGACCTTGGTCTTACTGCTGCCGACATTAACATATCTGGAGCTGCATCTAAAGGTACAGCGACATTAACAGGTTCTGGTAATACCAGAACTCTTTCTCCCATTACTGTAAACGATGCAGGGCTTGTAAATGTTTCTATAAATAAAAGCGGGATTGAGATAGTCGCTAAGACTGTTGTAGTCTTCAAAGAAGGAACTACAGCTCCAGCATACTGGAATATTACATGGCATTTAAACGGCGGAATAGCTGATGGCGATAAATATCCAGCATTAGTAGTACAAGGTGAATCTTTGCAAACTTTGCCTAACCCTGTAAGAGAAGGATTTATTTTTGACAGTTGGTTCACAGATGCTGCATTAACGCAGGGGTTTGCTAACTGGCATAATGTTACTGGTAATTTGACCTTGTATGCCAAATGGAGTGCAATCCCTCTAACTTCTACCGTTACGCAAATTGGCGGCAGTAGCAATTCAACCACTACAGGTATTCAAATAACATTTAGCCATACTGTTACAGGTTCAGGTCTTAATGCTTCAAGTATCACTTTATATGATGAAAGCTGGAACCCTATAGAAAAAAATAATGCAGTACTTACAGGTTCAGGTACAACATGGACTCTTTCACCCATTACAATAAGTTATACAGGGACAATGCATGTTTATATATCCGTTTCTGGTGATTTACTACAATCTCCTGTTTTTGTTTTTAAAGCGGGAGAAGATGTTCCTGTATATAATATAACTTGGCATTTAAACGGCGGCATACCTACTGGTAGTTTTTTTCCTGCTATTGTGAAACAAGAAAATTACCTTGGCATGCCATCGTCCATTGTAAAAGCCGGATTCGTTTTTGGCGGCTGGTATACAGATCCAGAACTTACAATGCATACTTATGGACTTACTCCTACCAGTGATTTAAACCTGTATGCAAGATGGACACGTAACATAGATATAACAATTAATCTTAATAACAGTTTACCGGAAGACATGGGAGAAATAGCAAAAGAAGAAGATGAAACTTCTATTACGTTCTCCATAGAAAATGCATCCAGTTATAATAATTTTATTTGGTACCATAACGGTATCAAACGAAGTGAAACAACATCCAGCATTACAATCGACAAAGAAGATCTGGAAGAAGGGCCTCACCGGCTTACAATTATCGCAAGATTAATTGCAACCGGAGATGTATTTTCCAGAGAAATCTTTTTCCGGATTAGTGAATAAGGAGAAGCAGAAATGAAAAAGCAAATAAAACAACTAGGCATAACAGCCGTTATTTTTAGCATCCTCCTTTTTGCGGGATGCACAGAAATGTTTAACACAGCAAATCCAGGGATGGGTTCTATAAACATTAGTGTAGGAAACGATGATGATTCTCGTACATTATTTCCAAATATATCGCCGTTTAGCCGCTACAGACTGGTATTTGAACCATTAAGTGAACAAAATCCTATGGCTGACGTCACATTTACCGAAACAACCAGATCCGTTGATATGGAAGCCGGATTATGGAAAATAATTGTAATTGGTGAAATATACATAAGCGATTACAACTTAGGAATAAATGGGACTTATTTAGAAGTAGTCAGAGACAGTAAAATTATTAATGTAGCTTCCGGCGAAAGTACTAGTGTTATTTTCGATCTCTTTGTAGGAATTGGAGAAGGCGAAGGTTTTTTTGATTATTCCGGTATTGTCTTACCTTCTACTGGAATGACCTCAGCAACTCTTAGAGTACTTAATCTGGATGGTGAAGATATTATTGAGAGCATCAACCTAATAAGCCGTCCTGCAACTCAAAGATTTCGTTTAGATTCAGATTTTTATATTCTGCATTTGGAAATGGTGCATACTTTGGGAAGAATTGGAAAAGTTGAAGTTTTCCATATATATCCTGCAATGACAACCAAAGCAGAAGGCGTGTCTTATACATTTATTGCAGATGACTTTCAGGCTGGTTTACCTGTACCCAAAGCACCAGCTAACTTAAGTTTAACAGCCGGTATAAACTTAATAACTGTTAATTGGGATACAACAGAAAATGCCAAATTCTACGAAGTGCAATACCGTGAAGAAGGCGAAGCATTTAAATTATTTGAGAACGATATTACAAAAACCAACGCTGTAATTACCAATCTAAAAGGCAATACCCAATATTATGTACGGGTACGCGGTATTAATAATACAGGTGTTGGTGCATGGAGTGATGTAGAATCTGTAGAAACTAATGCCAATCTACCTGCAGCTCCCAGCCAGCCCATAGTTACGGCAGGAAGCGGAGAACTTTCTGTTTCATGGAATGCTGTAGAAAATGCTATATGGTATGAAGTTTGGTATAGAGTACAAGAAGAAGGCGGCGACGGAAAACAGTTTATGCCAGATACTGTTATCGCAGAAACTAATATTAATATAACTGAACTGGAAAATGGCGTAGGGTATCAAGTAAGAATACTGGCAGGAAGTTATAGCGGTAAAAGCGCCTTCAGCGCCTGGAGTAATGTAAGAATACCTGATAACAGCTTACCTCCTGCAACTCCTATGCCGGAAATTACCAATATTTCTAATAATGGGTTTACTGTAACCTGGCAATCTGTTCCGCGGGCTGAACAATATCAAGTATGGCTTGCTACAGAAAACAGTACTGCTAATGCAGAAAGGAAAGGTACTATAGATGCATCAGCTTCTCTGGATTTAAATATTAGTGAACTTGAAGCCGGAACTATTTACTATGTATGGATACGCGCGCAGAACAGTGACGGTTCAGGAGCGTATAGTCCATCTGCAAAGGTAATTACAACTCTTTCAACACCGAATATTACAAATTTAACAACCGGAAAACAACAGTTAGCTGTTAACTGGAGCGAAGTCTCAGATTCAATTGCTTATGATATTTATATAAGCACCAACCAATGGGACAATCCTTCACATAATGCGCCTGCAGTAACATTAACAAATGAAACAACGTCATATATTTTTACAGAATTAAATCCAACCCAGACATACCACGTGTGGGTCAGAGCGAAGAGAATCAGTAACGGCGAATGGGTCTTCAGTAATTGGAGTAATAGATCGCAAGGCAGGGTTCCAAACAGCGATGCAAGGTTTCAGTCATTCGTTCTGTACCATCATTCCTCTGATCATTACTATGTCGGTCAAATTCAGAATGATATTATCAGAGTAAATATGAGGTATAGCGTAAGCTTTACTTCTGCGCCGGTTAGTTTTTCATTATCTCAAGGTGCGCGAACTACAATTTCTAATGGAGGAAATATAAATGTCTTAGCTCCTTTAAAAGTTACTGTAACTGCAGAAGATAATGAAACTATAACTGAATACACAATTATCGCAACAGCCAATACTCCAATACAAATTAATTTTGCAAGACCGGAAGATGAACAATTTGATGTAGGTTCAGTAGCAGGAAAAATGACTTTATTTAACACAGATGACTTTCAATTCAAGATGATATCTGTTCAAAATGGAATTACATTCCCCGTAGGAACTAACGATGCAGGAAGAGAAGTTGTACCTAATCCTTATCAAATTGGTGAAACTACTGTGACATGGGAGTTATGGAATACAATTCGTACATGGGCTGTTGCTAATGGTTACAGCATGAATACAGGTCAAAGAGGACGCACTGGAAGCGGAAGCGATCAGCAGCCGGTAACTATGGTTACCTGGTATGATGCAAAGGTGTGGTGTAATGCCTTAACAGAATACTGGAACGAAAAAACAGGCGCAAAACTGGTAACAGTATACAACAGCGGAGGAAACCCAATAAAAAATACAAGCAATATGTCATTATTAGACAACGCAATACCAGATATAAATGCAACAGGCTTCAGACTGCCAACAAACAACGAGTGGGAATTAGCTGCCCGATGGCAAGGTCAAACCAATTTGGGAAATTCAATACAGGTGAATAATTTCTATTTTACCAGAGGGAATTCAGCCAGTGGCGCATTTGGAGATGTTTATAACGCATCTGCTACACAAAATGTGGCTATATACACTGCAAACAGCGGCGATACAACTGCACCGGTAAAAAGCAGAGCACCTAACGCATTGGGACTTTTTGATATGAGCGGTAATGTTTGGGAGAGATGTACCAATAATAATTATTTATCAAGTTTTATACGAGGCGGTTCATTCAATAGTTATGCTTTGGAATTAAGAATAGGTGAAGCATCACAACAACATGCTGCGAACTGGCAAAATAATATTGGTTTCCGCATTGTACGTAATATTACCGAATCAATAACAACAAGTAACACTCTTGAACTGTCTGCACCGACAGGTTACGAAAGTTATAAATGGATTATCAACAATATAGATATGGGATCAGATACTTCTCTTATACTTGATACATCAAACCCACCGCTAACCATTGGTCCAAACAGTTTAACCTTGATTGTTTACAAGAAAGAGGAAGGTATTATTGTACCTTATTCGAAAACAGTTACTATCACTGTGTTACCATAAGGAGGAAACAAAATGAAAAAGTTTAAAGTTTCTATTAGTATAATTTCCATTTTATTGGGGCTCCTCCTTTTAGGCGGTTGTTCCAATATATTTAATTCGTCTGCTGGAAAAGAAAGCGCATCGGTTACTATTTCGATTAGTGCAACAGGCCGTACATTAATGCCCGATGCTCCAAATTTTGCATTTGATAGATATCAGCTTACTTTTACCCCATTAGATGAGCAAACAGAACCGCAAAATAATCCGGCAATCCTGGATAGCGGTAATCAATACACGCTAATACTTGAGCCTGGTAATTGGAGTGTCAGTGTTATCGGTATGATTTTTATAGAAGACATTCTCGGTATTGATGACGGTTATTATGAAATTGCATCCTCTAATCCTACAGATTTTTTTGTAGGCGCTGGTACATCAACAAGTGTTATAGTTACTGTTAGGGGAGGAATGCAAGAAGGATTTAAAGGTAATTTTTCCTGGGACATTTCTTTCCCGCCTGAAGTAATTTCAGGCTCGCTTGTAATACTGGATGTCTTTGAAGAAGAAATTGACGGTATTGATCCTGTTGTTTTAACTGAAGATGATTTGGAGCAAGGGTACATAGCGGGCACTATCGAATTGTATCCTGGATATTATTTTATTAAAGTGGAACTGGAAAATGATGATAATAATAAGGCATATAGAACAGAAATTTTCCATATTCATTCATTTTTAACTACTACGGCAGGAAGTGATAGCGGTTATGCCTTTACTACCGAAAGTTTTGCTCCAATGATTAATATTAGCGGTGAAGTACTTATAAGTACCAATAACGATTTATTCCAGCAAGGCACGATCTACTTGTATCAGGATGCAGAATATGAACAAGAAATAACTTCCATACAGTTAGATGAATCCGGTACCTGGACATATCGTCTTAGTCCTCTTCTCTATCCAACTATTTACTTAAAAGCTGAAGTAAAATACACCGGTTTTGAAACATTAGAAATGACAAAAGGACCAATAACGGTTGTTTCTGCTAATGCTACGGATTTTACTATTGATATCCAGGTTTTACAGCTTACAGGAAAAGTAATATTGGATACAGTAGAAATCGACGGAATATCTACATTATCAGTGTATTCTGATGCTGTGTATTCAGACCTTATAATTGAAACAAATATTGATACCAATGGTAATTGGAATGTAATTATACTTCCGCAATATACAAACATCTATTTGAAAGCTGCGATAAAGTATACAGATTTTGAAATATTTGAATGGACTAAAGGGCCAATTAATGTAATTTCTACTAACGAAGATGATTGGATTATTAACACATCATTATTGCATCTGGATGGAAAATTACTGCTGGATACGCCTATTGTAACAGTAACAACTCTTTTACTGTTCTCAGACTTGGGATACAAGGATGTTATTGGAAATGCAGTTGTAGAAACTAATGGTAATTGGAATGTGGTATTACTTCCTGTTTATACAAATATTTATATGAAAGCTACAGTGCAGTATACCGGTCAGCCGTTGGTGGAAAGAATAAAAGGGCCTGTAAATGTATCTTCTGCTAATGAAGCAGACTGGATTATTAACTGTTTATTGCCTAATGCGGATATCATTATAGGCGATCCTACAGTCAGGCTGTATCTAAATGGTACAACCCTGCTTGAGAATAACGGTATCACAGATATGGGAACCGCAATGGAAGGTATATTTACTGTCAGCATTGATCCAGGCAGTTATTCAGAAATCAGATGGTTTGTGAACGGTAACCTTGCTGCACAGGGAAACACAAGAACTTCGATTACATTAACTCTGCGTAATGCAGGAATATTGCAAGTAACTGTAGAAGCAACACCTACCGGCAGAGTAAAAAACACCGGTACTCATAGTTTTGAGATTATCGAGTAGGAGGAGAGCATGAAAAATATTATTAATAAAGCAAAAGCTGTATTTTTCTTTGGATTTTTAGTTATATTGATTGCCAGCTGTAATAACTTTTTTGATTCGGAAAAATTTGAAACTGGCAATTCTATGCCTAAAGGGATGGTGAGGATTTATATAGGCAATGCAGATACAAATGGCAGAACTTTACAGCCTTTATCAAATCAACTTGAAGGGTATCGTCTTACATTTTCTGGTACAGTTGCTCACGACCCTGTACATATAACATCCGGTAATTTTGCGGATGTATATCTTGCAGACGGAACATATACTATTACAGCCAGAGCATATAAAAAAGACGGTATTATCGGCAACGCCAGTGATGAAATTGCATCAGGAAATATTTCAAATGTTATAATGACTGACGGTGTTGTTACCAGCAATAACGGGATCATACCTCCAATAATTCTTGGGCCATCTGGCACAGGTACAGGAATATTGCATTACATTATTAATATAGAGGATTGTATCTTAGAAGAAAGTTATATGAACCTCTATCAGATTAATGGAACTACGCTCTTTACCGGATTTGCTTCAAACGGAACTTTAAACTTTAGCGGTGATTATCCTGATGGTTATATAATTGGGAATCAAAATATTCAGTTTGGGCGTTATATTGCAGAAATAGTACTGGTCAACGAAGATGAAGAGACGGCATATTATCGCCGGACGATAGAGATATGGCCTGGAGTTACTACAGAAATTATTTTTAACGCAGAAAACTATGTAAATCCCGATCTCCCAAATTTTGGTTTGGCATACAGCGGAGCATTATTATCAGAAGCTGAAACAACAATTAGCGGTATAGAAATTGGTGCAGCAACAGGAACAGGATTATCTCAGACAAATCCATGGAGTTACATCATATCTGTACCAGATATTGCAGATGCGCCGTTTATTCCAGTATTGACTGAAAATTCGCAATATGCCGATATCTCATGGATTGCCAATGAAGGGGTTACGCCCATTACAACAGATTATGATAAAGAACCAATTAGTGATTTTTTAGGTGACAATGTATTGTGGGTGAGAGTAATATCAGAAGATACATCTGCAACCAGATTCTACAGATTCACGATTTGCCCTACACTTCCGGTTGATTTATCATTTGATGATACAGATATGGAATGGAGAGAGGTTGCTGGCACCATCAACTGGAAAAAACCTGATGTACTGACAGGTATTTCCGGATACCGTATTTACTGCGGATCAACACAAACAACAAAAATTGGTGATGCTGTTTATGATATAAATGATCCAGATATTGAAACACAATCTGTAAACAGGGATATAGATGCGCCTAATGGTACAAGATATCTACTTCTTGCTATTTATGATTCTGAAGGAAATGATTATCCTCTGTTAACCGCAATACCTTTTATTGACAATTTTGAACCGACAATATTCGGTGATTTTGTTGTTAATGGCCACAATGGATTTGTTGTTTTGTATTCAGGAAATGTTTTACGTATATCAGGTGATGGTGATTATGAAATTGCCATGAACACCAGCGGCTCTACTACTACTTCAGATCGTATAGAAGTAACTAATGCAGCCGCAAATATTACAATAAATAATATAAGAATAAACTTATCAAGCGCTGCAAACGCTTTTGCAATCATTAATAACTCAAATGTTAACCTAACTGTTATAGGAGCAAACAATTATTTCCAAAGCGGTACCAGCAGAGCGGGTATAAGAGTAATAGAAAATTCAAGTTTAACTATAACTGCCGCAAGTACTGGTACTCTTGAGGCGCGTGGTGGTAGTGGTAATACTGCTACCCTTAATGATTTTATTGGCGGCGGCGCTGGTACAGGCGGCGGTGCCGGCATTGGAGGGAATGGCGGCAATGGTACAATCGGCTTAGGGCCAAACAGGGGCGATCCTGACGATAGCGGATTAATAACCATACTTGGCGGTACTATTATAGCTAGAGGTGGTAATGGCGGTAACGGCACCAATGGCGGCGGCGGCACTAATAATAATGGCGGCGGCGGCGGAGGAGGAGCAGGAGCCGGCGGAGCCGGTATTGGCGGCGGCGGCGGCGGTGGCGGTATGGGCGGTGAAACTTCACCTGGCGGCAGCTTTCCTTCTACCGCTTTATGGGGCGGAAGCGGTCAGTTTGGCGGGAATGGAACTGTTACAGTTACAGGCGGATCGGTTACAGCTGTACGTGGTAGCGCTGGTTCAAGAGGTAATGCAGGCAGCGGCGGTGGAACACCAGCAAGAGCTGGCGGAACTGCCGGTATAAGCGCAAATATCGGTGGCGGTGGCGGCGGCGGTGCAGGCGGTCTTGGAGGTACACATCCTCAATTTGGCGTTCCTTATCCAGCCGCTGATAATGCCTGGGGTGGTAGTGGCGGCAGTTTTAACGGAGTGCTAGGAGGCTCCATTAATACAAACTGGGACTTTAGATACAATGGCGCAAACGGCGCTGAATAACAAATAATAAGCATCAGTGAGCAAAAGTAAAAACGTTGTTCACTGATGTTTGTTCACTTTAAGTTATTCTCACTGGACAGCCTTTTTTTATTCACCCGAAAATTTTATCCAACTTACTTAATGCATACAATGGAACGTCAAACGATTGCCTTACTTATTGTAATTTACAAGAGAGGTGCGAACTTCGATTTGCGGTTTAAATTTTTCGCGGTAAACAGAACCAAGAACTACACGAACTTGTTGTTTATGTCGTTCTATTCAACTTTGTGTTTTTCGTAATTCATAATTTCTTACAAATATGATATTTCAGTTGTAAAATCACTCATTGAAGTACTTCCGTCTTCGTTACTAACTCTTAGACGTACTTCTACAGTTAATTTATTTTGTTCTAATCTATTAAAATTGATTGAAACTCTTTGGGTTTCTTCTGTATCATGTTCAACAAAATAATTCCGCATTGCTAAATTGTAACTTTTTACTTTTGAAATATTATTATCGTTGTCTAAAAATAAACTTGCATCAATATTTACTCCATATCGTAATTCAATTTGTTTAACAATTTCTTCAACTGGCAGAGATGCAAATATTTCAGAAACTTCCCTGTTTGATTCGTCGAATAGGGTCATATAAAACACACGAAATAACGTAAATGATTTTGATGACAGCTCGTTAAAATTAATTTTCTTGGGACCGCTTGCACAACCTAAAAATGAAAATAGGATACAAATTACCAATACGACAGAGATTTTAGTTTTCATAGAATAATTCCTTCCTTAAAATAATTTTGTAGATATTAATTTATAGAAATAATAAAATTATGTCAACAGAGCTGTTTAATTGTCTGGTGGTGCCAGTCACCCTTGGGTTTGTCTAAACGCTTTAACTGTTTAGACAATTGGGGTGGTGTCAGACGCTTATTTTCATTCTTCTTTGCTATAACGCATTCTCTTCCGCCAAAATTGTTTGTTTTTGGAAGTTTAGTTCGTTTCATAGCTCAGCGTTAGAAGCGGTTAATTTGACGGTACACCAGTTAAATGTTCTGGATTGGCTATTAAACGAAAGAAACATCCACTATGGATGAGCATTTATATCTCCCAGGCAGGAATGGAAATAACATCACGATTTATTGGAACACGATCTTTACCAAGACACAAAACCGCTCCAGTACCGATTTTCTTTCCTAATTTATTAAGAACGTTAAAATTTTTAATATCTTTTTCATCCGGCATGGCTGCTTTTTTTACTTCGATTGGATAAAGAGTCATATTTTTTTCTATAAGAAAATCAATTTCTTTTTGGTCGGTATCACGGTAAAAATAAATTAACGGATCGATACCGTTATTCCAGTAGCTTTTTAGTATTTGGCCTAAACACCATGTTTCAAGAATTGCTCCATCCATTGCACCTGAATACAATGTTTCCGGTGTTTCCCAGCGGCAAAGATAAGCGCAAAGCCCTGTATCTATAAAATATACTTTTGGAGTTTTTATAATGCGGCTTGTTACATTTGGAGAATAAGGCTGCAATAAATATATAAGTCCTGAACGTTCAAGAATTCCCATCCAGGCTTGCGCTGTTTTTAAATCAATTCCTATATCATTTGCAAGCTTATTATAATTAACAAGGTTTCCTGTTCTTGCTGCTACAGCTGCTATAAAATTATAAAATTGTATTGGTTTTTCGATATTATAAAAATCCCTTACATCACGCTCTATATATGACTGTATATATGACGAATAAAAAGCTTCGCGGTTCATTTTTTTATTGGCAATTAGCTCAGGTAAAGAACCTTCCCAAATAAAACGGTAGAGCTCGTTTATTTTTAATGGTTTTATTCCGCTTTCAATATGACGCAATTCAGGTATAAAAGGCTTTCCGCTGTATGGAAGCTTCATTTTCTCTCTTAAAGATAACCCTAAAAGTTCAAGAACAACAATGCGCCCTGCAAGAGATTCATTTACTCCTTTCATTAAACTGAATTTCTGAGACCCTGTAAGCCAAAATGCTCCTTTTTCTTTTTTATGAGTGTCGACATACATTTTTATATACGGGAAAAGACCTGGCGCGTATTGAACTTCGTCGATTAAAACAGGCGGAGGATTTTCTTCCATAAAAAGTTCAGGATCATTTAACGCCAAAGCGCGGAATTTGGGATTATCAAGAGTTATATATTTCCGTTTTCCCTTTTCCAAATTTTCAAGCAAGGTTGTTTTGCCTACCTGCCGCTGGCCTGTTAATAATAAAACCTTAAAATTTTTACTAAAATCTCTTATTACTTTAGTCATTGTACGTTCAAACATGGTTATCTCCTTTGTCGTTTAATATGGAGTCACATTCCATTATAAACGGAATAGATTTATGAAGTCAAGAGATATGTGTTGTGGATGTCGGCCTTTAAACACAAAGTTACTGAGGCAAATATTCGCCATGCCATATTGAACTGGCGGTATGACGATGTTTTTGAGGATGATCCAGATAAACACTTGTTAATAGGATTTGACAGTAATGCAAATTTACTGGAAATAATGTATAATGTAATTGATGAGCAAACAGTGCGGGTATTTCATGCTATGAAATGCACTAATGAGTACCGTAAGTTGCTTGAAAAATAGGAGATAATAATGCCAGATTTGACCGATGAAGAATATGATGCTCTTGACGAATACTACACTAAAAATCCGCCAAAATTGTCTGGAAATGGCAAGAGCGGTTTTTTCGCAAAGCAAGCAGAAAAAGGTAATACGCTTATTTTTATTGATAATCTGTCTGCTAACTGGCTGCGTATAAAAGCTGAAGCTGATAAAACTACTCCGGAAGTAATTATCCGCCAATTAGTATTCAAGGAAATTGCGGCTGCTTCTGCGTAGATTATTTTTTTTACTGGATTTATTCTACAGTCACTAAAGTTTTAGCATGCGGTTACGGGAGTATGAGGGGAGTAACAGTTAATCGCTCTCCGTACAGCGGCTGGGCAGGCAGGGGTGCGTAAAAATTTTAGCGAAGAGTCTGGGCACGTTACTCGGGATGAATCCCTCGCACTATATTCATCTTTTTAACATTCACTGTGCGCCACGCCGTTTTCAATATTTTCATCCACACGGCTATGCCGTGTATTTTTGGGCGTACGGAGCTTCAGAGATTATTCAACTTAATAATATATTTTGCTAATAAAAATAAATTATTCTGGTTCTGAATCTCTCCAGCAGGGACGGCAATTTCAAGCGCCCGAAGGGCAGCTGATGATTAATATAAAATGCCGTAGCCCAAATAAAATTTACACTAAAGAAAAATGCAGAAGTTGCTTTAGCGACTTCTGCGGGCGAGCTAAAAATGTTTTTCCGCACCCCTGCCTGCCCAGCCGCTGTACAAATGGTGGGTTACATTACAGGCCTAACAGGTTCAAAAAAGCGTCCAGCACTTGTAGTTGCCGATATGCCGTTAGACGATTATCCTTTAAATGTAATTTTATTATGGAATAACTGTTACACCGGAAACAGGGAAAAAACCACTTGGATAATTAATACCAGATTGCCCGCTATTTAATCCCCATGATGCTTCTAACCCTGCACCTGTAACAGAACGCCATCCTATACCAGTTCGTGAACCTTCGCTATATACTCCTAAAGTATAATAAATAATCATGCCATTACCAGACCAGCTATTAGCATTTCTGTTAACAACACCGTTAACTCCTATAGTCTCACTCCTTTGAGAAATTATTAAACCACCAGTAATTCTAAATGTACTAGTATCACTAAGACTGATTGCTTGTCCAGTGACAGAACTTACCACTCCACCAGAAATAGTAATAGTTCCAGAGGAGTCAAGAGCATTAATCGCTACATTAGGAGATCTTATCTCTCCACCTGAAACTGTAATGTTACCACTAGTATAAATCGCCTGTGCTGAAGAGTATACATCTCCGCCAGAAATAATGATAGTGTTATTATTTGGTGCATATATTGCCATTAAATAACCTAATAAAGGTGTAGCAAAATTATATATACTTCCTCCATTTACATCAAGTATACCAGTACCATACACACTTACAGTAGCACCCATGTGAAGAGAACCAAAAGGATTATAAGAAACAACACTAGCACTATAGTTTGCTCTCCAAATAACTTTCGCATTAGAACTAATATTTAAAGAAATATTTCTATCTCTGTTATTTATTATTTCTGTACCTTGACTGATAATCGTTATCTCAACATTAGATGGTACATCTAATGTCCCAATTGCACCTTCAGCAATAGTTATTATGTTTCCAGAAGTAATAGATGCAGGCAAATTCTCATTGTTCCAAACAATTCTATTACTCACACTAACACCAGAAATCGGGAAAAACCTTCCATTACAATTAATACCAGTCTCCCAACCGCCTCTTAATCCCCAAGAAACACTTACTCCAGTAAAGGGAAAAAACGCTAATCCTGTAGTTGCACCTGTAGCGTGCGAACCACCCAAAGAATAGCCAACAACTGTGCCAGTACCAGAAATAGTTGGCTGATTATTAACAACACCGTTAGTACCGGTTATATCTGTCCTCTGCGCAATAACCAAACCGTCTCTCATACTAAAAGAACCAGCAGCATTAATTGCTTGTACAGTATTCGAACTCACAATTCCATCAAATATATGTACTCTACCTGAAGTGCTTGTAGAATTGATAGCTGTGAAAAATGTAGTTGTTACAGTTCCTCCATTAATAAAAATTCTGCTATTAGTGACTGAATTAATTGCATTACCCCAACTTGAATAAATATTCCCTTCTACATCAACTTGAAGTGTACCGGTACCAACAACATTAATAGTAGAACCTCTATAATTCGCTTTCCAAAGAACTGCTGCATTTTCACTGATATTTAATGTGATCGTCCTTGTTCCATTATCAACTACACCAGTACTTGAACTGCCTACTATAGTCACAATCACATTCTCAGGAATAATTAATGCTCCAGATGCACCTTCAGAAATAGCAATCCACCTATTATTATCAATAATAGGTGGTGTAGAGCTATTCCATGTTGCATAAGATGATGACCATCGTGCATACAAAGTTACATTGTCTGTTGGTGTAAAGGATGAAGAAGCACTATAATGAGTTCCTGTACCAGAAGCATTTGTATTCCAGCCAAGAAAGTGAAAACCGTTTCTTGAAAAACCACTTCCATTTGCAAGAATTACGTTGCTTCCAGCTTTAGTTGTTTGCTTGGAAGGAATAATTCCTGTTCCGCCATTTATATCGTAGGATACAGTAAATAGTTGTATAACAACATCTGTTGGTGTACTCGTAACACTGCCAGAATTGTTAAACTGTGTAACAGTTAAGGTAATTGTTGAACCAACATCAGTAGATTGTACTGTATATGTACTATTGCTTCCAATGTTGGTAGTTCCGCGTCTCCATTGATAAAATATTGCTCCGCTACCATTAAGATTAGAGGTGTTTGCAATTAACGTATTTCCAACAATAGCAGTTCCTGTTATGCTTACCGTTCCTGTAAGCGGTGGAGGAATAATTATAGTATCTGTCGGGATACTAGTTATATTACCTGAATTGCCAAAGCGAGTTACTGTAACTGTAATAGTAGAATCTACATCGAATGCTTGTATTGAATATGAAGCACTATTGGAACCGATGCTTGAAGTGCCACTTTTCCATTGAAATGTTATCGTACCGCTACCACTAAGAGCACTAGTGTCTGCTGTAAGAGTGTGTCCTACCCAAGCATTTCCATTTATACTTACTGAGCCAGTAAGAACAGGAGGGACTATAGTTGTCGGAGTACTGGTAATACTTCCAGAAGTATCTATGCGAGTCACTATTATTGTGATTATTGAGCCAACATCAATAGATTGTACAGTATATGTATTGTTATTAGTACCAATAACAATTTTTCCATCTCTTCTCCATTGATAAGAGATTGTCCCGCTACCATTTAGAGAATCGATATCTACTGTTAATAACTCTCCCACATGAGCGGTACCGCTTATGTTAATTATTCCAATAAGAGCAGGAAGATTTGGATCTGTAACATAGAGTGTTGGATCGCTTACTAAGCTGTCTGCATTGTCAGCTCGAGTTACTATTAAAGTAATAGATGAACCTATATCACTGAATTGCACTGTATAATTTTCTTTATTTGCATCATCAATTAAAATAGTTCCTCGTTTCCATTGATAAGAAATATTCCCGCTACCGTCAAGATTATCTGTATTTGCAACCAATATTCCACCAACCTCAGCGTTTCCTGTTATACTAATTGTTCCAGTAAGCGGAGGTAAGGGGATATCATCGTCAAAAATAAATTGCACTTCATATGTATTAATAAAAACTATTAATGCATCTCCACCTACCCATTCAATTGTAATATCTGTTCCATTCATAATTAACTCGGCAAGAGCCATCTCTGCATCAATTCTATACTCATAATTGTTAGCATCAAGAAAATCAACATCTTCACTTGCCATACCAATCAATGCAGCATCAACTAATATTTTTATTTCATCAATATCTTGAGGTTTTAATGGAGATGTATTAGATAAACAAAGTGTATTAAACCATTTAATAATATTATTAAAATTACTATTAACAATACCATTAATACCTATAAGAGAAAAATGCCCTGCTATAATTCCAGTATCAATAAAATTCCATTTATCTTCTGTATCATCCCATGCTGCTAAAATGTAATCTAACAATGTAGAGGTAAAATGCTTGGCTGTAAAAGTATTTTCAAAAAAACTTTCCATGTTTTTATATATATGAAGTATTTCGCTGATTTTTATCTCTTCATTTTCATTAGATATTACAAAAACCACACGGTATTCACCAGCGTAAAGCAAAACTTGGCTATTCAAGTTCATAGTTTGTGTTATGCCATTTTCAATAAAAATAATTTCATTATCAAGTAATGTAACAATATTACTATCTTTTCCAATATGCCAAATCTCCATAACCGCACTGTTAAAGCTACCGTTAAAACTGATATTCCATCTAAATGATCCTTCGCCTTCTTCAAGCGGAAAAAGATAAATATTGATGGGAATACTACTGCCAGAAGACACATTAATATTTTCGTAATTGCCCCTTGCTGCTTCCAGCAGTACTCCTTCTTCGTTTTCTATATATGCAATAATAATTAAATCCCATATTCCCGTATACAACTCAATCATACCTATGCTATTTTTCCATGTTCTACTAAAATCTGTATTACCAGTATCTTTGGAATAAAAACTTAAATTAAATTCGGAAAAATCGCCTAACATAGTAGAGGGAATAATCGTCCTTCCTATTGACTGTCCATTTATTGATAATAATAGCGTACCTGTTCCTGCTTTGCTTGCTACCATAGAAGACTCACCAACATCTGGACAAGAAACAAACAACATAGGAAAAATTACAAACAAAGTTAAAATATAAATCCTTTTCATTTTAATATTTTTTCTCCTTATGGTTTTACTTCGAAACTAACAATCTTACTGTAAAGTTTGCCGTTTATCATAACTTCTACAGTTATAGAATATTGCCCTATTCTGTTGTATAAAGTAGAATTTATAGTCAATATTTCTCCATATGTTCCGGTGACACCAGAGTTTATTAAGCTTTTATTTAAATACCACATAATGCTTCCATTATCGTAGTGCTCTGGATTAACAATAGTTATATTTGCCGAAGTTGGTTTTTCTGCACCACAAAGAAGATAAATGATGCCAGCTGTAATTAAAGGCGTATCAATATCAGCGAAATCTAAAAAAATAATATTAATATTTTCATTACCAAGAGTAGTAGTTTCCAAGTACACTGCTGTACCTACACTATAGTTATCGTTTTCAGCAGAGCGAGCAAATATGTAATAGGTTGCTCCAGAAAGAAGCCCGTAAAATGTTAAATCCGTTTGCCAACTATTTTCAGGTACAATGTTATACGCATTAATAGCATATTCTACAAATTGCTCATTTGGAATAGATACAGGATTAATGATTATACTATTGATTGTTTTTGTTACTATAGTTGGTGGGATAACTGTTATACCTGTAGCTTTTGCTATATTAACAATAATATTTCCACTTGCTGGTTCAAAATTTCCACTTTGCTCTATATAAGTTGCAGCTAATAATTGTCCATCACCTGCATTCAAACTTGTTAACGGATTATTCCATACATAACCAAGTGGTAATGGTAAATTTTCAAGCATTAATGTAGGTGTGTAAGTAATATTAATTGCATCAGGTATAACAAAAGCACCTATTGCTCTTGCTATATTAACAATGATGTTTCCACTTGCTGTTGTATAATTACCATATGGGTCAGTATAAGTTGCAGGAAATTGTTGATCGTTACCTGCATTTAAACTTGTTGATGGAATATCCCATTTGTAACCAATTGGTAAAGAAAGGTTTTCAAGTGTTAATGTAGGTGTATAAGTTGTATTGATTGCAGAAGGAGCTAAAAAGTTGCCAATGGCTTGATGAACTGTTAAGGTTCCACCAAATAACCCAATAACTGCGTTCCAGCCAGTTATCGCAGCTACATCAAAGGTTACTGCATAAGTCCCTGCTGCCTGCGGAATTGTCGAATTCCCATTATAACGGACATTAATTACCGCACCAGTTGACTTGCCGCTGTTTGCAGTTATTGTAACAGCAGTAACGCTCCCTGCAGTCTGATTCAAATTACCAACAGTATAATCACCTGCAACAGGCGTCTGATTCGGTTCCGGACAACCAACAAATAGAAAGCCGATTATTGCTACAAAAGTAACAATCCCAAAAAATCTAAACTTTTCTCTCATCCCACACCTCATTTATTTTCTTTATCAATACAAAATACTATCTACTATAATAATCGCTTTAAGCGATTATATATTCACTATATTAGCGGTTTGTTGAATATGTCAAGATATTAGTGAATGATTTATATGACTGAGAGCGATCTAAGAAACACTTTAGGCTCAAATGTTAAAAAACACCGCTTAATTAAAGGCTTTTCACAGGCAAAACTGGCAGAAATGCTCGATCTTTCTCCAAATTTTATTAGTGAAATCGAAACCGGCAAACGATGGCTCTCTTCCGATACACTTGTAAACCTCGCAGAAGCCTTAAATGTTGAAACTTATGAGTTTTTACTGCCTCAACAGGTTGCAACAAATGATATTGCCGCATTTATTCAAACCTACACCGAAAAAGCCGCCAAAGTTGCATCCGAAGCAGTCATAAGTTCCCTCGATACCCTCCGCAAACAATACATCAACTAACTATTACCTATTACCTATTACCTATTACCCATCCCCCTTTTCAATTTGATTAATATTGCTATCTCCCATCAACAATTAAGCCCATTCGCAATATTATTCTTAATTTATAATGATTATTCTAATAAGAATAATAACATCTAAATAAGAATAATTGCAAGCTGATATTATTCTTTTTAGATTACTGTTTATATTATGGGATTTAAAGAAAATCTAAAATCTGAGTTAAGATATTCCGGGATGATGGTAAAGGAACTTTCGGCCATAACAGGAATAAAACGGCATACTTTGGATAACTATCTGAACACGCATAATTCCATCCCTAATGCAGCAGCAGCTGTTAAAATTGCCCAGGCACTGGGGGTAACTGTAGAATACCTTGTTACCGGCAGGGACTTTTACAATACAGAAAAACAAGCTGCCTTCCCTAAAGACCTGCGTTTTGTAGTCGATATTTGGAGCCGCCTTAATAAAAAAAACCGCGATTTAGCTATTGCTCTAATAAAAACCCTGGAAAAACAGGAAAAACTGACATAACTTGTAGTACGAAAACACAGGTTCCTTCAATAATGTGCCAGGTAATAACTCATACGCTTTTTGATAATAATAAACATAAAAATAATCCGGATTATTAACCACGACCATCATGAACCCGCAGTTTGTTTTCTTACCATCATTAGTTTGTGATGGTAAAAAAATAAAAAAAGCCGTCCGTCCCGCTGTAAAAAGATCCTTATCAAAAATGCGGCGGTATTATTCAAAAGAAATAAAGAAATAATTTTGTGAATAGTGCAATTATCCCTCGTTATTCTTAGGGGTGAAATTATCACAAGTTAACTACAGTAAGTTCTTTATCAATGATAATAAATTATCCCACCAGTGTTTGTCAGTAATTTCATCTGAAAAAACTGATGGAGTTAAAAACCGGCGCATTTCACGCCAAAAATCCTGCTGCTCTGTTTTAATCGATACCAAT
>Ga0123356_10002119_pt1 | contig 21403 bp, 21 predicted proteins | sample TergutEmb28metaG_2_FD_92546 | JGI IMG/M metagenome (GOLD analysis project Ga0123356, IMG submission 92546) | Embiratermes neotenicus P3 segment gut microbial communities from Petit-Saut dam, French Guiana - Emb289 P3 | ecosystem: Host-associated > Arthropoda: Insects > Digestive system > Gut ... | reverse complement strand
TGATAACAAAACAAAGGCTGTTTGGCGCAGCCCTTGTTTTTGTTGTAATAAAATTTCACATATCTTCTCAAACGCTTTTCCAAATGTCTGATACATCGGGCAGGGCGTAACCGGGCGAGAAGGAAAATCGAGATAGAGCAAATTATTTTCTTTTGTGACCGACATCATCCCGCTCACGGTCTTGAACTTTATTTCATCAGCCGCTTTTTCGGCATCCTCAAACAGCACGAACGCACTCGCTACGGTTGCATGTCCGCAGAGATCGACTTCAATCGTCGGCGTAAACCATCGTAGATTGTAATAATTTTCTTGTTTTACTAAAAACGCTGTTTCAGACAGATTGTTTTCTGTTGCGATATTTTGTAAAATTTCATCGGGCAGCCAGTTGTCGAGCAGGCAGACCCCGGCGGGATTACCACCGAACAGCTTGTCGGTGAATACGTCTATAACGTGATATTGCATTATTTTCATCGCCTTTCGTATTTCGTAATTATTAGACATCATTTACCCTCCGTTCTCACATATCTGCCCCCATATCAGCCGTGAGTTTGTACTGGTCATACCAGAATATTTCTTTATATCCAATTTTCTGATAAACCCGGTTGGAATACGGATTAGCGCAGTTGGCATATAAGGCGCAATACTTGAATCCATCACCAAACAGCTTTTGGGACAGATGCCAAACACAAGCCGTGCTATACCCTTTGCCGCGCAGATTCGGCGGCGTATATACATGGCCGATAAACGCGCAGTTGGATGTACTCCTAACGCTGGCGGCAACCGATACGGGATAATTATCAACCCATACATAAGCGGTTCCCTTTTCTACCGCTCGGTTTGCGCCCTCAATCCCGGCGGAAAGGTTGTATTCCCCGATATTACAAGCCGGGGGAAAATCCGCATACCAATACGGCAAATAAAACATATCGTCGGGATTCACTTTGCGAAAAGAGCCTCTTATGGGTTTTACCTCATTCGTTTTGTCGAGCAAATACAAAACAAGGCTCTCATTTAGATAATAACTCTTGCTTGTCAGTTTGCCGTATTGCTCACAGAAATTCTTTGCGAGTGCTTTCTCGGTCATAATAAGATCAACTTCACTCCCGCGTTCCATAATCGACCGGATAAAAAAATCTACCGCACCGTCGTTTCGGATATTATCGGTTTCGTACATAGTCATGGGGAAGGATTCAGTCCGTGCGGCGGTCAAAATGACTTCCCCGCAATCATCTTTAACGCTTGCCATGAACTTACCGTCGCCAATGTTTTTATAGATCAGATTGTTTTGTATCTCGTGCCGGTTCAGGATTGGCAGCACATCGTCAGAAAAATCTTTTGCCGTTGTATAGAGCGTGAATTTCATTTTACAAATCCTTCCTCATTCTGATTGCGGTAAGCGGTTTGCCGCAGTTCAGTATTTTTGTTTTTCCGTCCGGCATAAATCCGCATTTTTCGTAAAACCTGATCGAATTGGCGTTCTCCGCTAAAACCCAAACAGTCATAACTGTTTTACCTTTGCTTAGGGCTATATCATAGGCATATTCCATCGCCTGTGTTCCGATACCCTGCCGGTAGTAATCGGGATGCAGATAGATTCTGTGCAATTCGTAGACGTTTTCGTCCGCGTCGTCGTCCTGCGGCGGGGCGACACACATATTGCCGACGGTTTTGCCGTTTTTTTGGATGACCATATGGGGATATTTGCCTTCGGCGAGGGAGTTTTGCCACATTGCCGGTCGCGTGGCGTTTTTTTCTTTGATGTATTCAGCCGGAATAATATCCTTGTACGCGGCCTCCCACGAGCGCATATGTACCTCAGCCATATCGGGAGCGTCGGTTGGTACGGCGGGACGGACGGTGATCGGCTTGTATATAAAGTCCATTTGAATCATATCTTCTCTCGTTATATAATGCTTTTCGGCGATATTGCCTTCGGGATAAGGAATGTACCCGCATTTTTTCAGCATCTTTTGACTTCCGATATTGTCGGCGTAAGCTCCGGCGTGGAGTTCTGCTATTTTTAGCACGCCTGCGATATATTTTGTCGCCAATGCGAAAGCAGCGGTTCCGTAACCTTTCTTGCGAAACGGCTTGAATATGCGTATCGTCAAATCTGCAATATCTTCGGGCGGCGATATACCCACAGTCCCGATAATCTCATTGGTATCGTCAAGGCGTATCATGGCGGTAAAACGAGTAGGTTTATCGATTTCATTTTGTTTGGCAAATTCTTCAAACGACGTGACATAAATGCCGTTGAAACCCCGTTGAACGTCAGGATCGAGCCAACTTTCATATAAAGCGCGGTCATCGCAGGGTTTACACTCGACGAGGCTTAATACATCATTGGATATATATACAAATCTTTCCATTGTGCCCGCCTTCCGATAAATAAAAAACGGTCGGTGTCCTTTTTGCTGGACTTCGACCGCTCTATTTTCAATAGCCTCATATTTTTTTCCGCTATCTACGAATACAACAGCAAAAGCCCGGTGCCACACACGGCCACGAGTTCTCTGCGCTGCATAATCATAGCGGATAAAGAAAATTTCAACACGGCGAGCTTTGCCTCCTTCATAGATCTATTGCATAACAGTTTACCACATATTTCGCGGCTTGTCAATCCCAAAACAAAAAAGTTTACAAATTGGGGACTAAAACTAAAAAAGTCGATAAAAAATGGTTTACAGTTGTTCTTTCCGTTGACAATATGCATTTCATGTTGTATAATATGCTTAATCTAAAAAGGGGAGCAACTATTGAAGCTGCTTGTCCGCGGTATTTTTGCGTCCAAAAAATAACATGATGAAAGAGAATCAAAAAATGAATTTATCTGCGCAAAAAATGAGCGATTTACCCAAAGCGTTGACGGAAGATAATCTGAAAAAAGCGTTAAGTAAAATGCTCGGTACGCAAATAATCCGCGCCGATTTCGAGTCCAAGCAGTTACAGGGCGGAACGGTGGGCGATGTGCGCCTTGTCACGGGCACTGCCGAGACCGCCGGCGGGGAAAAGCTGCCGTATGAAATTATCCTGAAAGTGCAAAAGAAATGGGAACGGCAAGGCGACCCCGATTCATGGCGCAGGGAATATGATCTGTATAAATCCGATTTGGGCGCGCTTTTCACCGATTCGCTGCGCTGGCCCGAGTGTTACCGCGCTGAGATGAACGGAGAAGAAAATGAAACGCAGCTTTGGATCGAATATATCGACGCCATATCGGGCATGGATTTGACAATCGAAATGCGTGAACAGGCGGCAGCCGAGTTGGGGCGTTTTCAAGGCAGGATTTATAAAAATAATCCGCCCGCTTTGCAAGATATTTCTTGTTTTACGCCAATATCATGGGCGGGACATTATTACACGATATATAGCAGGCAGGAGCCGCAGTATAATTATATTCGTTCCGACGACTGTGAAATCCCCAGATATTTATGCCAAATGCTCATGGATATGGAGAGGGAAGCCGAAAAAATATATGCAAATGCCGGGAATATGCCTTTCGTGTTATGTCACCGTGATTTTTGGTATTCAAATATATTCTATTCTGACGGTAAAATAATACTTTTAGACTGGGATTGTACCGGTTGGGGATATATGTTCGAGGATATTATCCAGCTCATCACGGATGAAACGGACGTCAAATATCTTGAAGAATATTACCGTAAATTTATTCCCGCGTATATAAAAGGCATTTCTGAATATATAGATATTTCACAATTGAAAGATTTACATTTATACGCATGGAAACTGCTTGTCATAAAATTCGGATATACTCTTGCGTACCGTCATATGAACGCAAAATCGCTTGACGAAAAAAAATCATCGATAACCGCACTTCAAAAAATGTATGAAATGAGGGATGTACAATGGAATTAATGGAATCAATCAGAAAACGCGTTTCCGTCAGGAATTTTCTCGACACACCCATATCCGACGAAATTATAACCGAAATGCTTGACGCAGCACGGCTCGTTCCGACGCCGGGAAACGGACAGGGGAATATCATCGGTGTGGTCAAAAACCAAGACCTCAAAACGAAACTCGCGCAAGCGGCAGGCGGCCAAATGTGGATAGCCGCCGCGCCGGTTGTGTTTGCGTTGTGCGCGGACATTTCCGGGGATTTGAAAGATTTGCCGGAGGATAATTTCGGGTTGATTGTAAACTACCTGCGCTTCGGCAAAGAATTTACACGCGACATGAACCGATATCCCGACAGAAAAACCATGAACAAGCTGTTTGCCAACGGAGGCCCTTGCCTCCCCGGAGAACATATTTTTCTCACAGCGGCGGCGCATGGCTTATCCGCGTGTTTTATCGGATATTTGGACACGGAGAAAGCTGCGGAGATTTTACAGCTGCCGGAGCATATCGCCTGTTTATTTCTCCTGCCTGTCGGATATGCCGCCGAACAGGTTGATCCGCCGTGGAAAAAAAGCGTTGAGGAAATCAGCTTTGTAAACACATGGACAAAAAATGGAACGAAGGGCGAAATGGGATAAATCATAGCAAGCAAACTTCAAAAGGGCTGTTTTGAAATTGAACAGCCCTTTTGTTACAGCTTTTAGCTTACAGCAAACCTTTTGCCAGCATCCCCTCCGCGATTTGGACGGCGTTTGCCGCCGCGCCTTTCCGCAGGTTGTCGGACACACACCATAAGTTGACTGCGTTTGGCGCCGTCATGTCGTCGCGTATTCTGCCGACCAAAACCGCGTCTTTCCACTCGTCCTTTTCGAGGTCGGACGGAACGGGATAGCGTTCTGCTTCGCCGAAACAGACCACACCGGGCGACAATTTCGAGTCGGAAAGGATTTCGATTGCTCTCTGCGCCCGCATGGGTTCCATGAACTCCGCGTTGATTGTTTCTGCGTGACCGACCAGCACGGGAACGCGCACGGTGGTCGCGGAAATCAGCAAGTCGGGTTCGCCGAAAATCTTGCGCGTTTCGTGAACCATCTTCATTTCTTCCCGAGTGTACCCGTTTTTTTCAAATCGGTCGATATGGGGGATGCAGTTGAACGCGATGGAACGCGCGAAAATTGCCGGGTTTTCTTGAATCGGCTCGCCATTGAATACCTGCTTCAGTTCGCTGTTGAGCTGATCCATTCCGGCTCCGCTGTGTCCGCTGACCGATTGATAAGTGGACACGACAACCCTCCGCAGTCTTGCGGCTTTGTGCAGCGGGTAGAGCGCGACCGCCATTTGAATGGTTGAGCAATTCGGATTGCATATGAGCCGCGTTTCTTTTGTTACGGCGTCCATATTTATTTCGGGAACGACGAGCGGGATATTGGGGTACATACGCAAATCCCCGCCGTTGTCAATCACTATACAGCCGCTTTCCACCGCTATGTCGGCCCATTCCATGCTCGCGCCTTTCGCACCTTCTTTGCCCGCAAAGAATACAAGGTCAAGCCCCTTGAAAATATCCGCGCTGACCTTCTGGACGCTGACCGATTTTCCGTTGATTATCTCATTGCGTCCGCTTGTCGCTATAATTATAATCTCTCCGTCAAGGGGAAACTTCCTCTCGCCCAATACGCGGACGATATGCTCTCCGACCGGCCCTACGCCCAAAACTCCTACTTTAAGTCCCATTTGAAAATACCTCCAATTTTTATTAAATATTTATTTTATTGCCAATTCCATGAACCCGACCGTAAACGGAAATTGCTCAAACCGTTTTGTTCCGGTATGAATAAATCCGTTAGCGGCGTACCAATTTTTCAGCACGGTGTTTTCCTCGATGATACCGATGGTAATTTTGCTGCCGCCAAGTTCCTTCACTTTGTTTTTGCTAAATTCGAGAAGCTGTTTGCCATAGCCTTTGTGCCGGTATTCCGGCAGGATAGCAAGGTTGTGTATTTCATATACGGTAGTCGCTTCCCTTGAGTCCGGGACATACTCTTTTGATATGGCGACATGACCCGCGAGATTTCCCCCATCAAAAAAACCATACATAAGCCAGCCCCAGCTTTGATTCTTGCGTAATTTTTCGGTTGTGGTGCTGAAACTCGTATGCGTCGGGCAGTTTTCTTCGGTCAGGCCGAACTCTTTTGCCACCGTCGCAAAACTCGCGCGTATTACCTTGGCGGCGAGGGAAAAGTCTGACGGGTTAAGTTGTTTTATCATACATCCACCCCTTCTTCCATGATATATTTCGGCTTGCCGGCTTCGAGATCGTCTTTGATGTGTTCGGACAGCGATTCGAGGTTCATCACGCCGAGATTCCCGTGTTTGCGGCTCCGCACCGAAAAGCCGCCCGCTTCGATGTCCTTGTCGCCGATTACGAATATATACGGTATCTTTTCGGTTTCAAACCGCTTGATTTTTTCCCGCATATGGATTTCCGTGTAGTCGGCGTCAACGCGCAGCCCCATCTTTTTCAAGTCTATCTCCAACAGTTTGCAATAGCCGTTGTGGGATGATTTTACCGGAACGACGGCGAATTGCACCGGCGCGTACCACAACGGGAAATCGCCCTTGTAATGCTCAATCAGCAGGGCGAAAAACCGCTCGATGCTGCCAAACAGCGCCCGGTGAACGACAGCCGGCGTATGGTTTTTGCCGTCGCTGCCGATGTACTTCATCTTGAAGCGCTCCGGCAGGTTGAAGTCAAATTGGATTGTGCTGCATTGCCATTCGCGCCCAAGCGAGTCGTACAGCTTCAAATCTATCTTCGGCCCGTAGAACGCTCCGCCGCCCTCGTCAATCTCGTATTCCAACCCTGCGGCGATGACTGCTTTTTTTAATACCTCCGTCGCCGTTTCCCACTCGCCGTCCGAACCGATGGATTTATTCTTCGGTTTGGTTGAAACATAGGGCCTAAACTCGGTCAACCCGAATGAACGCAGGATATACAGCGAAAATTTGAGCGCGAATGCGACTTCGCTCTCCACTTGTTCGGGTGTGCAGATGATGTGGGCGTCGTCCTGCGTGAACCCTCTCACCCTTGTCAGACCATGCAGAGTGCCGGACAATTCGTATCTGTATACATTGCCGAACTCTGCCATGCGGACCGGCAGGTCACGGTAAGAGCGTGTTTCGCTGTTGTAGATGATGAAATGAAACGGGCAGTTCATGGGCTTGAGATAATATTCTTCGCCGTCGATGTCGATGGGGTTATACATATTTTCCCGGAAGTTGTCCAAATGCCCCGAAATTTTCCATAGCTCCGAGCGTCCGATATGCGGTGTGTAAGCCCATTGATAGCCGTTGAGCAGATGGGCCCCCTGACTGAACTGTTCGAGCAGGAAGCGGATCGTCGCGCCTTTGGGATGCCACAGCATAAGCCCTTGCCCGACTTCATCCGAAGAGGAAAACAGTCCAAGCTGCGCTCCGAGTTTTTTGTGGTCGTGTTCGACGGCTTTTGCCAGTTTATCACGGTGATCCAGTAATTCCGCTTGCGTTTCAAAAGCCGCGATGTAAATCCGCTGCAGCATTTTTTTATTCGCGTCGCCGTCCAAATAAGCGCCGGAAAAGCCGGACAGTTCGTAGGCGCATGGAATATCCCTATTGGCCAGCTTGTTATTTATCGCGTTGATTTTTTCGGGGTTCAGCGGCTCCGATAAATCGAAGTCACAATAAAACCCGCTCTCTGTGATTTCATGGAAAACCAAGCCTCCCGAATACAACTCGGCGACGGCTTCTTTTAGCAATTCCATGAGATTGTTTTTGTAATCTGACATAAATATGCTCTCCTTTTAATTTTATTTTTTAGGTTGCCGGAGAGCAGACGGTCATCAGCCCGTCTGGACAATGCGAATACTCATATGTGATCAGGGCGATCACCCCCTTTTTTGAAAATATAAAAACACCTTGCCGAAAACATCGCCGGTAAGGTGTAAAAAATCTATTTGAACTCACCCACCGACGACCCTTGGAGCTAACACTTGTCGTCGGCGGATTGGCACAACAACAAATATTAACTCGTCATGGTAGTGGTGGTGTTCATTGGTTGACGCGGCATAACAAATTCCCTTTCTGCGTCCTCTTGTGTGAGGATAAAAGCATTGTATCACAAAAAATCGTAAAAATCAATGGGTTTTTAAAAAAGTTTACAAATCCGTCGTCCAGCGCGCCTAATTTTTCAAAACCGCTTCGATTGCTTCGATGATATTTTTTTCGTCCGGTATCACCGCTTTTTCAAGCCCGGAGTTGTACGGCATGGGCACGTTGAGCCCACCCACGCGCACCGGCGGGGCATCGAGCAGGTCAAATCCCCGCTCGACAATTTCAGCCACGATATCGCCCGCCATTCCGCCGCGTTTGTTCGCCTCCTGCAGCACCACGACCCGTCCGGTTTTTTCGATGGATTGCATGACTGTCCCGTAATCGAGGGGCAGTATGGTGCGCAGGTCTATGACCTCGCATTCGATCCCTTTTTGCTCCAGTGTTGCGGCCGCGTTCTGGGCCATTTGGCTCATCATCGAATAGGCGACCACAGTGACGTGCCTGCCCTCCCGGCGTATTGCAGCCTGGCCGAAGGGAACCGTATAATCGCCCTCGGGCACTTCGCCTTTCGTGCTGTATGAGCGCTTGTGCTCAAAAAAGATGACCGGGTTGTTGTCGCGTATTGAGGTTTTGAGAAGCCCCTTTACGTCATAGGGCGTGAGCGGGACCGCTATTTTGAGCCCCGGCACATGGTTGAACCAGGCCTCGAAAGACTGCGAGTGCTGGGCCGCGACGCCCCCTCCGCCCCCGAAGGGCGCGCGTATGACCAAGGGGACATTTATCTTTCCGCCGAACATATAACGGATTTTGGCCGCCATGTTTACAATCTGATCCATGCATAAGGTTATCCAGTCGGAATACAGTATCTCGACTACGGGCCGAAGGCCGCGCGCAGCCGCCCCCAGCGCCATCCCGGTAAACGACGGCTCCGAAATGGGGGTGTCGATCACCCTTTTCGCGCCGAATTCTTTTAACAGGCCTTTGGTGACCCCGAAAGGCCCTTCTCTCGCTCCCACATCGCACCCCAGCACGAAAATTGCTTCATCGCGCCGCATTTCCTCCGCCAGAGCTTCGTTTATCGCCTGTCTCACGGTAATTTCAGCCATAACGCATCCCTCCTTAATTATATTATAACTTCGCCGTCGGCGTATATGTCGTCGTACAGCGTGCCGGCCGGCGGTTCGCTGCATTCGGATTCCGCATAGGAAATAGCAGCCGCGATGTCCTCTTTTGCCTTGAGCTCGATCGCGCCGAGCTCTGCTTCATCGGCGATGCGGCCGGAAAGCAGATATTCCCTCATTCGTTTGAGCGGGCAGAGCTCCCAATAGGGCTCGACTTTGTCCATGTCGCGGTACCACTGGTCGTCTGCCACAAAGTGCCCGGTCAGGCGCAAAAATCTCGCTTCGATCAAAGTGGGGCCTTCTTTGGCCCGCGCCCTGTCCGCGGCTTGCTTCACGGCTTTGTGCACCTCGAAAACATTGAACCCGTCGACCTGAACCCCGGTTATGCCGTATCCCGCCGCCCTTTTGTAAAGATCGGTCTCTTTGGTCACCCAGGAGAGCTCGGTGCCCACCGCCAGCTGGTTGTTTTCAATCAGAAATATGACCGGCAGCTTCCAGGCGGCGGCCATATTCATCGACTCGTGCCATACGCCCTGATTGGTCCCGCCGTCGCCGTGAAAGCACACGGCCACGCTTTCATTGTCCAAATAATAGGCCGCGAAGGCCGCCCCGAGCGCGAGCGGCATGCCGCTGCCCACTATGCCGGTGGCGCCCATCATTCCGTTTTCGGTGTCGGCTATGTGCATCGAGCCGCCCTTGCCGTGATTATAGCCTTCATATTTGCCGAACAGCTCCGCCATCATTTTCTTCGGGTCCGCTCCCTTGGCGATGCAGTGCCCGTGGCCCCGGTGCGTGCTGGTGATGGCGTCGGCGGGCCCTATCGCCTCGCAGGCCCCCACCGCGATCGCCTCCGCGCCCACATATGAGTGCGCCAGCCCGTATATTTTGCCCGCCATCCATAAATCCTTGACATTCGTGTCGAACTGCCGTATGAGATTCATCCGGTAGTACATATGGAGCTGTTCGTTTGCGCTCAGATTCATGCTGTTTTCAAGGGGGACAAGGCATTTTATCCTGTCAAACACTTCAAACATGATCAGTCTTTCCTCCGATTTCCATGCCGGCGAGCCTTTCGTAATACTTCAAAATCGCGCTGTGATCCTCGGCTTTGGAGCCGTGGACTTTGAGCGACTGAAGCATTTCCAGCACCGAAGCGGTGAGCGGCGCGGGCACATTGTTTTCATGGGCGGTATCCATGGCGTTCATCAGGTCTTTTATGTGGAGCTCCACGCGGAACCCCGGCTTGAAGTTTCTTTCAAACATCATCGGGGCCTTGGCATTCATGACGGCGCTCCCGGCCAATCCCCCTTTTATCGCGTTGAATACGTTTTCGGGATCCACTCCGGATTTCGCCGCGAGCACAAGCGCTTCGCTTAAAGCGGCGATATTGAGCGCGACTATCATCTGATTGGCGAGCTTTGCGACGTTTCCGCTGCCGATTTCCCCGACATATGTGGCACTCGACCCCATCACAAGCAGTATATCCCTGACCTCGCCGAATATTTTTTCATCCCCGCCGACCATAACGGCGAGTGTGCCGTCGACTGCTTTGGGTTCCCCGCCGCTCACGGGCGCGTCGAGCATTTCCGCCCCTTTTTCTTTCAGTTTTGCCGCTATTGCCTGCGACGCCGCGGGGGCGATCGAGCTCATGTCGATTACCGCCGCTCCCGGGCGGATTTTTTCGATTATCCCGTTTTTGCCGCATACCACCTCGGTCACATGCGGCGAATTGGGAAGCATGGTGATGATGATATCGACAGCTTCGGCTACATTGGCCGCCGTATCCGCAACCTCGGCTCCGAGCGCCGCAAGCTGGGCGACGGCCTCTTTGTCTATATCGTTTACAATCAGCTCATAGCCCGCTTTGAGCAAATTTTTCGCCATCGGCCTGCCCATGATCCCCAGCCCGATAAATCCGATCTTTTTTGTGTCCATTTTTTTTATTCCTTTCCAAAAAATATTTCAATATACCTTTGCCGCTTTGCCGAGCGAATACTCGAAAGTCTGCCCGGCGTCCATCGCCACCGGTTTTACCCCCGAGTCCGCGGCATCGAGCAGTTTTACAAATGTCTCCACATCCTCGCAGTTTTTGTTTGTGTAATGGCAGGCCACCGCGTAATCGAGCCCCAGCCACTGCGAGGCGAGCGCGGCTTCGTACGCGGTCATTTCGCCGGTCAAAAACTCGGGCAGAAAATCAAAGCAGTTTTCAATCGTGACGTTGATTAGCCCGATATGGGGGCGGTGCAGCTCCCCGATCAGTTTCAGATCCCCGAAAAGCGCCGTGTCGCTCGCGTTGTATATGCGCACACCGTCCTCGAGGCAGATCACAAAGCCGAGCGGGTTCGCGGTGACTACATTTCCGCCGCTCAAAGTGACGCAGGAGCGGTGGCGGCTCTCGACCGGCCGCACCTTTATCCCGGCGGCCTTGACGGTGAGCCCCCATGTGGTCTCGATCAGCTGGGATTTTGCCACCCCGCGCTCCGACAGCAAAAGCCTGCTGTCGCCCCCGCATATGACGGGACAGCCGCAGCGCAAGGCGATTTCGGCGGCGTCGCCGAGGTGGTCGAAGGCGCCGTGGCTGACGAGCACCAGATCCACTTTGTCAAATTCCGCGGCCTTTTTCGGCGATACGGGATTTTCATTCAAGTAGGGGTCGATCAATATGCGGGTATCTTCGGAAGTGGTGATATAGAAAGAAGAAAAACCCAAAAACTGCAATTTCGCCGGCATTTATGCGTCCCTCCCAAAAACAGAAATTTCATTGAAACCCAATATACCATAATATTTTAAAACTTTCATGCACGGAACATATACCAAATTGTAAATTTTTCAAAATTTTCGAAAATTAAGACATATCAAGTTAACATTTTTATGCTATTTTTTTGATATAAATCAAAATTTCCGGGAGCGTAATTTTATGAACAAAAAATTTAAGGCGATAATCGCGGTTTTATGTGTCGTATGCCTTTTGCTTTCAGCCTGCCAGATCAGATTGGTGGAGAATGCGGAAGGCGCAAATTCGCAGACGGCCGCAACCGGCAAAAAAACCGAGAACACCGATCCCGAAAATACGGCGGATACGACAAAGGCGACCGATGCCCCGGATCCGGACGACGGCTCGAAAACGCGCCGGGACGAGGAAGGCCTTGTCACGGTGACTATAAAAGACGGCGTGGCGGAAATCGAGTTCGATCTGGACAGGTGGGACGAATTGTATGGTCTGGCCGGGTACATCGACTATTACGGTTATTATTTCGACGATGAGGATATAGAGCTCAAAAAGGGCCCGTTTCCCGTCATGTCGTATTACGACGAAAAAGGCGTTGTGGACGCGTGTCTGGGCAAACTGCCTTCCCCCTATGGCTATGAGGAGGAGTATCCGGTTCCGACGGTTGTATTTTTGCTGGAGGACGGCAGCCTGGAGCATTCGAAGGCGGACCTTGCCGCGGCCAACGCGTGGGAAAATTTTTATACCAACCAGCTGTACTGGCTGAGTGATATCACCTCGCTCGCATATGCAGACGGCGAGGCCATCTACGCCACCGACAAAGACGGCCTGAGGTATAATATCATGACTTCAAATTTGCTGCAGAGCGTCGTGCTCAGCGGAACATGGGGGAGATGGTGCGCGCCGCTTTTGGAAAACTCGCCGGACGGGAATGAATATTACGGATACCTCATGTTCGGGGAGGAGGGCACCGCCATGTTTGAGATCGGCGTGAAAGAAAGGCTTGCGTGCGCGGGCTATGCGGGGAATTACGGTTTCGTGCTCGCGGAAAACGATGAGAGCGGTTATCCCGCCGGCAGCTTCATATTCGATTTGGAATTGGAGTGGACCGAGGGGAACCGGAGTTTTCTCGGGGGCCTGCCGGACAAGCTGCACAGCTGTTACGTTCCGGATTTGTCAAATATATACAGATTGGTGCCTCTGCGGCACCATGACGGCGATTATCTTTTTACCCTGGAAGGCAACCGGCAGGACACTTACCTGTTTGGAATGTTGTACGGGGAATACGAGCTCTATGAGCCCGATGAGGACCTTTCGCAAAATGAAAACTATTTTTCATGGAAAGTAGAGCCCACCCTCGACTACAAGCTCGTATATTACTGCGGCATATGCGACCTGTTCGGTACCGGAGAACACAAAGGGGACATATTGGACCCGGATACGGGACGCGTGACGCGCGACAAAAACATAACAAAAAACGGCTGGGAGGGGCACGGCGGCGGATCTACGGTTTGGCTGTATGACGAGGCCAAAAAACTTTACGGATGGTACTCCGAATATGAAGACGGGGATACATACGATATGTTCACGCGCCGCCAATTCTTGGAAGCATTCCCCTGGCTCGAAGACTATCTGATCCCCTTCCGGAGCATCGATTCAAGCAAAGTAAAAGAGAAAACGCAGGAATGGGGCATCGAATACGATTTTAGCTCCGCCTATTCGAACGGCAAGGGCAAATACGCTTTCGCCTACAACCTCGACTTTGTCAGCGATTTCATATACGATTACGACGGCCGCAGCGGAAGAAGCCCCGCTTATCTCTCTACCGCGCAGCTTGACGGCAAATGGGGAATCGTCGGCAGTTCCGGCGAAATTGTGCAGCCCTTTGTGTTCGAGCACATCCTGTTTATATACGAAGACACGGTTTTTGCCAAGTATGAAGGCAAATACGGTATTCTCAGTATCGCGTTCGGCTGATGAAAAAAAGATCGAGAGGGAAAACTTATGGATGATTTTTTGAAATTTATACCCTTTATCATCCCGCTTGTTGTCATACAGCTCGGGTTTGTGATTTTCTGCGTTTTTGATATACAAAAAAAGAAAAAAACCAAAAATCTGAGCCCGGTTATCTGGATTTTGCTGGTTGTCGTGCTGATGAACACATTCATCGGCCCGGTTTTGTACATCATCTTCGGCAAGGCGGAAAATTCGGCGGATGACGACATATGAGGGAGTATGCACTTGAGCTTGCCGGCCTCACGAAAATTTTTGTCTCCGGCGGAAAAAAGAGCCAAGTCGCCGTAAACAACTTGGACCTTGTGATTCCCCACGGGTCGGTCTACGGGTTTTTGGGCAGAAACGGGGCAGGGAAGACCACCGCGCTGAAAATGATCGCGGGGCTCTGCCGCCCGACTGCCGGGGAGATCCGCATCTACGGCGAAAAAATGGAGTTCGGAAAGCCGTTCGGTTATAAAAACATCGGTTATCTCCCCGACGTGCCCGAGTTTTACTCTTTTATGACCGCCAGGCAATATCTGTTTTTGTGCGGCAGGCTGTACAAAATGAGCGACAGCGAGATAAAAGGCAGAATCGGGGAAATATTCGAATTGATAAATTTCGATAAAAAAAGGCTGCAAACCAAGATATCCGCGTTTTCACGCGGCATGAAGCAAAAACTCGGGATCGCCGCGGCCCTGCTGAATTCGCCGGAACTGATCATGCTCGACGAGCCCACTTCGGCCCTCGACCCCATAGGCAGGAAAGAAACCATAAGCATAATGAATTCGCTGCGGGGCAGGCACACAATCGTGTTTTCGACGCATATATTAAACGACGCGGAAAGGGTCTGCGACCGCATAGCGCTGATAGAAAAGGGCTCGCTGGCACTCGAGGGAGGGATAAACGATATAAAAGCCGAATATTCGGGGCTATGCGAATCCCTGCACATCGAGCTTTTGGCGGACGGCGGCGGGCTCTGCGAAAAATTTTTCGCGGAGGCGCAAAAATTGGACTGCGTAAACGCCGTAGACTGCAAAAGGGAGGATACCGTAAAAATCAGGCTCAAAACCTCGGACAGGAAAAAAGCCGGCGAAGTCATACCGAAAATGATATATGAAAACAATCTTTCGCTGATAAAATTCGAATTTGAGGACGCGGACCTCGAGGATATATTCATATCCGCGACTTCCAAAGCTCCGGAAGAAAAGGGGGGAATCCGATGAACGGTTTTGTCGTATTTTTCAAAAAAGAGCTGACGGAACTCATAAAAACAGTCAAAGGGGTCGTTCTGGCAGCCATATTTTTGGTGGTGGGGATAAGCTCGCCGCTCATCGCCAAGCTCACCCCGGAAATTTTGAAGATGGCAAATCTCGACATTTCGCCCGAACAGATGGCGGCGATGGGCATAAACTATCCCCCCAATTCCCAGGACAGCTACGCCCAGTTTTTCAGCAACTTCAACACGCTTGGCCTGCCGGCGGCGATCATCGTGTTCGCGGGGCTTGTGGCAAACGAAAAAGCGAAAAACACCGCATCCTATATACTCACCAAAAATATTTCGAGGACGCAGTTCATACTCTCCAAATTCGCCGCGTCCGCGCTTCTTTTGTTTGTGTCCCTGGGGCTCGCGATGGGGGCGCAGATGTTTTATACGATGTTTTTATTCGAAGACGGTTTGGTGGAATTTGGCAGTGTGATATTGTTTTTTTCGCTGCTTTTTTTGTATCTGATATTTATACTCGCGCTCGTTTTGTTTTCGAGCGTTTGCGCGAAAAATGTCACTTCGGCCACGTTTTTGGCGTTCGGGATTTTCATGGCTTTCAGCATCGCGGCCGCCGTCCCGGAAGCGGGCGGGTATATGCCCTCCGGCATAGACAATTTCGGGATAATAACGGGGGCGGCGAGTTTGGGGGACCTGGGGCCGAATATCGCCGCGGCGGCGCTGTGTTCGGCGTTTTTTACGGTTTTTGGCGTCATGATATTTGGCAGGCAGGAATTATGAAAAAAATGCTCAAAACCGGAAATCCGCTCTTCTGTAAGATAGAGTGGATAAAGTGAAAAGGCTGCCCTCCGGCGTCAGGCGCGCCAGACCGCCCCGATTATCGCCCCGCCCAAAATTATGAGAGCCGGGTTTATATTGAAATATATATGCACAAAACACGCCAGCCCGGCCAGCAGCGGATATATCAGGTCTATGTTGATTATGGTTATCACATAATTCCATAAGAACATGCACAAAAGCCCCGCGGCGAACAGGTTCATGTAATTTATCGAATACTTGAACATTTGGCTTTTGTACAGTTTCGCCCCTATGTTCAAAATGACGATCACGATCAAAACGGAGGGAAGTATGAAGGCGACAACTCCGAGAACCGCCCCGAGCACACCGAGTTCGGTTTTGGTTCCCAAGTACGCCGCGAGCGTGATGCCCTGCGCATAGCCGTTATGCTGCGCGAAAGAGGCGACATTCAAAATCTCGTCCATCACAACCCCGGTCGCATCCGCCGAAAACGCCCATTTGTTGACGGCGAACTCCTTCATGATGTTCACCCCGCCGATTCCGCCGCCGAAACTGCCCGCCCCCGCGAGCAGCATCACCAATACATAGTTTAAAAAATTGACTATCATACCGCAAAATCACTCCTTCCCGTCGCTTATTTTGTTTATAGTATCGCTTTGCATCCGTTTCAGGCGTTCTTCCTCCAATTGCTCCTTGCGGCGTTTTATGGTGTCGTCGTCGATAAACCCCACCATATCCCACTCTTCGTCCCTCAGCTGGCGGTCGCGGAGCTTGATCGCTTTTTTGCTGTAAGGGTCGAGTTGTTTCGGGTGTTTTTTACGGTAAGCTGTTGCCTTGATATGTATAAAACCGGAAACAGCCCCGAAAATGATCACCGCCGATATATATACCGGCATCAGCGCGGCGTTGTTCAAGTTCACGATATCGGCAAAAAAAATGAAGAAGACCGCCGACGGCAGGATAAAAACAAGCGCTTTTCGCCTCACTGAGTTAAAATATATTATCTTGTACAAATGCGCGATGATGAGTCCGAGGGCGGCGGCATGCATTCCGTTGAAGACGTTTTGGCCCACGGATAAGCCAAACAGCCGGATACTCATAAAAGGTTCGTACAAATACACAAACAGCAGCGCCACTGTGATAACCGGAGCAGCCAGCGCGACAATGGCCAAGACCGCCCCCGGTATCCCGGCGACCCTGTATCCCACATAATACGCGTACTTTATACCCGAGGGCCCGGGGGTGTCCCGCAGCAGCTGCTCTTTTTCGTCCAGCTCCTTTTCGGGGATGTATTTGGGGCAAAAATGTCCCCGTATATGATCGTGCGTATTGTATTCGTCGCGGGGTTTCACAATTCCGAATTTTAAAAACCAGACAAAAAGCTCCAAAATTTTTTTCACAGGCATATCTCCGTTTATTTAATATAATTGAAAATTAAACCGTATATATAAAATATACGCCATAAATATGAAAAAATAAACAATAAATATATAATAATTTGTATTGACGCGGGTAAATTTTGATGATATAATAGTTTGTAAATCAAACTAATTCATTACGGAGGTATTTTAAAATGGCTGAACTCACCGGTTTGGAGCGCACAAAACTTCTTTTTGACCACAAGAAACCCGACAGGATAGGCCTGTATGAGCACTTTTGGGGCGACACGTACAAAGAATGGCACGCAAAAGGCAAGATCCCGGAGGGAACGGACTTCAACCTGCATTTTGGCTATGACATAATGGGGGCTGGCTGGCTCAATTTCGCGGGGGATATGAATTTTACCCCCGTGGTGGTGGCCGAGGATGAGGACACAATAACCACAAAAGATCAGAATTACGCGATCATGCGCCGCCATAAAAAGCATGACACCACCCCGGAACACATAGGGTTTACGGTGAACTGCCGCGAAAAATGGGAGGAGCTGATAAAACCCAACATATTCGCCGACCCCAAGAGGATAGGCTTCGAAGGCTACAGGAACACAAAAAAATACGCCGCCGAGCAAGGCAGGTATTTCATGTGGTCGGGGGCGCACATCTTCGAAATCATGAAGGATCTGTGCGGCCATGAGAACATGCTGATGGGTATGATCGACGACCCGGAGTGGATTTCGGATATGGGCGCCACGTACACAAAGGCGATGATAGGCATGTGGGAGATCATATTTGAAAAAGAGGGGCTGCCGGACGGCATGTTCATATATGAAGACATGGGCTTCAAGGGCGCGCCGTTTATGTCGCCCGATATGTACAAAAAATTCATAATGCCCAACCACAAGGCCACAATGGATTACGCGCACAGCAAAGGCCTCAAAGTGATGATGCATTCGTGCGGGTTTATAGAGCCTTTGCTCCCGTATATGATCGAGGCGGGCATAGACGGCCTGCAGGTCATAGAAATCAAGGCGGGGATGGACCTGCTCAGGATATACAAAAATTTCGGCGGCAAGATAGCTTTGATGGGCGGCATCGACGTTCGGACGCTGTATTCAAACGACAAAAAAATAATCGACGCCGAACTCGAGGCAAAAATCCCCATAGTCAAGCAGGGTTTCGCGTACTTTTTGCATTCCGACCATTCGATTCCCAAAACGGTGGATTACGAGACATACAGATATTTCATCGAAAAGGGGCTTGAACTCGGCAAATATTAAAATCCGCTTTCGCCTATTTCTGCCCTTTGAAATAATTGACCACCGCCATGGCAAAAAGCGCCGCATTAAAGAAAATATACAGCGCGAATCCGGGCTTTAACCCGATTATCACGGGAATCGCTTCGAGTTTTCTGGAGGCGACCGCCCCGAAGGCGCGCCATATTATGAAAACCGCGAAAACGTCGAATATGGGCGCGATGAAAAACAAGTACCTGCAAATATTGTATATTGCGGCGCTTCTGCGGGTCAAAAAAGAAAGTATCAGCAAACCGGCGGGCAAAACAACAAGCGCGAATCCGAAAGGGGTCCCCTCCTGATGGTACTGGCCTATGTCTTTGCCCGCCGAGATTTCAAATCCGCTGAAACTCGCCCCGGCATCGCCCTCGCCGCACGAAACAAAAAAGAACGGCGTAAAGAAAACGGCGATTATCAAAATGAGCAGGATTTTGATTGCCGCAAGGTTAAATTTAAAGTCAAACATTTGATCCACCCCTCCTTAGTTCGCGCTGTGGCCTGTAAATACATTATACTATATGCACATAAATTTGTCAATCAATCATGAAAAATTGGCCAAAATAACAAAAATTAAAAAAAATAAAAAAATTTTTAAAAACCCCTTGACAACCGGTTCCCGTTCTGGTATAATATCTTCTATTCCAGAAAAAACAGCAAAACGCGATTTGGTGTCGTTAGAGGCGAGGGTCCACCCGTTCCCATCCCGAACACGGAAGTTAAGCTCGCCATCGCCGAGGATACTCGACTGGAGACGGTCCGGGAAAGCAGGTCGATGCCAAAATGTCCGTATAACCCAATAGGGTGTACGGGAAAAGCAGATAAAACTCTTAAGTAAGTTTTATCTGCTGTTTTGTGTTTTTTGGTTATTTTTAAAAATTGCCGAAAACTCCTGTTGACAAACGCCAAAAACAATGATAAAATAACAAAGAAGATAATTTGAAAGTGAAAGAGATAAAATAATGACGGCAAAAAAGTCACTCAAAAAAATAATAAATATTGTGCTGCCGGTGATATTGTGCGTTTTATCAATCTGGCCGGCTGCGGTAATTTGCGCGGTAGGCGCCGACACCTCGGAAAACGACATAAAAGTCCATATGAAAGATACCGAAAAGCTGCCGCCGCCGCCCGACGTCACCGCCGCCGCCGCCATACTGCTGGACGCCGGCACGGGGAAAGTGATATATGAAAAAAATATCGATAAAATTCTGTATCCCGCTTCGACCGTAAAAATGATGACTGCCATCATCGTGCTCGAAAATGTCGCCAACCTGCAAAGCGAAGTGGTTATTTCAAAATATGTGATCGATTATGCCTCCGGGAACCTGCTGACCCAGCGCATGAGCCTTGAGGAGGTTTTTACCGTTTGGGACCTATTAAACGCTTTGCTTTTGCGGGGGGTAAACGACGCGGCCCTCGCTCTGGCGGAATACACGGCGGGGAGCGTCACGGATTTTGTGGTTATGATGAACAAAAAAGCGGTTGAGCTCGGCTGCACGGATACTGTTTTTATCAACCCGACCGGCTTGGATTCGCCGGATATGCACACTACGGTCTCGGACATGGCAAAGATCGCCTTTCACGCCAGCAAAACACAGATAATCATGGATATCACCTCTTCGCCCAGATACGATATCCCGCCCACCAACAAATACCGCGAGGCGCGCCCCTTGCCCAACCGCAACCATTTCGTTTTGAAGGGGGACCATCCGCAGTATTACTACGAATACGCCCGGGGAATAAATTACGGTTCCACCGAAGAGGGCGGGGACTGCCTGACCAGTGTGGCGCAGCAAAACGAATTGTCGTATCTCTGCGTTGTGATGAAATCCGCAGCGACCCCCGTTCCCGGAAGCGACTCCTATCGGATCAACTGTTTCGGCGATGCGAAGGATTTGTTCGAGTGGGCCTTTTCGCTGTACGGCTATAAAACGCTGCTGAAAACGAAAGAGGTTGTAAAAACCGTGAAAGTGAGGCTTGCCGCCAACAGCGACGAAGTCACCCTTTGCCCCGACAGGGAAGTATCGGTGCTGCTGCCGCAGAATGTGGACATAGATAAAGAAATCGAAAGAGTGGTCGACATATTCGAGGACGAGCTTGTCGCGCCGATAGAAAAAGGCCAGCAGCTCGGCAAAATCACCTTTTTATACAACGGGGAGGAAGTGGGGAGCGCGGGGCTTTTGTCGCTTTCCGAAATTGAGAGCAGCTATGTTTTGCATGTGATAGACTATATAAAAAACATAGTTTCGGGAAAGTGGTTCGGGGCGAGTGTGGTCATACTCATCATCGTCTCCGCGATTGTTGTGGTTATACGGCTTGTCCGCAAAAGCAAAAAAGAACAGAGAAGATTTTATTGATTTTTTTTGCACCCCATTGACTTTTGGAGATTTTCGTGATATAATGGAACGTGGACATTTTACGAGGTGTGGCGCAGTTTGGTAGCGCACGTGGTTTGGGACCACGGGGCCGCAGGTTCAAATCCTGTCACCTCGACCAAATAGCAGTGGAATTACAATACCTGAACTGTAATCTCCATTGCTGTATTTTTTTTCGCTGTTCCCCGTAAATGGTCTCGTTTATTTTTTAACGGTTTTGTGTTAATATTAAAATTTTCTGCATATAATATTTGATTTTATATGCACCAATCTATTGACTTACTGCATATTTTTTGATATAATATATGCAGATAAATAATAGACGGAGGTTATTTTTGATGATTTTTGATTATTCTTTTTTGGAAAACGGTATGCTCCCCGCCGGGCTTGTCAATACCGTCGCGGCGATTGCCGAACTTCGGGAACGTGATAGTCTTACGGGGCTTAATCCGCTCAATGGTACGGAGATTGTGATTTTTTATATTGCCGTAACTTGTTACGCGTTACCATCAGATACTTGAATATATTGTGGTTAGCGGG
>Ga0123356_10002118_pt1 | contig 21403 bp, 15 predicted proteins | sample TergutEmb28metaG_2_FD_92546 | JGI IMG/M metagenome (GOLD analysis project Ga0123356, IMG submission 92546) | Embiratermes neotenicus P3 segment gut microbial communities from Petit-Saut dam, French Guiana - Emb289 P3 | ecosystem: Host-associated > Arthropoda: Insects > Digestive system > Gut ... | reverse complement strand
GAGTCTTACTCTCTTTGAGAAAATGCCCATTTTACAGGCCTTGGAAGCTGCTGACTCCGAGAACAAGGTGCCCGATAATGCTAATCAGCTGATTCTGTTCAACTTTTAACCGGACAGCACTGAAGAAATATCTACAGTGATTGGAACGTCTGCCCGATGAGCTGCTTTCAGAGCTTCGGCAATGTTGCTCAGCCTGAGTCGACCGGTGTAAACGATTGCGAATAAGCGCTTGGGGTTCGGCCCGAGAAACCATGCTTCAGCCGATGCGTCTCTCCCCACCCGGAAACGGCAGTCGTCAGCCAATCAAACGTTACAACCTGTTGACAAAAACGTGACAAGATGTGGATCAGACTTCAGCAAGATTGTGTGGCCCAGGAATCACACTTGCCTGAGATGCGCTCATCAGATTTTCTGCACAAAGATGCCGAGACCAGGGTCTGTGAAGATTACATCGCAGCAGGTGCGCTCTGCAGACTCTTGACCAACAGCGAGCAAGTGCTCGAGGCGGCCCGCGAAACTTTTCTGCCAGTCAGATTGCCAAGCTCGGCGATCGACATCTCCATGCGGTTTTGGGTGGACGACACGCATCGGGCACAGCCACCTCGGATGAAACCCTACGTGCGCGGTCTCGGCCACCTGATCTTTGCCGGCTTCGCGGAAGACTGCTCGATCCTTGCAAACCTTCGTAAACGTCAAATCATTGGCAGGTTTTCGCCGGAAATGGCCGAGGATCGCGCATACTTCAAGAGTGTGATTTTCCCCATGCTGCTCACAATTGTGAGCGCGACGGTGGGCGTCGCGGAATTGCATTGTGCATGTGTCGCACAAGATCGGCACGGCCTGCTTTTGGCGGGGCCATCCGGTGTGGGGAAGTCGACGTTGGCCTTGGCGCTTTCGCAAGACGGTTTGGGTTTTGTCTCGGACGATCGGACCTTTTGTTCTCTGGAGGACGGCGACGTGCACGTTTGGGGATTGCCAACCCGGCTCAAGTTACGAACCGAAGGGCTTTGCTGGTTTCAAGAACTTCGGCAATCGAATGCACCCGCAAGCCGGGATGGAAAGGCGGCTGTGTGGCTTGAACCCGAGCATTTGAGCGGAGTGAAGCGGATTCGACACGGCCGGGCAACCTCCCTGATCTTCCTGGAACGAACCAATAGCTCCGAATTTTGTTTGAGCCCGATACCATCAACAGAAGCCCTGAATCGGTTAACGCGAGAATTGATGGCGGAATTGCCCGACGCAGCCGCGCGGCGCTCGCAGACCATGAAGAGAATTGTCGAACTTCCTTGCTGGCTCTTGCGGTACGGCGGTCGACCACAACAGGTCGCGCGCCAGATCTTGACGCATCTAGTTCGGTCCTGAATGCGTCGTGAATCTACCGAGGTGCACACCGGAAACAGGCAGGAGTGGGAGCAATTTTCTGTATGAAACGAACAATGGGTGCGGCAGGAATGGAAGATGCATCGCCATCTCATGCGGGCACATCCGGCAAGTATCCAGCGGCTTACGAAAAAGTTGATCCGATTCGCCGTTTTGTGGCGACTCCCCACATTGCTTCCCTGCCGGTTATGGGACGCAACGTTCGCCTGGAGACGAACAGCCCGAAACTTCTAGAGCATATGGTGAATCTCTTCGCTCACTACTTCGGGACTGCGCATCGGCCACCTGAATTTCTCTGGCGGATTGTCGTCGAGTCCTATGTACCGTGTAGTCCGCCCTGGCCGTGGAGGTCGACCTTCTCAGACGAAGGAATCCGGTTTGCTCAGTTTGGGCAGAGAAATTTTTTGGCCGTCGATATCGATGCTCGAGAAGCGGTGGGGTTCGTGTCCGAGGGTCTGTTCGAGGACAGGCAAGGATTCAGTAGTCCTTTTATCGATACATTGTTCTACATGAGCGCCGCACCGCTCGGACTCATGCCCTTTGCAACCGCTTGCGTTAGTTTGGGGAATCAGGGCCTTCTGGTGCTGGGCGGACCCAATCAGGGTAAAACAACTGCAGGCTACCTCGCGACGCGCGACGGATTGACGGTTCATTCAGATCAATCTGTCTTTCTCGAGCTTGTGAACGATGAACTGCGGGCATGGGGTGATTTCGTTCCTCTCGCGTTTCGCCCCGAGACGCTCCAATTCTTGCCGGAACTGCAATCTCGAACCCGCCCCTTCTCCTATTGCGACTTTCACTTTCATTATCTGCCGAAACATCAGGCTGGCCCAGCGGTGTCTCCACTCGTAACTCCGACGTGCTGTGTTGTTTTGGAGAGGGGGGCGTCCTCTGTGCCGCGATTGGATCTTCTTGAGAGTTCCGATCTCCGCCGATATATCGCCAGGTACCTGGCATTCAAAGACGAAGATCGATTCGAAGAGCAAAACCGTAGCATTGTAGCGGAACTGGCAGAGCTGCCCGCATATCGCCTCGCGTATGGCATTGATCCGGCGGACGCTGCACCATTCTTTCGATGCTTGTTGATGCGTCACGGGCGGCGCATAAAGTCCACGTAAGGGACACGAACCGGAACTGATGATGGAAGCTTCTTCCACCACGCTAGGTGAGGCCATCCAGCCACCGCTGGTCGGCTCTACCACATTGAAAGTGTGGGCGGAGAGAATCCTGCTCGCCTTCTTGCTCTTGTTGTTTGTGGTTCGCGGATTCATTCCCGCGTGGCGCCATCTGGATTCAGACTTTGCGAACTACTATCTTGTCGCAGATCTTTACCGTGAAGGGTATCCCGTCGAGCGAGTCTACGAATGGACGTGGTTTCAGCGGCAAAAGGATCATTTCGGTATCGAGCGGCCGCTGGTAGGGTTTGCTCCCTCGACTCTGACCTCAGCACTGCTGGTCGTACCGTTATCGTCGATGCCCCCGCTGGTGGCCAACCGATGGTGGCTCGCCATAAATCTCGCGCTTTTGTCGTTGACTGGCGTGTTCCTGAAGAGAATCACGAGCCTGCCCTGGAGACGAATAGGAGTCCTTGTATTTCTGGCGGTAGCTCCCCTGCAAAGCAACTTCCTGTCCGGTCAGGTTCACCTCGTGATGTTGCTCCTGGTGGCGATTGCAGCGTGGCTCTATTTTGAGGATCGTGCTTTCCTCTGCGGTATCGCATTGGGAGCAGCAGCTGCGTTGAAAATATATCCGGCGCTGTTCCTTTTGTTCTTTCTGGTGAAAAAACAATGGCGGGCTGCGGTCGGACTTTTGTGCGGGATGCTGGGCGCAGTGCTCGCTTCCGCCGGCCTTTTTGGGGTGGCGGCTTGCCGCATTTATTTTCGCGAAATTCTGCCCTGGGGATTGCGAGGAGAAATCACCGATCCATACGCCACTGGCTGGGATTCGTTAAATGCTTTGTTGCGCCGGCTTTTCCTCTTTGAGCCCGAGCTAAATCCGGCGCCAGTAGCCCACCTCCCGCATGTGTTCGCAATTCTACATTCGCTCATTCATACCCTAATTCTCACGGCGTTTCTCTGGGCGATGGTGTCAGGGGATGGGAGCCAGTCGCGCAGGAAACTGGAATGGGCCAGTTACTGCTTCCTCCTGCTTCTTCTGTCGTCCGAGCCGCTCCCGTACCACTTTCTGATTCTAATTCTCACAGCCGTTCTCGTTGTGGACTACTTGATCGCTCGCGAAAAACCGACTTGGGTGGTGGCGATAGTTATTGTCTACGCGTTTGTGTGTGTTCCCTACGATCGCCTATATCGCGTAGTTCCGACTGGCTGGGCAAGCGTGTTTTTTTTCCCCCGTCTTTTCTGGATGCTGGTACTCGCGGGGATGCTGTTATGGCTTTTGCTCTCAGACTCCCGTCAAACCCTTGGTAAACGTGTGAGATCGCGCTCCTTCGCGCAAGCCGCGCTGGCATTTGCCACCTTGTTTGCCACCAGTCTCGTTCTAAACGTTCGCCACATGGCGGGGCAATTCGACAACAATCGAACGCGTGTGACCACGTCGATCGGTTCGGCAATCGCCATCGATCCCGTCGTGGCGGATGACAGTATCTTCTATGGGGCTCTCCTGCCCCGTTTCGCAGCGACCAATGACAGCTATTCGGTGCACCGGCTGCATGCCGGTGCAATCACGCCATTTGGCGGAGGCGGCGACTGGTTTCATCCGGCAGCGACAGCCGACGGGCGCCGGGGCTGGGCAGAGGTCGCGTCGGCGGGTAGCTCTCGAATCGTGAGATTTGAGGCTTCCGCCGATGCAACGGGTAGTGCGGCCGTTGTCGCCCAGGCGGCGGACGCCCAACAACCGGCCGTCTCCCCGGACGGCAAATGGCTCGCATACATCCGCGAGGTTCGAGGTCGTGGCAGTCTGTGGATTCGTCCGCTTGGCGACAGACAAGGGGAATCACCTACATCCCCTGAACGTGAACTGGCAGGACCTGAGTACGATGTGCGAGAGCTTGCGTTTTCTCCCGATGCTCAGGTGTTCTTCAGCTCTTGGCAATCACACGAGTACCGACTGTATTCGGTCCATTCTCAATCCGGGACCATGGCGGAGCTAACCTCGGCACGCTGCTCAGCTCGTTACCCGGCATTGTCGCCTGACGGACGTTGGATCGCTTTCAGTTGTAAACGGGGCGGAGTCTGGCAGTTGGTCGCCATGAATCTACGGACGGCGGAACAGCGACAACTGACCTCCGCGGATTGCAATTCCATTGCGCCCGCCTGGACGCGCGACTCCAAGTCGTTGATCTATGCGGCGGATTGCGGACGCGCTCTGGGAGTCACCGCGCTGTCGAAGATCGATGCTGTGCGCTAAGAATCCTTTTCCCATGCCGGAGTTGGTTGACAATCCGCCAAGAAACACAGCTTACGAACCCTCAGTGCTGCGTTCCTCTGCGCGCTTAGCCAGCTCAAGATGGGCGACCATGGGCATCGTTCTGTTGTCGAGCCTGGTTGTTTATCTCCAGCTGTTTCTCCTGCCTTGCACGCCTCGCGTCGCCACTGGCGACCAGGCGATATATCTGCACCATGCGGCTCGCTTGTTCGAAGGAGAAATGATCTATCGCGACTACGATCACTTCACATTTCCTGGCACGGACGTGCTTTATATGAGTCTGTTCAGGATCTTTGGTGTCCGGGCCTGGATTCCACAGGCGATGTTGGTCGTGTTGGCGGCATTGATGTCATGGCTCATTCTGACCATCTCAAAGCGGTTGTTGAGTGGAACCGCCGCTTATTTGCCGCCCCTGCTGTTCATTGCGCTGCCCTTTTCCAGCTACCTTGACGCTACGCATCATTGGTACAGCCTTGCAGCGACGACCTCAGCTCTCGCTCTCTTGCTCGGAGAGCGTACCTCGATGCGCCTTCTTTGGGCAGGTGCTCTGGTGGGAATTGCTACCTTCTTTACCCAGTCTATGGCACTGGTAACAATTGGCTTTAGCCTGTTTTTGCTGTGGGAGCGCGACCGGCAAGCGCAGCCGTGGAACTTGTTCCTGAAAAGGCAGGGCTCGCTTCTGGCAGGCTTCCTCGTGACCATATCCGCATGCATGGCCTACTTTGTCTGGAACGTAGGGTTCAAGCGGATCATCTACTACACAGTCATCTTCGTAGCAAAATATTACCCGGCCGATTGGTTTAACAACTGGCGTGTGTACCTCACCGGTCGGCCTCACCTGCATGCCTGGGCTACCTGGTTCGATTTCCCTGCATTCGTCCTGATCCATCTGATTGTTCCATTCATCTACATTCTCTTTCTTCTGAAGTACACCAACGTATCGGCGAAACTCGACAGAAAATCGCGCGAGCGGCTCGTACTTATGAACGCCACAGGAGTTGTTCTCTTCCTGACGGTCGCTTCAGCCCCTGCATACAGCCGACTGTACGCGGTATCGCCTCCCGCGCTGGTGATCATGGTTTGGCTTCTCAATTCGCCCCGCAAGGCTCCGCGAATGGCGTTTCGGATGGTTTGGATTGCTGTCTTTGTCATGCTGGCAATTCGCCCGCTTGCGACGCAAGTTCGTTCAAGGCAATACCTTGATCTCCCTACGGGTCGTACGGCATTCTTTGATCCTTTGTTATACGAGAAATCCAAGTGGGTGGCGGAGCGCACGCACCCGTCGGAGTACTTCTTTGGAGATCATATGATTTGCTTTGTCCTCCGGCTACGAAACGCCGCTCGAGTTCCGTTCCTCAGGCCGACAGATTACACGCGTCCCGATGAGGTCACCGACGCGATCCAGGGACTTGATAAACACCACGCCAGGTTTGTCAGTTGGTACATCGGCTTGGACCGAGAGAAAGACGCAATGCTCCACCCTGAAGGCAATCATCTCGCCCCCATACGGTTGTATCTTCGCGAGCGCTATCACGTCGCCCACACGTTTCAGAATGGAGATCTTATCCTGGAGAGGAGCGAAAACTAGGGAACGAGGTGCAGACCGGCGCAGATGTTTCGGCTTTGCGTTTGAGAAGCTTCGGCTTAGTCGCACCGCAGAATGCCATCAGGCAAGAGGCAGCGAAGAGGAGGATGACGTCGCGTGACTAGACTGTCAACGGCGAAAGACGAAGCCGCTGCTTTCAGCAAGCGTTGTGCGCGGGACCTCGGCAGCCACAACAACCGATAGATTCCACAACAGTCGCTAAACCGAAGCGGGCGACTACTCGACTTAGTGGGCTGCTTCGCCAAGGCGCTAGGTGCAGGTCGGGGCAGTCTCCGGCTGCAATCTTTTGGCGTCGATGCTCGGTTTAGGCAATTTGACAATGTTTTTTAAGTGCCGGTTGATCCACAACTCGACCGGGAAGCTGTAGAAATCGTGACTCAGCCGGACCCGCGCCGGGTAGGCGGTGAGATGCTGAACCGCCTTGGCGAATCTTCCGTGACCCGTGGTCGCGATAGGCTCGCGGTCGAACGCAATGCGCAGGTAGTCGCGCATGGTCTGCACTCTCTGATGATCTTTGCCCTTGAGCCAAGGCAGTACTGTGTAACGTGGGAAATAGTCGGCCCAGCCTTCCAGAGTCGTCGGAACTTCAATCCCTAGCTGAGCCGCCTTGTGAAAGATCGGTGAACCAGGATAGGGCGTGAAAATATTCGTCCAGAACTCCGCTCCCGGGAATTTCTGACAGACGTCCATCATGAAGTTGACGGTCTCGCGGCGTTCCCTGGGGCCCTCTCCGGGAAATCCGAAAATGATGTTGAAGGACGGAATGACCCCTGCCTTGACGCAGCGTTCGGTCGACTGGTAGATGTCTTCGAGAACCTGAAAATCTTTGTCCATCAACTTCATTACAGTCGGCGAGGCGGTTTCGATTCCCTGGCAAATCTGGTGAAGTCCGGAGCGCCGAAGCAGGGTAAGCTCATCGATACTGAGACGGGCCGTTAGGTTCGTCGTCGCCTGAACGCTCCACTTAAAGGTTCCACCCGCTCGAACCAGACCTTCCGCTATTTTTAGCGATCGATCGAGATCCACAAGAAAATTGTCGTCTGCCATCCACAACAGTTCGAGCCGATAACGCCGCGACAGATCGATTGTCTCTTCAACGACTTGCTCGACCGGCAGGCAGTTCCATTTGCGCCCGTATACACCAGCGTTCGTGCAGTACGCACAATTGAATGGACATGCAAGGCTCGACACGTACATGGCCCAGCGACGGCCACAGAGTTTCTCGTACGCATCGAAATCGGCGAGCTGATAGGCCTTAGAGGGCATCTGTTCCAGCCTCTTCAGGGGCCTTTCGGGAGTGAAGTGGAGCTTGCCGTCGGCTTTGAATCCAATGCCTAGAACATCGGCCAGGGACGCATCGTCGCGCAAACGATCGGCGACCGCGACCATGCTCTCTTCGCCCTGGGCGCGAACAATGACGTCAACGTAGGGCGCCTCTAGAGTCTGGGTGGGCAGCAAGGACGGGTGCCATCCTCCAAGAATGATGGGGAATTCCGGATTCCATTTCTTGATGGCCTTGGCAATTTCCACAGTTTCCCGGATCATCGGGCCGGTCACGAGGGAAATGCCCAGGCAAAGCGCATCCTTCACCTCTTCCATAATCCGCTTCTTGTAGTCCGGAGCAATTGAGGCGTCGATGATGCTGATCTCGTAGCCTGCGTCCAACAGGGGAGTTGAAATCGCGAGAATGCCGAGCGGAGCGGTGGCCTCAATGCTGGAGAAGGAGGCAACGAAGAATACGATCTTTTTCGATGATTTCACTCGAGAGCCTTTCGTCGTTTTCAAAACCTAGCAACCGCCAGGCCGGCATTTGTCTCAGAATTGTCAAAACTCTGCAAAATCCAGAGGCCCGAAAAACCCCATGGACGCGGCCCAGGCGGTGGGGTTTTCATGACGAAATCATGACAACAGATTCAAGGATTCAAGGGTGCTTTTTGCTATTTTGGTTCCAGCAATTGGACAAATGCCTCCCACGCATGCGGAGACGAGGGTTTGGTCTTGAAAACAATCCAAAACAGCCCAGCGCCGTAGGTAATTACGGCGCTTGCAATTTGGACCATCAGTCCCGCGTAGGTGTGGGCCGGAAACTGATGTCCTAGGACCGACAGCAAAACCGTCGGGAGGGCGCACAGAACCAGGGGCAGCCGGTATGCCCGGCTCAAGAAGTCTCGAAGAGGAATGTTAAGTAGACGACACAAATGCTGCGGAAGAAAGAACAAACTGGTGCAAACAAGAGGAATCGCCGTACCCCAGGCCGCACCGACGATGCCAAAGCGTGGAGTCAAAAAGAGACTCAAAAGCAGATTCACGACACCTTCGATGAGAAGCACCGAGGCGAGCACGCGATGGCGTCCCATCCCGAGCAGGATCCGGATCGAGGTGGATTGAGCCAGATAGAGCGTGCGGGGAATGATGAGCAGGATGAGGACTGAATAGCTGGAAACATACTTAGACCCAACCCAAGCCCCAATGATCGACTTGCCAAGGACTACGAAAGCGATGCAGATCGGGAAAATGATCAACGCGCTGGCACGATTGCCGGCCACAAACGTCCGCTGCAGGCGGCCCAGGTCTCCGGCCGCGTGAAACTGGCTGGACATCGGCGTAAAGATCTGCGACATACTTCGAACCGCGTAGCTGGCATAGTCGACCAGTCTGGCCGCGATCGAAAAAGATGCGATGGCGCTCGAGCCGAGAATCGCTCCAATGACCATGGGATCGGATTGAAATCGCAATTTCTCCGCAGCGAGAATCGCAAAAGCGAAAATGCCGTACGCTGCCATCTTGCGAAACACCTTAGCATCGACCAGACGTGGGCTTAAGCGCATCGGTAAAGTGCGAAGGGCCATTGCGGTGAAGATCAAATAGCTGAGGAGACTCATCGCGACGGTGATGGCTCCGACAGCCACCAGCCCTCCACCCAGTAGCAGCGCGGCGACGATCAACAAGGCTCGAACCAGCACGATTCCGATCTGGCTCAACTGCAGCCAGGAGAACTTCTGTGCCCCTTCCAGCGCCCCGGCAAACACGCTGAGAGGAAATGTAAGTGCCACGTTCGTACCTGCCAGCAAGAACAGAAGGCGCGCCGAGGACAGAACGCTTCCAGGCACTTTGAAAAGTACGTCCAGGTAGAAGAATCCGGCTGCGGTCGCCAGCAGAATCACCGCCGCAATGGCGCAATAAAAGCCGAGGCTTGTACTCAGGCAGCGCGACAATTGGTCCCTGTCGTTCGTGGCCAGAAACTTCGCGGTGTACCTCACGATGGATGACCGAATCCCTAAATCAAGAAGCCCGAAATATCCAGTCGCGGCAAAAACCAGGACCCACAGGCTGAATGCGTCGTCGCCCAGCCTATGGAGGATGAAAGGCGACAACAGAAAGCCAACGACGGCATGTACCAGAAGTCCCAGCCACGTCGCTGTAACGTTTTTGACGGCCTGTGCTTTGAGGCTCATGAATTGGTTTTCGACGGCAGCGAACCTCTGCCCCCACCGGGAAGAGCCGACCTTCGAGTCCGCCAGCGCCAACGCGGGATCTCGCAAATGTATCGAGCCTGCGCCAGGGCATAGAAAATGCTTCTCCGAACCAGCAGGTGGCGCTTCCGCCACTCGCGGTTCAGCAGTAGCGTCGGCTTGAGTCGGAGGGAGGAAATGATTTGCGAGAAACGTGAGGAGGGCGAACTATCGTTCTTCTTCGGGCGCGCCTTGAGGGGAGCGCACCGATATTGTTGCTGAAGAAACAGGACTAGCTTGGACTGAGGGAACAAACTGAACCGGTACACGGGCATTTCGCAGAGCACCCAGTTCCGTCCATAGTGTTCGATCCACACCCGCGACTGCCGATGCATCCTTGCTCCCCAATCCTGAACCAGACTGGGAACAGGGCCGGCGAAGAGTCGAGTCGCGAGTTCCACGACGATGACGACGAACTCTCGCACGACGGCGTTCTCACCGACTCGCTTTTCAGCCCTGGCCCATAGGTCGGTATCCGACGCTCGCCGGTTCAGGAAATAAGAAATCTCGAGAAGATTTGAGATCCGTATCCATTGAGTGAAGAGGTGGCGGCAAGCATGCAATACCTGCAGCAGGAAGGCATCTTCATCCGTTTGCGCAGGGAACGAGAGGCCGTTCCAATGACTCGTCTTCGCCTGACTCACGGAAAACAGTTTCGGTATCGGCTGCAGCTCGTGCATCTCGCTGTCCCATATATCGGTGTGCAATTCGACGGCGTGGGGAGCGTGCGGTAAAAACGAAGAGTCTCCCCGGGACGGCTTTGCTCCGGGAGTAACGAAGATGGATTCCTTGCCTGAGAAAGAGTCCCGCGAGTCGTACCCAGCTTCCTGGAATACGCGCTGCGCGTCCGGCAAAGACTCATCGGCTATCAAGTAGTCGAGGTCAGCTTGATATCGAAGAGAGGAGTACGGACAGAACTCGGGAACCAAAGAGAAGCCCTTTACCACCTCATAGCGCACACCTGCATCATCGAAGCGTTGGTTGATTTCCTTGAAGCGAAGGGACATATGGTCGATTCGCGCCTGATTCGCAGCAAAATTGCGTTCCAATCGGGACAGCACGGACCGTGGAATGAGAGCCGTAGAGTTTGTGGTTTTGAGTCTTTCAAGGAAATAGAATGCCAGCCCCGCGTCATCCAGCCACGGTTGGACGTGCTCCCACTGGCGACGAGTGAATTTCTCGATCGCAGGAACCGAGTCGCGGGAGTCGCTTGAGAAACTCAAGAACCGAACGATGGCTTCAGCCGGAGTTTGCTCCACCGCCATGTCACCTCTGACCGTTGCCGCGATCGTGGCAACCCGAGCGTATAGAAATCATCCTCTGCTTCCGCTGCTATGACGAAGCAACCCGCCGGAAGTGGCAAGTGAGAATAGCAGGCAGGTGACACGCATCCTCGAAGGACTCCGACTTTCCGGCACGAGCGAATAGTGGTTGTTCCGGTTCACCCAGCCATAAGGGCAGCTCGGAAACGCACTTGAATCCATGCGAAGAAAACGCCGCCACGACTTCATCGCTTGAGCGCGCATGAACTTCGATTTGGACGGAGGTTGCGCGGTCCCGAAACCCCACTCTCCAGCCGCGCTGGTAGGCTCCAGGGTGCAAATCGCTGACGAAAACATCAGCGCCGATTTTCGTGACCCGCTTCAACTCACTTACGGCAGACGCCAGGTCATGGATATGTCCCAGTGCGAATGAGCAGATCGCGAGATCAAAAACCGCAGCGGCAAGCGGTAGTTCCGCGCAGGTTGCCTGGGCCAGTCGTCCACTGATTGTGCTTTTCCTGTCTGCCACTCGCAACATGGCCGCTGAGAGGTCAATTCCAACTCCGGACTCGCCCCCTAGCAGGAACAGCTTCTCGAGCCATCTCCCGGTGCCGCAGGCGACGTCGAGAAATGACTTAAACTGCAGTTTGGTCAGCACCGGAGTGAGATAGCGCTCCTCCCTTGCCAGGAGCGGATTGGGAGCATCGTCGTAGGACGGAGCCCAACGCTCGTAGCCCTCGGCAGCCGGAACCACTTGTGGGGGCCGGGTGATTTCGCAGTCGCGGTCCTCCGACAAGTCGACTCCGACATAGACTGCTCCGCTCACAGACTCTCTGCCTTCGGTTTTCGCAACTCGATAAGCTGCTGTATCCACTTGAGTTCCCACGGCGCTCCATACACACCGAGGCGATAGCGCCAACTACTCAGGGCCTTCAAGGCGAGGCGGCCCCAACCTGGCAACCGGATGTCCTGCACTGTCGGCCAGCGCGATGAGACTACCAGTTCGAAATCGTCGATCAAGCGCTTGGTCGTGGGCCGTAACCATGGGGTCTGCGGATCTTTCTGCGTGGCAAAGCGCTGCCAGCGATCGGTCGCCCACTCATCGGGTGTAGTCGGAAACTGAACCTGGTCCTCGACGTCGCCATACATGCCGGCCCGTTGTGGCACCGGGGTGTAGTGCTCAACGATGATTTCGGCATCCGGATTCAACCGCTTCAATTGACGGATGAATCCGATGCACTCGCGCGTGTCGCCTTCGGGATCTTTCGGGTTTCCAAAGATGATCGAGAATTCCGGGATGATGCCAAATTGCCGTATACGTGAAGCCAAGGCAACCGTGTCTTCAGCACGCAGGTCCTTGTTCATCTCCTTCAATCGCTGGTTTGAGCCGGACTCGGCGCCGAAAAAGATCATTGTGCAGCCGGCGCGTTTTAGAGCCTCAAACGTGTCGTCGGAATAGCGCATCATGATGTCGGAGCGCCCCTCACACCACCAGCGCAGCTTCAGAGGGGCGAGGCGATCGGCCAGTTCCCTGGTGTGATCCTCGCGCAGGAAGAAATTGTTGTCGTAGAACTGGACAGCATCGACTCCGTAGTTCTCCACCAAATGCCGCAGCATACCCTCGGTGCGAGCGGGCGATTCCATCTTTTCGCGGCTGCCTGAAAACGTAACCACGCCGCAGAAGTTGCAGCGATAAGGACAGCCCAGACTGGCTTGATGAACTGCCGTTCTTCTGCCCAAGAACGTCGGCAGAAGATACTTCTCCGCGGGGAGCCGATGGTAGGGATACCACGGGTAGTCGTCGAGACTCCTCATCGGGCGTTCAGGGTTATGACACGCTTTGCCTTCGGGAGTCTTGTAGGAAAGGCCCGGAATATCCCTGAGGTCACGACGGCCACGAATCGCTTCCAGCAGGTCGAGGAACGTCTGCTCGCCCTGACCCCGCACGGCGTAGTCGACGTAGCCCGCATTGAGAGCGGCAGCGGTGTAGTTCGAGGCGAAATATCCACCCCAAACGATGGGCAATTGCGGAAAGCGGGCACGAATCTCGCGGCAGCTGGCGACCGCGCCGACCGTCTGCGGCCCGGGCATGACCGTTACCGCAAGAAGTTCCACCGGGTGTTGCTTGATGATGGTAATCAGTCTGTCGGTGGGGTTTGGATCCAGGTTGCCATCGACGATGGCGTAGTCTTCCCTGCCCTCCACAACCGCCGCAATCGCGAGAATCGACAGCGGAAATCGTCGATTACGAGGCCTTGTGGCCTTCGGATTGTAGAAGAGAATCATCTGCCGACACCCGCGGCGCACCTATCAAAGTGGGTTGCTTGGCGCGCTGGTACGCGAGAAAACTATCAACCGGGGCGCGCACGTTTGTCTCAGTTTTGTCAAAATTCTGCAATTTTCGGAGGCGGGCCAGAGCCGAGAAATAGCGCCTCCCGACTGCGTCCAACCGGCAGCTTCGTGCGCCGCCAAAGTGACAGACATTTGACAATCCGATGACAAATCCTTGGGCTCCGGCAACCTATCGTGCCTTAGCCACAGTCCACGCGAGCGATTTTGTCCGGGAGAAACAAAGTCGTCCTGTTCTACCCCCCCTACCAGGGCCCACCGGTGGGGGCACCGCTGTCTCTGCTCTGTCTGGCATCTCCCTTGCTCGAAGCTGGATTTGAAGTGAAGCTCGTCGACAATCTGACTGCACCGAACTATGAAGAAACGATTCTGCGGGAAGCAGAAGACGCTCTTTTCTTAGGCATTTCGATCCTGACAGGGCCGCACATCGGCGCCGCCGTGCGGGTTTCGAAAGCGGTCAAAAAGCTAAGACCGCACTTGCCGATTGTGTTCGGGGGATGGCACGCGAGCTTGGCGACGCAGCAAACGTTGCGCGAGCCCTACCTGGATGCGATTGTGCGAGGGCAGGGAGAGCTCACTCTTCTTGAGCTGACGCAGAGACTCGCAAGCGGACAGGATTGGCACGGAGTCCGCGGCCTTTCGTTCAAGGATGCTGACGGGCAGATTGTTCACGAACCCGAGAGGCCGGTCGCTGACATCAACACCCTACCGGCGCCTGCCTACCATCTGTCGGATCCGGGCATTTACGCTGCGGTGTCAGGCATCCGCCAACTGCCGTACACCAGTAGCGTTGGCTGTCCCTACCAGTGCAACTACTGTACCGACCAGGTCTTCTACAAGCGTCGCTTCAACGCCTATCGAGTCGAACGCGTGGTCGGTGACCTTGCCGAGTTCGTTCCCCGTTACAACATAGAGCACGTTCCTCTTTTCGACTCCAATTTTCTCGTTGACCGCAAGCGAGCGGTTGCGATTGCAGAAGCCATTGTGGCGAGCGGCACCAAATTCCAGTGGGACTTCCAGACTTCCACCGATTTCCTGGCGCTTATGAGCGAAGACGATGTGCTTCTGCTTGCCGAGAGCGGGGTTAACCACATTGGGTTCGGAACGGAGTCGGCATCCCAGGAAGTCCTGGCCCTGATGAACAAACGCTTCCAGCACGTGGAGCAGATGGTCGAGACCGCACGTAAGACAAATCTTGCCGGGATCCCCGTGGTGTTCAACATCATTCTTGGTTATCCCGGTGAAACCGAAGCGCAGCGTCAGCAAACGTTTCGCCTGATGAGCGACATTGCGAACGAGTATTCCAACGTCAGTTTTTCCACCAACATCTTCACTCCATATCCCGGACTCCCCATCTGGCCCCAACTGAAGGAGATGGGTGTCCGTGAGCCACAGTCGCTGGAAGAGTGGGAAACTCTGGCCTTAGGAACCAACGTGCTTCCCTGGCTCCGTGGAGAAGAGTTGCGCAGGCTGCGCCGCAGTCTGGAGTACTTCCTCCTGAACAACCAAATTCACAAAGTCACGAAGAAGATTCCGTGGGCCAAGAGGAGTGTACGGCGGATTGTCGGCGCCCCCGTGCGCTGGCGAATCGGCAAAAGCCGCTATTCATTTCCGTGGGAGCTGTGGGTGTCGCGCGCGGTGGAGAAAATAGTGACTCGGCGTTCGCTGCTGACTGGACGGCCTCTGGCGGAAGGTACGCAGGAAGTATGCTGAGGAACTTACGGGCAATAGGGACAAACTGACATGGCAGAGGTCCTGCTGACTCATTCCTATCATCTTTACTACGACCGCAAGCAAATGCGGAAGATGCAGCCGTATCCTCCGCTTGGCACCCTTTACGCTGCTGCGCTGCTGCGCGCTTCAGGGATTTCCGTCGCGTTGTTCGACACGATGTTGAACGATCCGGAGACAGGCTTTGAAGCAGCGCTCAAACAACATCGCCCCAAAATCGTGGTGATCTTCGAAGACAACTTTAATTTCCTCTCCAAGATGTGCCTGACACGAATGCGTGAAGTTGCGTATCACATTCTCCAGAGATCCCGCCAGTCTGGCGCCACGGTGCTGGTGAATGGTTCAGACGCCTCCGATCACACCTTGGACTATCTGCAGAAAGGATTTCGCTGTGTCCTGCTGGGCGAGGCGGAATGCACTTTGGTTGAAGCCGTTCGCCATTTGTTGCGGGGAGACGAGGTCGGGCTCGATCAGGTGCCTGGCATTGCGTATCTCGATAGCGCAGGTGACGATGTCGTCAAGACTGAGCGGCGCGGGTTGTTGCATGACCTTGATCATCTTCCTTTTCCATCCCGCGATCTGATCGACACGAACGCGTACAGAAAGGCCTGGAAAACAGCGCATGGATACTTCTCGCTGAACATTGTGGCCGGCCGCGGCTGTCCTTACCGGTGCAATTGGTGTGCCAAACCGATCTACGGAGATTCATTCTCGGTTCGCTCGGCAGCTCTGGTTGCAGAAGAGATGCGTCAACTCAAGCACGACCTGGGCGCCGAACATCTCTGGTTTGCCGACGATATTTTTGGATTGCGCCCGAGGTGGGTTCGACAGCTTGCCGATGAAGTACAGAGACTAAACGCGGCGATCCCCTTCAAAATGCAATCTCGCGTGGATTTGATGACTGCCGACACGGTGCGCGCCTTGCGCCGCGCCGGCTGTGCAGAAGTCTGGATGGGCGCCGAATCCGGCTCTCAAAAGATCCTGGATGCCATGGACAAAGGAACGCGCGTCGATCAGATCGCCAAGGCTCGCGAAAACCTCAGGGGTGAGGGAATTCGTGCCTGCTATTTCCTGCAATTTGGATATCCCGGCGAGACGTGGACAGACATTCAGAATACCATCAAGTTGGTCCGCGATACTCATCCCGACGACATTGGTGTCTCCGTTTCTTATCCACTGCCCGGAACCAAGTTCTTTGATCGTGTGCAAGCACAACTTGGTGAAAAGACCAACTGGTCAGATAGCGAAGATCTCGCCATGATGTTCCAGGGAACGTACACCAACGAATTTTATCGCGCGCTGCACGACGCCCTTCATGCTCAGGTTGACTACTGGAATTCATGTACCGCCAAAAACGCTCAAAAGGAAGCAGGTTGTTCGGGCCCCGAGGAGCTTTGGCGCCGAGTGATGGAATTGGAGAAAACCTGCCGCAATCCCAAGCCCACGGTTTTCGCGAGTCATTCCCAGGGAAATCTCGTCCCGTTGCAGGGGCCCAATTACGCCACAAGCTTCGATGAGCTACTGAGCGTTCTGGCCAGCTAATCGCAACCATGGACATTCTTCTCACCCACGGCTACTTCCTTTATGAGGATCCCAAGGAGATTCAGATCATGAAGCCCTATCCGCCCTTGGGGATCCTTTATATCTGCTCGCATTTGCGCAGCAAAGGACTGAAGGCTGAGGTCTTCGACTCGACGTTTTCCTCGCGGCAACAGCTATGGGACGTGCTCCGCCAAGGACCGCCGTCGGTTCTTGGCATCTATGCCAACTTGATGACCCGAACGAATGTGGTCGAGATTCTCGGCGTGGCGAAGGAATTGGGCTGGACAACTGTCGTTGGCGGACCAGAGCCTGGTGCCTACGTTGATCAATACCTGGCGGCTGGTGCGGACATTGTCGTGATCGGGGAGGGTGAATTGACGCTGGAAGAGTTAGTGCCAGCGCTTCATTCTCAAACCAGTTTGCACGATATTGCGGGAATTGCATTCAAGAGCGCCGATGGTTCCGTGGTTCACACCAGGCCACGCGAGCAAATCAAGGACATCGACGCGCAGCCCTGGCCGGCTCGCGAACTGATCGACATGTCCCGCTACGTTTCAGTGTGGCGTGAACATCACGGCATGGGGTCGGTTTCGCTGATCACAGCTCGCGGCTGTCCCTACCATTGCCGATGGTGCAGCCACGAGGTTTTCGGCAAGACTCATCGCCGCAGGAAGCCAATATCGGTCGCCGATGAACTGGAATGGCTCATCAACCGTTACCAGCCGCAAATGGCCTGGATGGCCGACGACGTCTTCACGATTCACCATGGATGGCTCTTTCAATATGCTGCCGAACTCAAACGCCGCGTCCTCAAACTGCCATTTGAGTGCATCTCGCGCGCCGACCGCCTGAACCTTCATGTCGTCGAGACGTTGGCTGAGATGGGGTGTTTCCGCATCTGGATCGGCTCCGAGAGCGGCTCGCAACGAATCCTCGACGCCATGGAGCGCGGTGTCACCGTTGAGCAGGTGGAGAGCGCAGTCGCGCTCTGCCGGTCCGCTGGAATCCAGACTGGAATGTTCCTGATGTGGGGCTATGAGGGGGAGGAACTCTCCGATATTGAAGCGACGGTCGAACATGTCAAAAAGACCAATCCCGAGGTGTTTTTTACGACTGTGGCCTATCCCATCAAGGGCACGCCCTACTTTTCCGAGGTCGCTGAGCGCGTGGAAAGCGTGAAGCCATGGCGCGAAGGTTCGGACCGGGAGTTTAGAATTCGCAATCGACATTCGCGCGCCTTTTACCGTTTTGCCGATCAATTGCTGCGCAGTGAAGTAGAACTCCAGCGGCTCGGGCATACCCCCGCTGCCGACAGCAACGCGATGTCGACCCTGCAGAGCGTGATCGCCGAGGCACGCGCCGGTTTACGGGCGACGGCTGCGGAAGTTGAGGCGTGAACAGATGTCGGCTACGCAACAAGATTGCCCAGCGCCGTTCGACGCGGTGGCGGCTCAATATGACGAGATTTTTACCGCGTCCAAGATCGGCCGGGCTCAGCGTGCATCGGTGTGGAGGGAGCTGGAAAAAGCGTTTCATCCGGGTGACCGAGTGCTTGAAATCGGGTGCGGAACCGGAGTCGACGCATGTTTCCTGGCGGGACGCGGAGTGCAGGTGGTCGCCTGCGACAGTTCGCCGCAAATGATTGCCGTTGCCGTCCGCAGAGTTCATGAAGAACGACTCCAACGCCTGGTGCAACCGATTGTGCTGCGGGCCGAAGACATTGTTACCCTGCCCGCCCATAGCTTGTTCGACGGCGTCTTCTCGAACTTCGGAGCCATTAACTGCATTCAGGACCTTCGAACCCTGGCCGTTACCCTGTACCAACGACTCAAACCAGGGGCCAAGGTGCTTTTGTGTCCTTTTGGTCCTTGCTGCATGTGGGAGCTTGCCTGGTTTCTGGGTCATGGCCAACCCCGCAAAGCCTTCCGCCGCATGGGATCTCAGAACACTGCGCGCATCGCAGGTGGAAATGCCGTCCGGATCTGCTATCCAACCGTACGATCGCTGAAGCGCATGTTCGCGCCTGAGTTTCGCCTGAAATCTTCCAAAGGCGTAGGAGTTCTGGTACCACCGAGCTATGTAGAGAGCTGGGCTGATCGTTTTCCCTGGCTGTTCAGTCTGGCTGTCAAGACCGATACCGGGATCGAGCATTGGCCTGGTCTGCGCGACCTGGCGGATCATATCTTGTTGACGCTTGAGCGTAGGGCCGAATGATGCACTCCGTTGCACCGCAGGTACTGTCCAGCTGCTCACCGGGCGGCAGCCAAAATGCACCGGCGCTTCAGATCCAATGCCCAGTCTGCCAGAAGCGGTTGTCCCATGCCACGTCCCGCCCCGACCTTCTTTGCGATGGGTGCGGATTTCTCATCGCAGAGACCAATGGAATTTTCCGAGCGCTCAAACCTCAGCGGGCAGGCCACTTCAGTCAATTCGTTCGCGAGTACGAGACCGTCCGAGCCAAGGAAGGCCGGGGCTCGTCTTCTGCCGAGTTCTATTTTTCACTCCCTTACAAAGACCTGACCGGCCGAAACAGTTGGCAGTGGGAAATTCGTGCGCGGACCTTCCGTTGCCTTGAAAAACGTATTCTGCCTGCGATGGAGCGCGCTCATCCCCAGGGATGTGATGTGCTCGACATAGGAGCCGGCAACTGCTGGTTCAGTTATCGCATGGCTTTGCGCGGTCACCGCCCGGCGGCGGTCGATTTGTTGGACAACGACAGTGACGGCCTCGGCGCTGCCAGGCATTTCTTGTCTCGCTTGCCGATTCGCTTCCCTCGTTTCCAAGCCGAGATGGATCATCTTCCCTTTGCATCTTCGCAGTTCGACCTAGTGGTCTTTAATGCTTCTCTTCACTACTCGATCGACTACACAGTTACATTGGGAGAAGCGCTACGTTGCCTTCGGCGCCCGGGTGTTGCGATCATTGCAGATTCACCGCTCTACCAGCGTGACGGGAGCGGGCAGGCAATGCTGGCAGAAAGGCGAGCAGTGTTTCAGAAGCAATTCGGATTTGCTTCCGACAGCATCCCAAGCCTCGAGTACCTGACACCTGCGTTGCTGGGAAGTCTGGAAAAGACCTTCTCCCTCCGTTGGAATCGTCTCACACCATGGTATGGCTGGAAGTGGGCCATGCGGCCCTGGAGAGCACGACTCCTCGGACGCCGTGAACCCTCCCGATTCCACTTAATCTGGGCAGAGGTACGGCACTGATGAACACACTGGTATCGATCTCAGTCGCGAAAGACCCGGAAGCATCGGCCGTCCACAAGATACATACCCTGCCCGTGCTCGTGATCTTTCCCCACAACCAATGCAACTGTCGCTGCGTGATGTGCGACATCTGGCGGATTCGCGAATCCCGGGAAATCACCCCCGTAGATCTCGCACAGCATCTGTCTTCTTTCCGGGAATTGGGCGTCCGCTGGGTGGTCTTTTCTGGAGGCGAGCCACAGCTCAACCAGAAGTGGTCCTTATTGGCGCAGTTCTTCAGGTCCGCGGGAAGCCGCGTGACTCTGCTGACCGCGGGCTTGCTTCTGAAAGCGCAAGCCAGCGCCGTCGCTGACCGCGTCGACGATGTGATCGTTTCGCTCGATGGGCCTGCTCAGGTCCACAACAACATTCGCCGCGTTCGCGACGCATTTGAGCAGTTATCTGAAGGGGTGTCGGCATTGCGCCAGGTTCGCCCAGAGATGCCAATTCGAGCGCGCTGCACCGTGCAGAAGACAAACTATCACGCGCTTCGTGAGGTCGTCCGTTCCGCAAAACAAATGGGCCTCAATTCGGTTTCGTTTCTCGCTGCCGACCTCACCTCGGAAGCATTCAATCGCCCGGACGGATGGCCGGCCGATCACGTCGTCCGCGTTGCTCTAACGCCTGAGGAAATTGATGCGCTGGCCGCCGAGGTCGAAGAGCTTATCGTCGAACACGGTGCTGACGTCGATTCCGGGTTTATCGTCGAGAGCCCGCGGAAGTTACGCCGCATCGTTCAGCATTTTCGCGCGCATGTCGGTCAGGCCGACGATCTTGCTCCGCGTTGCAATGCACCCTGGGTCTCAGCGGTCATCGAAGCCTCAGGGGACGTACGCCCGTGCTTTTTTCACCCGGTCGTGGGAAACATTCACCTCCAGGCATTTGCCGAGATCGTCAACAGCCCGGAAGCTTTGCGATTCCGTTCGCAACTCGACGTCAGCCGCAACGAAATCTGCCGCCGGTGTGTTTGTTCCCTTTACCTACCGCGCGACGAAGATTCGAAATAGCAATCCGCCCCTCGACTCCTTCCTCGATAACGCTGCCTGCTCACTGCTTGAAGCTAAAGTCCAGCGTCTTGGCCTCGCCAGCGCCAACCGTCACCTTCTGGCTCTGCGGGGGCAATTTTTCCTGCCAAGCCGTGATCGTGTATGTGCCCGGCGGCAGATCCTTGATGTCAAAGTTGCCATTCTTATCTGTAACCGCAAAGAAGGGATGCTTGAAGACCGCAATATATCCCTTCATCCACGGGTGCACGTTGCACTTTACCGGAATTGAAATCTCCTCACGTGCGAACGTCTGTTCAAGCGGCATTCCGTGCGGCTGGGTCATGTTCCATTCCCGATTGTTGTTGGGGGTGGGATGAATGTTGTGCGTGGTTTCGTCGCTGTT
>Ga0123356_10002117_pt1 | contig 21415 bp, 16 predicted proteins | sample TergutEmb28metaG_2_FD_92546 | JGI IMG/M metagenome (GOLD analysis project Ga0123356, IMG submission 92546) | Embiratermes neotenicus P3 segment gut microbial communities from Petit-Saut dam, French Guiana - Emb289 P3 | ecosystem: Host-associated > Arthropoda: Insects > Digestive system > Gut ... | reverse complement strand
GGGAGAAACCCAATTTTTTCAATTTTTTTTTCATCCTCTTTTTTGGGGGGAAAAACGGGGGAAAGCATATTTAAAACCATTGAGGGGATATAAAGGATTGCTTTTTCCCGTGTCTGGTAATGCAGGGCCTGATCGTACAGCGTGGTGCCGTCTTTGTGCCGCAAGACCATTTCCAGCAAATAACCGGTTTCGGAAGGAACCAGAACAGATAATACGATGTAGTCTGCTTCTTCCGGTTTTTCTTTTAACGCAATATTCCAGGCCAATAGTTCTCTGGTTATAACGCTCACAAACGTTGTATTATCTTCGGGCGTACTGCCGGTTCCTGATACCGAGGTAACATACATCAACGCGTTTTGGGTGGCTTCGGCAAACCGGGTAAAGTGGGACAGCAAACTGGAAACCATTGCCGGTATATACCCTCTTGCCTCTTCCGGCGTCTGGTAATACAGGATTTGCTCGTACATCCGTATACCGTTCCTGTTTTGCAGTGCCAGCGTAAACGTATGGCCTATGGAAGGATCCATGCCCAACATTCCGGGTATGGCATAGTCTGCCTGCTCCGGTGTATCTACCAGCGTAAAACCCCAGGCCCAGAGTTCCCGTACGATAAAGTCTATGAAAATAATGTTGTCTTGATCGGTGCTGCCGGTTCCGGTTACTGACGGAACATACATTAAGATATTGCGATTGGTTTGTTGGGCAAACAGGGGAAAAGCGATACTAAACAGTAATATACACAGGACACCTTTTTTCATTGTTCACCGGTACTTCCATTATCGGCAGCTAAGGCTGCGGATTCCACCCGGCATAAAGGGTCATGCCCATGGTAACCGGAAAACTGAAATTGTACGGCCTGTTTGCAGCGGCGTCATTGTACCAGCCGCTAAAGATATAACCTAGCCTTGTTGGCGGCGTGGCAGGTGCGGTTACCCGTGCGCCCTGCAGCACTCGCTGGCTGTACACGCGTGAGCCGTCATAAAAGATGGCATCATCTGCGTTTGCGTTGAATCTGACCGTTATACGCCAAATTATTTCAAAAGGCCCGCCGCCCCCAGGAATGTGTTCACCTTCGTCCAATGGGCCCACCTGAATGGAATAGGGAACGGATATCCGGTCACCATAGACAACGCGGATAAGGTACCTTCCATTCGTTTGAAACCGGAAATAGGTTCCGTTGCTCAAAGCGGAAAGGGTTTCATATACAGGGTTTGGAACGCCGGGGTCTCTGCAGAGCTGTACGGTAACGTCTTCCACCGGAATGGCATAGGTTAAGCCTTCGTGAGCGGTAAAAATCAGCATATCCGTGGATGGCACAAACCGGTTGTTTTCGACAGTGGTGTCATACATTACGCGGTGCGGCACGGTCCACAGGGAATCCGCCAACACCCTGGCAGGGGTTTCGGATTCCCACAATTTACCAATAGGGGGGGCACAACTGGTAAGCGCACATATAAAGGCTATCGCCATTATGCATATGCGTGATGTACCGTTATTCATGCCACCCCCATTAGTTTAGCTGGTTTACTTGTTTTCAGTTATGATGGTAATCCAGCCGCTGACATCTTCTTCTTCATACTCACCAATACCCAACAGTATGGCTCCGCCGCTGGAGTCGCGGTCTATACCCATATCAAGTGTGGTGTTGGCAATGCCGCCCCGAATATACCAGGTTCCGGGCTGCACAGTCGTAAGCGTCGGAGCATTGGGGTTAGCGGAACCGACCTGGGGAGCCTCGTTAATGGCTTTAACCGGTATTTCAAAGGCTAACCTGATAAGACCCATATTGGAAGCGGTGGTCAGGGTTATCGCAAAGGGCCCTACTCCGATATCGTCTCCAGTATCAGTGTCAAGAAGATCATCAAAGAAACCTCTGACGTCAAATGCTTCGTGGTAACCGGGTACGGTCATAATTCTGGGGATAACTTTGGCTTCTGCCGCCAATACAATACCAGTAGCAGGAAGATTATCGACAGCCCAAGTTGCTTCAAATTCTGCGTCATTGGGGAGCTCAAAAAGCGGATAGTCATATCCGGCAATGGTTACTTCTTCGAAAGTACCCATGTTTGCAGACAAATAAACATCCCAAGCAGCAGCACCATCGTGGCCTACAAGCTGGAAGGTTGAGTCGTCAGGATCGCCGTCGCCAAAAATGTCATTTTCCAGCGCTTCCAGTACAAAGGTAACGGTTCTGCTGCCGGCGGTAATTAATGTTCCTGCTACGCCATCAACTTTTTCCAGCGTGCCAACTGCGAGCAGGGTTCCGTTTCTGTACCCGGCAAAGAGAATAGCGTTACCAAAGCCGGCATAGTTATAAGGGGTATTCACCCACAGTCTTCCGGTCTGGCCATCTACCCAGGAAGTGCGGTATACGTCTACGCCGTCAAAGAACGCAACTTCGTACTGTTCGGTGGCTACAATGGCCATGTTTTCGGTGAGGGCACGTCCATTGCTTCCTGCAATGTTGATATCCAGTGCTACCAGTGTCCGGCCGTCTGCGGTAACCATAGTGCGCGGCCCGTCTTCCGGTGGTGTCGGTGCAACAAAATTGTTACAGGCGACCATAGTCAGTGCCAAGAGTATGGCGACTGCAAAACTCAGTTTCTTCATAAAACCTCCAAAAATATACGGAATGCTGTCCGGGACAGGTCCTTATGGTATATGCGTGCAACGCACGACTTTCCTAGGATAATCATACACGATAAATTGGAAAAGATGCAAGGGGGGTGCAAGGGAAAAAAGGAGGCGGGGGTTAGTCGGTGATGATTAGGGTGATGTGGTCGTTTGGGGTGCCGGTGAGGTAATCGTCGCCGTTCCAGCCAAGGCCTCGGAGGGCGTTACCCCAGTTTTCGGTAGAATCGTCGCCGGAATAGGTTTCGGGGAGTATGCCGTAGCCTGTTGCCCCGGCGGGAACCTGTACGGTAATGGTTTGGGCGGCGGTTATGCTTTGGAACATATTGATTCCAACGGTGGGAGCGGTATCCCCCAGGGTAATGGTTGTCAGGGAGACGCAAACCCGGAAGGCTGTGCTGCCGATGCTGGTTACTGCCGGGAAATGGGCGTTTTCCAGGGTGATGCAGTAGAAAAAGGCATCGGCGCCGATGTCTGTTACTGCCGGGAAGTCCAGTTCGGTCAGGGAACTGCCGCCGGCAAAGGCCTGGAACTCAATGGCTATTGCGGCGGGGATGTCCACTGCGGCCAATGCGAAACAGGCATAGAAGGCCTGGGGGCCAATGCTGGTTACGAGCGGGAAATCGGCGCTTTCCATGCTGGCGCAGTCGTAGAAGGCCTGGGAAGGAATACTGGTTATTGCCGGAATGGTTACCCCGATTAAGGCAGTACACCCCCGGAAGGCCTGTGAACCAATGGCTGTTACGGTCAGGAATACAGCGCTTTCCAGAGCGGTGCAGTCGTAAAAAGCGCCGTCGCCGATGCTTACTGCTATGGGGAAATCCAATCCGGTTAAGGCGGTGCATCCCCGGAAAGCCTGGGAACCAATGCTGGTTACTGCCGGGAAAGAAACGTCTTCCAGAGCGATGCAGAAGGCGAAGGCTTCATCGCCAATGCTTGCCGCTATCGGGAAGTCCAATGCGGTTAAGGCGGTGCATCCCCGGAAAGCCTGTGAACCAATGCTGGTTACTGCCGGGAAAGAAATGTCTTCCAGAGCAATGCAGTCAAAAAAGGCGCCGTCGCCAATGCTTGTTGCTGCCGGGAAATCCAGCGCGGTCAAAGCGGCACAGGCAGCAAAGGCCTGAGAGCCAATGCTGGTTGCTATCGGGAAGCTGGCATTGGTCAGGGCAGTACAGCCGGAGAAGGCCCGGGAACCAATGCTGGTTGCTATCGGGAAAGCAATGTGTTCCAGGGCGATGCAGTCGAAGAAGGCCTCATTGCCCACGCTTATTGCTGCCGGGATATCCGCCGCGGCCAGACTGGTACAACCCCGGAAGGCCTGTGAACCGATAGTGGTCACTGCCGGGAAGTGGACGCTTTCCAGACCAATGCAGTCGTAGAAGGCGCTGCTGCCGATGTGTGTGGCTGCCGGGAAGTGTGCATCGGTCAAAGTGGTGCAGCCGGAGAAGGCATGAGAGCCAATGTAGTGTACATTTTCACCGGTAACGGTTTGCAGTTTACCGAAATTTTTGAAGGCAGGATCTTCCATGTCCCCCGACACTATATTTGCTGCCCCGGCGGGCAGCACAATGGATACGATTTTATTTTTGCCGGCCGTGACCCCCGGAGCCGGATCAAAAACCGTCCCGCTCATGGAACAGGCGGAAAGATCAACGGCTACATACTTGCCTGCGGTTTCGATGGCATCTAGCAATTGCCGCCAGGCGCTGCCGGGAAGAGGCATGGTTCCCAGGTGTATCTGCATGGGAAGATATATCGGGTCGATTGCTGTCCCTGTTTCTGCGGCACAATCAAGATACGCTGCTATGGTGCTGATACTGGTAAGCGGTATATCCATTATCCAGTGCGCGTAAAGGGTACAGTCATCGGCAACGGTGTCTGCCGCAAATTCCCATTTGTTCGTAAAACTGGTATCATCGTACCATGCGTCAAAAGTATAACCTGCTTTGGTCATGGCAACAGGTTTGAACGCAATGCTGTGCCGCGGTACCTTTTGCGGATTCGGAACAGGAACTCCCCCATCGGTGTTAAAGGTTACCGTTACCGGGTCTACTATGTAGTCGCCAATACCAAGCAGGATCGAGCCGCCGGTTGAATGTTGGTCTATGCCCATATCAAGCGTGGTGTTGGCAATGCCGCCCCGAACATACCATTTTCCCGGCTGTATATTTTGCAGGCCTGCCTGTTGGTTCCAGCCCGGATCGTTATTCCATGCGTGAACCGGTATTTCAATACGGATGGTAATGAGGCCGGAATGAATAAAGGTGGTCAGTTCAAGTAAAAAAGGTTCAAGCATGGGCAATGGAGATAGTGCGTCAGGGCTATACACGACATTGGGGGTTCCGGTACTAATATTAAAAGTGCCCAGTACACTAATTCCCGATGTCATTGCCGCATGATAGTCTGTGACTTCCCCGATAAACGCGGTAAACACTTCGGGGTGCCCTGCGGTTACGATGCCGCTGGTAACGCCGCCAAAGTCTATCCAGTAAGACGCCTGAAAAACGGCATTTTGGGGAAGATTAAAAAAGGGATAGGCAAACCCGTTAATCGGTATCCTTTTGAACACCGTAAAGCTGCCTCCGCCGCCATTCAGGTGTATATCCCAGTCGGCGGGGCCGTCATGTGCAGTCAGCTTAAATGTAGCGCCGGTAGGGTCCGGGGAACCGGCAGCCTCCAGGCCATAAATGTCGTTGTTCAGCGGTGTCAGCGCGAAGGTAACGGTTCTGCTGTCATCGGTAATGGTTGTTGCTCCTGCGGCACCGTTCACACCGGATAGCTCACCAATGGCGAGCAGTGTCCCGTCCGAGAAACCGGCAAACAGAATGGCGCCATTTCCGTTGGCGGCATAATTGATGCCGTCCGGGCTTGTTTGTACCCACAGATTTCCCTGCTGGGTATTTGTCCATGAACTGCGGTATACCTGAGCATTTATTCCCGGCTCACCAGTATTGTCAGGATCGTCTGCATAATAAAAAGCCACTTCGTATCTGTCCGCGGCCACCATCGCAATGGTATCGGTAAGGGCGCGGTTATGGTATTGGGGGCCGTTACCAGCAAACCCAATGCTCAGATTGACCATTATCCGCCCGTCTTCGGTGTACTGGACAAAAACATCCCCGGATTCCGCGGATTTAAGCTCCGGTGCCGTGAAAATATTGCAAGCTGTTATTGTCAAACAAGCTGTAATTGTTAAAAACAATAAAACAGCCGCTGAAAAACACCGTTTTTTTATGAAAACCTCCGATAATATAATAATATACCATGCTTCAGGAAAAAACAAGATTGCCATTGACTTTATCCGGCATTCTTACAAAAAGTACAAAAGGAGGGAGGAAGTAATCAGTATGAAAAGGATTTTATTGGTACTACTGGGCGGATTATTGTGCAATACCATTGCATTTGCCCAACTGGGCGACAGGAGCGAACGGGGAAGAGCCACTCAGGAAATGACGATCGAGGGGTTTGGCGCCGCCCATTACAGCATCCCGCTTGATTCGATGGTACGAGTGCTCAATACCGAAACGCAAGTGGAAATAAGTGTTAAGGTAACCGGCCGTATTCCCGCATCGTCAAACCGGATTATCGATCTTTCACGTGATGCATGGGAGGCGCTGGAATTAACCAATGCCACCATAGTAACGATTACCTATTCCCCGCCGCAAGCCTTACGGACAACGGCAAATTCGGCGCCGGCATCATCACTGGGAATGAGTGAAATGCCCCGGCTTAATACACCGCACCCCGTATATCATTTGCTCATTCTTGACAGAAGAAGCTGCGCGCCTTATGCCGATCTTGAAGATACAGAGCATGTATCGGTACTGTATAATTACAAAGACAAAGAAAACGGCTATCTTGTTGCCGTATATGTGTCGTTTAAGAACGGGACGGTTTTTCCGCTTATGCCGGATAACGCGCGCATTATTGTAAACATGACAACCGTACGCAGAGAAACCATTATCGAGTACATTCAATCCAGCGCATTCAAAAAATTCGTCGTAGACAACAAAGTAACCGCAGACCTCCTCACCACAATCAGGGGATAGGGAATGGGGAATGAGGAATTAGGAATGAGAAATGAGAAGCGTTGTTTGTTATCGGATCGTGTTGTTAACACGACATGACAACAAACAATGCTTTCTCACTCCTCATTTCTCATTTCTCATTCTTTAAAACAGTGCTTCTTCGGATAGGGCTTGGCCTGTTTTTTTGGGGCGGCCGGCGGCACTTGCCGAGGCGGCCGGCTCAGCTGGAGGCTGAGCGGCCGGCTTGGGTTGGCCAGCTTCTGGTGAAGCGGCTGGTTTGGCCGGCGAGCCGGTTTTTACGGCTTTGGGTGTGGGGAAGTCGCGGCCGGGGAATATTTGGGCGCGCAGTTTGACTTCAAGCTCATTGACAAAGTCGGGGCGCTGCTCAAGATATTCGCGGGCGTTGTCCCTGCCCTGCCCTACTTTTTCCTCGTTGTACGAATACCATGCGCCTTTTTTTTCGATGATATTGTATTTAACGGCACAGTCAAGCAGACTGCCAATGCGGGAAATTCCCTTGCCAAACAGCAGGTCCATTTCCGTTTTTCTGAACGGCGGCGCGACTTTATTCTTTACCACTTTTACCCGCACCCGGTTACCAAGCGCATCGGTGTCTTTTCCGGCCTCGATGGTTTCGATTTTGCGTACTTCCAGACGCACCGATGAGTAAAATTTGAGCGCATTACCGCCGGTGGTGGTTTCGGGGTTGCCCATGAACACGCCAATCTTCATGCGGATTTGGTTGATGAAGATCAGAATGGTGCGGGACTTGCCGATGGTGGCGGTGAGTTTGCGGAGGGCCTGGCTCATCAGCCGCGCCTGCGCTCCCATTTGGGCATCGCCCATGTCCCCCATAATTTCTGATTGGGGGGTAAGGGCTGCGACCGAGTCCACCACGATTACGTCCACCGCGCCGGAACGTACCAGGCTTTCGGTAATTTCCATTGCCTGCTCGCCGTGATCCGGCTGGGAAATCCAGAGGTTGTCAATGTCGACCCCCAGATTTTTGGCGTACACCGGATCCAGGGCATGTTCCGCATCGACAAATGCCGCGGTGCCGCCGAGCTTTTGCGCTTCGGCAATGGCATGGAGGGCCAGTGTGGTTTTGCCCGACGATTCAGGACCGAATATCTCGATAATGCGCCCGCGGGGGTAGCCGCCTACTCCCAGCGCTTCATCGAGCAGTATTGAGCCTGAGGGCACAACCTCTATGCCGGCCGCATTGTCATGCGAACCCAGCTTAATGAGTGATCCCGCGCCAAATTGTTTTTCAATTTGGAGGCGGGCCGCTTCCAGGGCTTTTGCCTTTTCTTCAGGCGTTGCGTTTGGATCGCCCCGGGTTTTTTCTTCGTTTGATTTAGCCATAAAACTATCTCCCTCCCCTATATATGGCGAAAATGGGCATTTTGCATTAGTGTTTGCGAAAAAAATATAACAAATTTTGAAAAAAAAAGCTACTCCCTGATGCGGGGGTTTCGGAGCTGCGTTATAGAGCGGGTTTGCCATTCATCGGCATTGTTTTGGGCGGCAAGAAAATGCCAGAGTTCCCTGGCGGTGGATGTTTTGCCGTTACCGTACAGGCTTGCGCCAAGGTAATAGGCGATTTTGAAATACTCGTTTTTTTCCGCATAGTCTGTCAAATGCGGCCTTCGGTTTATTTCGGCTATAAGCCCTTCCAGAGCGGTAAAGCTAAAGTCGGGGCGGCTGCGGGTTATTTCTTCGATTACGACGGTGTTCTGAATGAGAAAGGCAAACATGAAGTGTTCCTGCGCCTTGCTGTGTCTGCCGCGGCTGAAATAGTAGTATCCCAGAAGCCGGTGAGCCTCCATGAGCTCGGTATTATTGTAACGGTACATGGTTAGAAAACGGTTGATACCGTTATTTTCCAAAATGCGGGTCATGGATGTTCTTGCGTAGTCATTACCGGAAAACATTTTATCGGCGCTCAGGATGGAAATCAGCACGCTTTCCATTTCGTTGTATTCCTGACGGATATTGCAGATCGCGGCAATTTTATACAGCAAGTCGGTAACAAGGCCGGGATTTTCATGCAGCTCACGCAAGTCGAGCGCTTTCTTAAACTGCGTCATGGCCAACGGTAATTCGCCTTCCAGCAGGTAGACTTCACCTATCCAGTATTCGGCTTCAGGGTAATCCTTTAAGGTGCCCAGCGCTTTGAGCGCGGCGGCGGCGGAATTGTCCAGACTTTCTTTGGGAATGCGGTAATACAGTTCCGCAAGGGCGGCGGCGACGGCATCATGGCGCCGGTCATGGATATACCGCTCGATCCATTCAAGGGAATCGCCGATCCGGCGTACCTCGGAAATGGAGAGCAGGTGTATAAGGTCCCGCTCCATTCGCTCGTACATGGCCAGCCGTTGCCGCCGGGCATCGTCAAAGGCAATCAGCGCACTGCTGTAATCGCCCTGCCTGAAACGCAGCTTGCCTTGTTCAAGCGTATACCACCAATCGTGCGGCCGGGAAAGATCGCCTGAGGCCTGAGCCCCGGCAAAGCCGGAACCCAGTACGAATAACAGAATGAGAATCGGGAAGGATCTGCTGTTTCTGTTATTCGTCATTCTATGCTGTTCCCCTAGAACCAGAACCGCAGGCCAAACTCAAAATTGGCCGAACCGTGCAGATCCCAGTTGGCATTCGTGCTGGAGGCGCCTATACGAGGAGCAATACCCAGATATGTTTCAATTTGGGGGATTATATGCCACGATATCCCTGCCGGCATACGGATGCCCAGAGTAAACATCTGCCATTCGGTGGAAAAATCCAGATCGATAAACGCGCCGGCGCCAAGATACCAGCACATTTTCATGTCATAGTAAGCGCCTTCCTCGTTGGTGACTCTTTTGGTAAAAAAGGTTTTGTCAAAAATATAATAGTCAGCGAGTACGCCAATACCAAAATTGGTATATTCTTCAAGCTCTCCCCGGCGGTTTTTACGGGTATTATACTCGTCAACCGCTTTATTATGCGCTGCAGTCTCTTCGGCAGTAGGATCGGCAGGATTAGCAGGGGAAAATACAGGAGCATTAGGAAGCGCGGGCAGATCTTTTGGCCGGTGCGTTCTTAAATTAACCAGCGCGCCAAAAAAAACGGGCAGACCGGGCAGTTTAATGCTTATACCAGGATAAAAGTAACCTGCCTGAATATTATGCGTATAATGTCCCTGATCTAATCCGCAGTTACAACCGTCATAATGGCCAAAATGTCCCCAGCCAAAATTGCCCAGGAATCCCAAAGCAAGTTTATCCTCGGGATGATCCGCAAATGCCGCTGTACCAACCAGCAGCCCCATAACCATAATCAACAACAACTTTTTCATTGTTTCCTCCGTATTATTATTCTAAATTAAATCCAGTTCTTTTGCAAAGGCCTCATCCGCTTCTTCGGCAGAAACGGTTCGCACCACCGTTCCCCGCCTGAACAGCAAAACCTTATTGCCCGCGCCGGTAATGCCCAGATCGGCTTGGCGGGCTTCTTCCGGCCCGTTTACCTCGCAGCCCATAATGGCAATACTGATGTCCCTGTCCAGCGCATACAGCCGCGGCAGCCAGCGGCCGCTAAAGCCGTGGGTGTCAAAGCCATGTCTGCCGCAGCGGGGGCAGGAAATAATGGTTACCCCGCTCCGCCGTAACCGGTTTGCCGCGGCAACTGCCGCCGCTCCATCGCCGGCCATTTCCGCCGCCGCATTGCAGATTTCCCTGGCAGCAATGACCTCGTTTTCCATGCTGTCGCTGAGGGACACCCTGACGGTATCGCCAATGCCATCCGCCAGCAAGCTGGCAAGGGCAATGCTGCTCCGCGCCACACCGGCCACCAATGGCCCTGCCTCGGTAACCCCAATATGCAAAGGTACGCAGTACCCGGAGTGCCGTTCGGCAAAAATTCGGTTTGCTCTTATAGTATCGGCAATTCCGCTGGCTTTCATTGAGACCAAAACATTGGTAAAGTTAAATTCGTCAAAAATGGCCAATTCCCGCTCGGCAGCTTCGACTAAGAGTAGGGACTGGGGACTGGGCACTGGGGACTGGGGGGGGCGAATAGAATTATTGGGGTGCAACTCAGAAATATGACCGTAGTTCGAACTATCAGAAGATCTGTCGGAAGTACCGTCATACTTCGAACAACGCTCCCCAGTCCCCAGTCCCCAGTCCCCAGTCCCCTTTTTGGGTAGGCTGCCGGCGTTGACGCCGATGCGGATGGGGATGCCTTTTTCGCCGGCTTTTTCCAGTACGGCCCTGACCTTTTCCTTACTGCCGATATTGCCGGGGTTTATGCGAATTTTTGCGATGGGAAAGTCCATGCAGCGAAGGGCTATTTTGTAATCAAAGTGAATGTCGGCCACCAGAGGCATGGAAACCATACCGGCAAGGCGGCCAAGGACTTCGGCGGCACTCAGGTCGGGAACGGCAAAACGCAAAAGGCCGCAGCCCATTTGTCCAAGGGTCTGTATCCTTGCAACAAGCGCTTCCCCGGCCTGACCTTCCAGGTCGGAAAAGGAAAGGCGATCCTTCCACATGGTCTGAATGACCACCGGAGAATCGCCTCCAATACGAACTGCCTTTACATGGGCGAACCCGCCTACAGTAACCATATTCTGTTATTTTTTACCACGAACCAACACGAACTACACGAACAGTTAAAAAGATTTGAACTATGGGTTCGTGAGGTTTGTGTGGTTCGTGGTAAAACAAAAGGGACAAATTTCTGAACCTTTTATTAACCAGCGAGCAGCAGGGTGAATACCATGGCGAAGAGCGAAATTGTTTCGGCAATACCAACGACCATGAGGAAGTTACCAAAGCCTTTTCCGGTTTCCGCATACGCTTCGGCAGCAACGGCCGAACATACTGCCTGGGTAATGGCTACGCCGCCAATACACAGACCGGCGCTTAAGCCCAGAACAAAAAACTTTTGGCTGTTCAGCACTACATTCGCGGCAATGGCGGCAGTACTACCGGTACCAACCAGCGCGTTCATAACAATGAAGCCGTAAATAACGTTCGACAAACAAGTAGCTGCGAAAACCAGCAAAATAAAAGGCGCCGGCTTGTTTTGCAGATAACATTTTTTCCAGGCGCCGATAACGGCCGGCCCGTTCAAAACCATTCCTATCGTTGATCCCAACGCCGAAAGCCCAAAGCTTGCTCCTATTCCAATCCAGCCTAATAAACCTGATTCCATTTGTAACTCCTTATCAAATTTTATTCTTTCTTTTGCTTGAGCGCAAAAGGATTATATAAATAACCGGACCATTCCATCTCAAGATGGTTGCCGGCATATTCCAAAAGATTAAGACGTACTCCGTGGACTATTACCGACAGAGCCGTCAACAAGAGATTAAGACCATGACCGGTAACCAGAATAAGTACCGCAGTGATGAGCTTTAAGAGGAAAGCCAGTCCGAAACTGCCCAGCCCGTCGGCGGGCATTGCCATGCCGTTAAAGATTTGGGCAACCATGGCTCCGGCAAAACCAACCGCAAACAGACGGAGGTAGCTGATGATGTCGGCAAAACAGCCAACGGCTTTCAGGAATATCTGAATAAAGCTGCCAAAACCCTTGCCGATATTGACGAAGAAATTGCCTCCCTTTTGTTCGGTAAATATCAGGTTAAACGCGACGCCCGCAATAATAAGCCACAATGCAAACGGCGGCAGTTCAATGCCCAGCAGCATATTAAGTACCAGAAAGTACAGGCCAAGCAGCATTAAAAGGGTGCCAAGCTGGGCAAAAGCCGTCAGAGAAGGCAGAAGGTTTATTATTCTTTTGCCCCGCGCGTAAACCAGCTGAGTTACTGCCAGAGAAAAACAGAGAAACTGGATATACCAGCGGGACTTCAGCTCGTCAACCGGCACTTCTGCAGGCAGCTTAAACACGTTTTGCAAAAACAGGGGAAATTCCATTACCGGCCCGGAAGGGTTAAACGGCGGCAGAATCAGCGAGATTAACACAGGCGGAAGATGCTCGCGGGGAATGGCAAACCATGCGCCGTTAACGGTTCCCCACACAACAGTGGTAAAGGTCAACAACATCAACAATTTTGCCACATCAGGAAATGTGCCGCTTTTCTTTTTAGCGCTTATTCCAATGATTGCGGCCAGCGCAAACATAAGCAAACCATAACCGGCATCCCCCAGAATCATGGCAAAGAAAATACAGAAGAAAACCAAATATGAAGGGCTGATGTCGAATTCGCGGTAACCGGGAACGGTTCCCAGGAAAGAGAATAAGGGATGGATGATGCGCGCAAGGGCGCCGCTTTTTATTTTTGTGGGAGGAGCGTCATCCGGTCCGGGATCGTAGGCCGTCAGCGCCCAGCCATTATCCGCCGCCGTTCTTTTGAGTTTGCCCAGATCATCAGCAAGGATATAACCTTTAAGGCAGGAACAGGCAAATTCAGACGGTACTCCATCCATGCCTTTTAGTTCAGCCAGTGCATTTTCAAATTCAATTTCGCTCTGTACTTCCAGCATTTCGCGTTCCAGTATCGGACGGCGGTCGACAAAGTTTTGCATTCTGGTTTCCAGCGCTTCCAGTTTGGTTGTTAACTCTGCAATTTCAGCTTCAATACAGGAAAGTGATTTTTCAGGCAGGTGGAAAACCGGCATACCGGGAATGGTTTTTTCCAGTGCCGCAATCCGCGCCAATACCTTGTCCTGGCTCAGTTTTATATAGTTAATATCCTGAGGAATTACCGTTAATGCTCCCGGAGAAAGTTCGTACAGGTGCATTGGGTATCCCAATGCGGCCAGTTCTTTTACGGTGTCGGGGTTAAATTCACCCCATGAGGCAATGCGATCGCGTTCCCTGATCAACAGTGCCAGTTGTTCTCCCAGTGCCTTGCGTTCTTTATCTATACCAAGCATCAGGTCGATCAGATCCGGCCTTACGGGAGCGTTTATCGCATCCAGTGAATAGGGCTCTGTTTCTTCTGAACCCACCAGGTCAGTAGCGCGGCGGCCTCTGCGTCCGGCAGCCTGTTTCCGATCCTCCGCTCCGCGTTCCTGGGCCTCTGCCTGCTTTTTGGAAACTTTGTACGGCTGTATAAGGCTAATGGCGTTATCCAACCGTACTTTGTGCTCATGGGCTTTGACGACCCCATCTGAGGTAGCGCCTTCACTTTCGATATGCATTACCCCAACTTCGCGCAGTTTAACCAGAGCATCTTCCCGGTGCTTTTCCTGCATTACAAGATACACTTTCTTCATGGGCAGTATCACGTTGCCGCCTTCTCAAGTCCTGCCTTGGCGATTTTTCCCCGTACTACGGCGGATGTTTGCTGATCGCCCAGATACACTTGAATCTTTTTTATGTTGTCCTTTGTTTCAGGAATTTTTATTTTTTCAAACAGATTGACCCGTTGGGTCGTTATGCGCAATTCGCGGTCAAGCAGTTTGCGCTGTTCTTCCACAACCTCCGCTTCCAGATCAAGAAGGATGGCCTGTTTCATTTTCTCTACTGCCAAATCAAGCCACAACGGCGTGTTCACCAGATCGTAGTCTGATATTTTAAATTCGGCGCCTTCAAAAACCGGTATCGAAACGCCGGCGATATTGCCTTTGCCGGTTTTGACGCCGACAACGCTCAGCATATCTGCCGTGAAGACACCCAATTCGCTGAAAACGCCAATCCATGTTTTGAAGGACTCGTCAAGCAGGTATTTTTCGGTATGCAGTTCCTTGATTCTCATTTCAGTCAGCCGTATCTCTCCCTGCAGCTGCTGCTTTTTGAGCATCAGCGTTGGAAGATACCGCTTGTACATCTTCAGAGAATCCTTTTGCTTTTTGAGCTCATTTTTGGTGAGCTTTATTTTTGCCATCCTAACCCTTCTTTGGCCAGAATTTATTGATTAACTCGGTCCGCAGACCGGTTTCTTCCGGGCTGAAACAATCGGCAAGAATTTCCCATCCAAGATCAAGGGCCTTTTCCAGAGGAATATTCACCGAAAGATCCATCATTTTTCGTTCAAAGAGTTCGCCGTATTTCAGCAGTTTTTCATCCCAGTGGGTCATTATAAAGCCCATCGCCTTTTTTTCCATGGTGTCTTTGAAAGCGGCGTACAGCTTGATCATGCCGTCCATAATGGGGCGGTGATCGGCGCGGGTTTTTCCGTTAACCATTTGTTTCAGGCGGCTTAACGAACCAAAGGGTTCAATGCGGCCGTGTTTCAGGTAGTATTGGCCTTCGGTAATATAACCGGTATTGTCCGGTACGGGGTGGGTTACGTCATCACCGGGCATGGTTGTTACGCCCAAAACGGTGATGGAACCGGCACTTTCAAAGTCAACGGCCTTTTCATAACGGCTTGCCAACTGGCTGTACAGGTCGCCGGGGTAACCGCGGTTTGACGGAACCTGTTCCTGAATAATCGAAATTTCTTTCATCGCGTCGGAGAAGTTGGTCATGTCAGTTAACAGTACCAGTACGTCTTTGCCCTGCAGCGCGAATTGTTCGGCAACGGCAAGGGACATATCGGGAATCATCAGACATTCAACAGTGGGGTCACTGGCGGTATGCATGAACATAACGGTGCGGGCAAGCGCGCCGGCGTTTTCCAGGGTATCCTTAAAAGTGAGGTAATCGTCGTATTTGAGTCCCATGCCGCCCAGTACGATAACGTCAACTTCCGCCTGCATGGCAATACGCGCCAGCAGTTCGTTGTACGGCTCGCCGGAAACCGAAAAGATCGGCAGCTTTTGGGAAACAACCAGTGTGTTAAACAGATCGATCATGGGAATACCGGTGCGGATCATGTTACGGGGAATGATGCGCTGGGATGGATTGACCGAGGGGCCGCCTATGGGAATCGTGTTATCGTGCAGGGCAGGACCGTTGTCACGGGGCTTGCCGGAACCGGAGAAGACCCGGCCCATAAGGTTTTCGGAAAACGGCACCTGCATGGAGCGCCCCAAAAAGCGCACCGTATCGCCGGTGGAAATACCGCGCCCGCCGGCAAATACCTGCAATGAAACCAGGTCGCCCTGCAGCCGGTTTACTTCGGCCAGTGATGTGCCAAACACGGTATCAACCTCGGCAAGGTCTCCGTACCGTATCCCATCGGCCCGGACGGTAATAACGCTTCCGGTTATGGATTCAATTTTGCTATATACCTTTTTCATACGTTCCGTCCCCTATGCCAATAATTTCGCGGCGGCCTTGTCCAGGCCCTTCGATTGATTTTTCACCGCTTCCGCTATATCTTTTTCAAGAGTCTTAAAGCGCGTATCCTGCCAATGGGAACCGTTATAGTCCAGGAATTTCTGCCTGAGCCGGTTAAACCAGATGCGGGCCTCGTTCTTGTCGGGGAAGCTGAACTGGGAAGCCAGTATTTGCAGCAGTTTGTTAAAGGTGTACTGCTGCCGTTCAGGTTTGACTGCCGCGTCTACCTCATCAAACGAGTTCTGCTGGAAGTATACGGAGTCAATCAGCTCGCCTTTCAGATAAATAATATAGTCTTCAACACTGGTGCCTTCTTCGCCGACAACCTTCATCATCTGTTCGACTTCGGCGCCCCGCCGCAAGAAGCCGTGCGCATACGCGACTTTTTCAGCGGGAATAATGCCTTTGTACTTGGACCATGAATCCAGCGGGTGTATCGCCGGGAATTTGCGGGCGTCGGAACGCTCGCGGCTCAGGCCGTGGAAGGCCCCAACGACTTTCAGTGTTGCCTGAGTTACCGGTTCTTCAAAGTTACCGCCCGCCGGGCTGACCGTACCGCCAATGGTTACCGAGCCTATGCTGTTATCCCGCAAGCGCACAATACCGGCCCGTTCATAGAAAGTGGCAATAGTCGATTCAAGATATGCGGGGAAGGCTTCTTCGCCGGGGATTTCCTCCAGGCGGCCCGACATTTCGCGCATGGCCTGTGCCCAGCGGCTGGTTGAGTCAGCCAGCAGCAGTACGTTTAGACCCATCTGCCGGTAGTATTCGGCAAGGGTTACCGCCGTGTATACCGACGCTTCGCGGGCCGCAACGGGCATCGAAGATGTGTTACAAATAATAATAGTCCGTTCCATGAGGGAGCGGCCGGTTCTTTCGTCGATAAGTTCCGGGAATTCAATGAGGGTTTCAACGACCTCGCCTGCCCGCTCACCGCAGGCGGCAACGATAACAATGTCAACGTCGGCGAAGCGGCTGGTTATCTGCTGCAACACCGTCTTGCCCGCGCCGAATGGTCCGGGAATACAGTAGGTGCCGCCGCGAGCCACCGGGAAGAATGTGTCGACCAGACGTACCCGGGTAACCATGGGTTCTTCCGGTTTAAGCCGTTCTTCGTAGCAGTCTATTGCCCGTTTTACCGGCCAGCGGAAACTCATCGTTACCGGAATAGTCTTGCCTTTTTGATCTTTTAATTCGGCTATGGTGTCGGTGATTTTGTAGGAACCGGCAGGTTTGATTTTTGCGACCTTGTATGTTCCATACAGGTTAAACGGCACCATGATCCGGTGGGTAAATGCCCCTTCCGGTACGGTACCCAAAGTATCTGCCCGTTCGACCTTGTCGCCCACTTTAGCCGTTGGGGTAAAGGCCCATTTTGTGCTGTCGGACAGCGGATCAAGGTAGATCCCCCGTTCCAGAAAGTGACCTGCCGCTTTGGCAAGCTGCGGCAATGGGTTTTGCAGGCCGTCGTATACCTGCCCCAAAAGCCCCGGCCCCAATTCTACCGCAAGCATATCCCCGGTAAATTCCACCTTGTCGCCTACCGAGATTCCCTTGGTAATCTCGAAGACCTGCAGCTGGCTTATATCACCGCGAATACGGATGACTTCGCTTTTGAGCCGCTTGTCGGCAACCTTTACATAAGCGACCTCGTTCATGGAAACAACGCCGTCAAAACGGACGCTTACCATATTGCCGTTAACGGCTACCACCGTTCCTTTTGTTCCAATCATATAGATTCTCCCGCAGGTGAAATACCTGATTGTGTACTTTCCCTATTTTCCATAATAGAAGTGTAGAGTGATTTATATTCAGCAAAGCCTGTTTCAACTTGAAAAGCATTACGCCGTTCAATAATAAGAAGTTTTAATAAGTAGGCAAAAATAGTGTTGCGATGAAAATAGTTATTTCCCTGTAGTTCTTCAATCGCGTTCCAGCGGGCCTTATCAAGCGCAAGCTCTACTTCAAGAGGCGTTTCCGAAGCGGTTACCGCTTTTACTGCCGCTGCGGCAGCGCTTACCGGAAGCTCAGGCGCTGTATGTTCAGCCCTGCCCAGTTTGATGGCGCGGTGTTTGGCAAGATTCAGCCGCAACGCCTGTTCCCATTCCCGCCAATTATCAATAAAATCCGAGCCGGAAGAAGGGGCATTTTTTGGCTTGGGGGCTTTTTTTGCGTCTTTTTTATCGGTACGGTCGTCTGTTTTTACCGGCAACTGCGGGTCTAAACTGACCACATCCAACAGCGCCGCATCCCGTTTATTGATCAGTGACTTTGCCAGTTTCTTAAACGCATCCGAAGACATCGGCGACGTCTGACCATACATGAGATACGGAAGCTGCGCTGCAAGGTAATAGTAGGATGCCACTTACACTCCCTTTATAGTCCCTTTGTGGAATTTTTAAGAATTTCCGAGAGGCGGGGGTTAAGGTAGCTGGAGAGTAATTCCGCCACGGCATCCGCAGAAAAATCGTAATAGGCAGACCCGTCTTTTTTGGTGATGCGGAAACCGGTAACCAGCTTGCGATCCGGCTTAAGTTCCAGCCCTTTTTTGAGTTCAGCGGCCAGTTTTGCCTTGAAAAAAGTCTGAATTTTGCCTAAAGAGGCTTCGGGTACCAGCACTGCCAGTGAATTCATGGTCTGGGGAGACCAGGATTTCAGCATTTCAGGCAGTACGGTCTTAAGAATATCATCATTGTAGGCCTTTCCAAGTTCTGCCAGGACAATGGTATCCAGTAAGGCCTGGACTTCTCCCTTAAAGGCCAATAATAAGTTCCGCGAAGCCTGTTCCAGAGCGGCAACACCCGCCTTTTCTGAACGCTGGGCATCCTGTTTGCCCTTTGCCATAATGTCCGCCGCCTCTTTTTTGGCTGCTTCTATGAGCTGAGCGGCTTCAGTTTCGGCTTCATGCTTGAGTCGGGCGGCCTCTTCCGAGGCGGAATCAATCCCGTCCTTCTTTATTTTGTCAATAAGTTCCTGTACCTGAATATCCATCGTTTCCTCACAAATGTTTTATATTCCGTCTTTCATTTATATCATAATTCCATTTTTTATGCAATACCCCTTCGAATGATTTGTAGAAGATTTTCATATGGCGGCAACTTGACCTTTTTTCGGAATTATGGTATTATTTTTACCATGCAGAACGGAACTGCCCTGCGGCAAAAAATGTGTATACATTCGAACGAATTTTCCCCAAAAACGCCCAACTTGGCACGAAATTTGCTACACACACACACACACACACACACACACACACACACACACACACACACATGAATTCGCCAGCTTACACTTACTAAAAAAAATTTGTCTGGATAATGCGGGGGGTGTTCCCCTTTTTTCACGCCAAGGCGCGGAGATCACAAAGACACGAAGGGGGGAAAGGGAGGGAGCGGTGTGCCTAGAAATATCGCCGTACCCCTTCTCTTTTCTTGGTGTCTTGGTGTCCCCGTGCCTTTGTGTGGAAATAGCGAGAAAAAACACAAAGGAGTTAAATAAATGAAACGGCTTTATATGATTTTTATTATATTTTTTACTTTAGGAGTATATTCTGTTACTGCAATGGATCAGATAAATTTAATAGGTGGCGGCAGTCTTTTGGGAAAAGTCTATGAAATATCGTCATCGCACATTAAATACAAAGTACATCACCATTTGGATGGGCCAATGTGTTATATACAAGCAAATGATGTTCATTCTATCATTTATGGAAACGGTACATTGGAAAAAATATCTCAAAAGGAACAAATAAGACAGGAAAAAATGGCAAGACCTGAGAGGCATACTGACTCTCGGCGGCAATCTCGTGAAAAGGTTTCTGTTCCACAACTTGGTGAACCAAATTTAATGCAACAAGCATTAAATTTATTACCTACTGTTCCAATAGCAGGTAATAACTTAAAATTTGAATTTGGGGGTGATACTTGGATAGCAAAAGTTAATGGGAACAATTTTTTGGCTGGTAATTGTATATTTGAAAAAAATGATAATGGGTATTTTATAAAATTAAATACAACTAATGTATGGTCTGGTGCTGTTGTAGAGGTTATTGACCTATTAAAAAATATTGGAGTACCGCTTGGTCCTGCAGAAGGTCCTCTCAAAACCGCAGCTATATTAGCTGCCAGAATTGCTAAATGGATGCCTCTTAAAGGACCAGCAATTAACTTAGAATATAACGAAGGTCCACCCGCTTTAATTAAATTATCATCTTAATTATCTGGTCACGCAAAGGTGCGTGACTGGCCTTTGTGTTATTGACTTTTCTGGAATATTATATAATAATTACATGTGAAAACAGCAAGAATATTGGGAATTTCGGCAGAGAGATTTAAGGAGCAAACAATGAAAAAGAAAACTTTTATCGCCATTCTTACTCTAACACTCACAGCATTCATCTTCACAATGTTACTAACAACTTGTGCGAGTACCTCAAAAGGTTCAGAAAATATGTCGGAAATTATTCTTTGGAATTCAGGGGAACTTAATGATAGAAGAATCAATATTAAAAATGAAAACGGACAAATTGTATTTCCTGAAAACGGTGAATGTTATGATCTTGGCTGGGAATCGAAAGAAATGGTAATTATTTACATTCCTAACGGAAATTATACATTATCTCATGGATCTTCATATAAAGAAAAATTTACTACTAAAGGTTCTGTTAATATTTCTCTTAATTCAAACCGTGCCAGAGTGCATATATCAGGAGATATTAGCAAAACAAAAGTTAGAGTGTCTAAAAGCGCAATGCCCGATGTATTTGGCAGAATAAACGCATCTGCATTAAAAGCATTTAAAGAAATAAATAAATCATTAAAAACCACCTTACCGCAAACCGCCACAATTGCTATCTTCCCTGTAACTTCAAATTTAATAGATAGATCGGAATTAGCATTGGAAAGCCTTACAACACATTTTGTAAATGCAGGGTACACTGTAGTTGAAAAACGCAGACTTGATGAACTATTGGCAGAATATGACTTCCAAAGATCAGGACTTGTAGGCGAGCAAACTCTCGGCGAATTATTGGGAGCAGATGCGGTAATTTTCAGTAATCTTGACGATAATCAAAATTTACGTTCAATTGCAGTTGACGTTACAAAAAGCACTACTTTGGCAAAATCTATGTCAGATGCAAAAAATATAGCACAACAATACAATATGCAGATTGGTCAAATCAGCGGAGGAACCAACAATGAAGCTGAAACCATAAATTCATTTTTAGCAAGCCATAACAATATTCTTAATACATTCAAAATAAGTAACACAGGTGCTGATATTGTAGTTTCAGGAGCAATGCAACAAATAGGAAGAAAGAAAAAACTTTTATTGACATTACACGATCCAAAAAACGACATCTTTCGTACAGACTCTTTGGAATATGCTGATGCGCTGGAACTATGGGTAAAATTACAAAGTATTCATGGTTCTAGTCTTTATTATATGTCTTCTAACTTAAAATCGAAATATATGAAATCTGATTATGCTACTGCACATATCAAATCACAATTCGGAACAGGAGTAAACCGGGAGGAAGCAGAAAAATTCACTCAGTTTTTTATTTTCGATGCGATCTC